>Ga0272442_10005469_pt1 | contig 16967 bp, 19 predicted proteins | sample SSMForm2O_FD_200262 | JGI IMG/M metagenome (GOLD analysis project Ga0272442, IMG submission 200262) | Marine sediment archaeal communities from Little Sippewissett salt marsh, Falmouth, MA, United States - SSM-Form-2O | ecosystem: Environmental > Aquatic > Marine > Wetlands > Sediment ... | reverse complement strand
ATGTAAAAATTGTTATTTTATAGCTTAATCTTCTCCCTATTCTTGCAACTAGAGTCATTTTTTTTGCTTTTTTATCCCCTTCCATATCAGGTGTTTCAACAAGTATCATAAAATGTAGTCCGTAAATTAAAAAAGCTATTGCAAAGACCAAGAAAAACAAGTCAAGATTTCCACTCATCGTAAAATAACCAATACCAGGCATTAAAAAACCCATGTTTATCATATTTGCAACTTCACCAAAGCCACGATAAGCAAGTCTAATTGGTGGTGCCGTGTAAAACCATCCTAGAAGATTTCCAAATATTATAAAACCTAAATATGTAATTGGAAAAGAAAATAAAACTGTAAAAACAACAGCAAGTGATATTGAAATAATAATTAATCCTATAGCTATATTTCTACATAATTTTCTCAAATCCGGGTTTTCAATCAATATCTTTGTACCACCAGAAATTGATACAGGTTTGTTGAATTTGTCTGCTTCAATATCAAAATAATTATTACTATATGAAAGAGATAGATGAGCAGGTAGCATTATCGCATAACCAAAAATAAAATAAATATACGAAAATTCAACACCTGAAATTATTGCAAGTAACACACCCATTGTGTATAAAAAAAATCCTGCAGCTAAAAAATTTAGTCTCCCCAGCTCAATTATAAGTTTTAATTTTTCTTTCATATCAATCACTTACATCATATTTTTTATTTGCATATAAGAATCCAAAACAAATGCCAGAGTGTGGCTTGCTTTTTTGATGATGAACTGTATGAGCATGTAGAACTCTTTTCATGTATTTGCTTTTAGGTCTATATTTAATTTTTATTCTCCTGTGGAAAAAAGTGTCATGAACTAAGAAATATCCAATACCATAAAGCATTACACCAATACCCAATGGAAATCTTATATCAAATCCGCCAAGAAAGCCTGTAAGAATTAAAAAAAAGGATAGCAATGCAAAGAATAATCCAAAAATATCGTTTTTTTCAAATTTTCCCTTGGATGATCTATGATGGTCTTCATGTAGAAACCATCCAAAACCATGCATGACATATTTATGTAAGAACCATGCGACAAATTCCATGAATAGAAATGTGATTATTATTGTACTCAGGTATATTATAATTATCTGTATCATATTCATTTATATTCAATCCTCTCATTAATTTTGTAATATTTAACCAAATTAATACTGCATCTGAGCAATATGCTTTTGTAGTGTACATATATCTAACCCATAAATTGATTTTTTTGGATCAATTACATTCAAAACAGTTGTTGAAATTATTTGATTAACCATTGGTTTTACTTTTTTACTATAGACTACTAATGGGTCTTTATATATTTGTTCTGCAGTCCAATTATACATTTCGGATGCTGTTTTTACAGGTATAAGATATCTTTTTGGAATGTATTTGTATCCTTCTTCAGCTATCTTTTGCCATTTACAATAATATGCTAATTGTTTATGTATAAAATTTGTAAATTTTTCTGGAATTTTTTTAACATAATTATAATCAAGACTTCTTATACCATTTTTCACCATATCATCTGCTGGTAAATAGACTCGTCCAAGTTTGATGTCATCAGCTATATCTCTTATAAAATTAATATATTGCATTGCTCGACCAAGATATTTTGCATAATACATTGCATCATCCGGTAAATTCATTATCTTTGCCATATATAGGCCTATTACTTCGGCAGAACCATACATGTAATCAATTGTTTCATCAATTGTTTCATATCTTGATTTTTTAATATCAGATTCCATTGAGTTTAAAAACGCGGCAGTCCATTCAGGATCAAAATTTCTTTTCTCAGCCAATTTTACAAAAGAATCAACTACAATATCATTTGTCTTTTTTCCATTAACTGCTTTATAGTATTTTTCTTTAAACTCATAAAAACCATTAACATCTTGAGGAATTGAATCAACAAAGTTATCTGCTTTTCTTACAAAACCGTATAGAGCGAAAACATCTTTTTTCATATAAGTTGGAAAAAATAAACTACTGTAAAAATATGTTCTGCTCCCTTCTTTAAATATTGAAAAAAGTGTTTTATTTATCATATATCATCCTTTTTTTCCTTTAATTTTTTCAAAACATCATCGCTATGTCCAATCACTTTTACCTTAGGCCAAATATGAGCAATTTTTCCTTCAGGATTTATTAAAAAAGTGCTTCTAACAACACCTAAAAATTCTTTTCCATACATTTTTTTAGGCTTCCAAACACCATATTGTTTTAAGGTTTTATGCTCTGGATCACTAAGTAAAGTTATATTTAGATTGTTTTTTTCACAGAAATTTTTATGACTATTTACCGAGTCAGGGCTTATTCCAATTATACTTGAATTATGTTTTTTAAATTCATCAGCAGCTACAGTAAAATTTCTTGCTTCAAGACTGCAACCCGGAGTGTTATCCTTTGGATAAAAATAGACAACCTTCCATTTGCCTTTAAAATCATCTAGACATATATTTTCATCATCTTGATTTTTTAAACAAAAATCAGGTGCTTTTTCATTTATTTCTACCATTTTTTTCTCCCCTTAATTTTTATAAATTTTTTATTTTGGAATTAATACTTTATCAATTATGTGAATTACTCCATTGCTACACTCTAAGTCTTTTTCTATAACTGTTGCATTATCAATTTTGACTGGATCTCCTGCTTTAATTTTTATTTCTTTTCCATTTACAGTTCTTACATTTTTTATTTTATTTACTTGTTTTGACATAATAATATTAGGAATAATATGATAAGTTAGAATCTCAGTTAATTTTTCTTTGTCGATTAACAAATCCTCAAAAGTTTCTGTTGATATTTTTGAAAAAGCATCATCATTTGGAGCAAAAATTGTATATGGACCTTCACTGCTTAATGTATCAATTAGATCTATTTCTTGAATTACACTGATCAAAGTTTTAAAATTTCCCACTGCAATCGCTGTTTCAATTAAATTTCTCATTTTGTCGCCTCAATTTATAGCATCATCTTTTTTTATCCATATAATAATGATTTAATGTCGATTTTAACTCATGTTTAAAACAGTTATAAAAAGAAAAAAAAAAGAAAAATTTAGGTCTCTACAGGGTAACCTGCATTTTTCCATGCTGCAAAGTTACCTTCAAGACGATAAATATTTTCAAAACCAGCATCAACTAATAATTGTGCACCAGCCGTAGAGGGCGGATCAGTGTGACAATAAACAAGATAAGTCAATAATGGGTCTAGATCTGGAATTTTACTAGTTAATGTACCATCGGCCCATACATAGTTTACCGCACCTGGAAGATGACCCAGACTGTAAATATCAAGTCCTACTACATCTATTATTAAATCAAACTCGTTATTTTGATATCGTTCATATGCTTCAGCTGGTTTAATATCCATATAGGTTTGTTTATAATTCAGCAAAAAGAAGAGTAAAATAAAAGCCCTTTTTTCTGTTCTAACAGATACATCATTTACTTCAACAGAAGCATTCATATAAATATTACCAAGTCCAATTGGACTTTTTGTTTCAGCACCAAAAGGTCGAAATTCCAAAGTTATTTTTTCTCCAGCTGCAATTTCTTCGATTATTCCTTCCTGCAATTTTTCTCTAATAAAAAAACCAGTTCCAGTAATTGCAGGTTTGGATCTAAAACTCCATTCTATATTGTTTAAAATTGTATCTCCAATATTTTCTATATCTAGATTTATACCTATACTATTAGATGATTCATAAAGTTCTATAGATATATGTTCATTCATATTACTATTTTCTATTCTTTTATTATTTGTTTTATTAGCATCCAATGCAGATACAATCGGCATTGTAAGCATAATAATTACAAACAATCCAATAATTTTTTTTCTCAATTCTTTTCCTCCACTTTTTTTTTATTTAAAAATAAATTGCTTATATATTACAATGATTTTACAACATATATAAAACAGTTTTAAAACAGTTAATAATAGAAAGGGAGGGGTAAAATTTACAAAGGGAAATGTGAGGAGAGGAAAGGATGGGATCTACAATTTCAAAAAATCTTTCCCTTTGTTATTAAATAAATATGGTGGGATGGGAACCTCGTTAAAATCATATTTTTCACATGATGATTGCTTTTTTGCCAGATTCTTTTTCAATTACCCCTTCACCTATACCTTTAATTTGCAATAAAACATATAACTATAACTTAATATCGTCTTTAAAAAGAGTTAAAAATGGTTTTAAATTGTTATTTATACAGGTTTTCTTTTATGCAGTAATTTTTTACCTTTTTCTGTAATAAATATAGCTCTAAGTTTACCTTGTTTTTTTGTCAATATTAATCCATTTTTTTCTAATGAGCTAAGTCTTGATGCAGCAGTAACATAGGTAATGTTTGATTTAGCCATTACTTTTTTTACAGATACAACTGCATTGTTATTGTTTTGTTCATAGATGAATTTTAAGATATCATAAACATCATCTTGGATTATTAAATCCTCAGTTTTTTGACTTGGTAGAACCAATAACTCGTTTTCAATAAGCGCCATCTGGTTGTTTTCTATTGTTGAAGGGTCTATTCTGACAAAAAGTATTGCTTTATTTTTTGCAATAATGTCATTAATATCGTAAAGGATTTTTATGAATTCATCAAAAGAAAATCTTGATATTATATAGTGAATTCCATCTAATAAAATTACTGAGTTTTTATTCTTTTTGGAAAATTCTCTGATTTTATTAATTAGTTTTTCAGGATTTGAAATATTAATTATTCCTTTTGTTTCTTCTCTAGTAAGTAAAACTATTTCTAAATTTTTTGATTTAGGAATTTGTATTTTAATTTGATCAGGGTTTCCACGAGTAATAATCAATCCTTTGAACTCATTTATTGTTAAATCAGTTAATAAATCAATTGCTGATATATTGTTTTTATCAGATATTAAATAGCTGTTTCCACCTAATATTTTTTTATGCAGTTCAATTTCTTTTGTTATATCTTTACCAATAAATAATGCACCGATGCATTCATTATTTGATGTTTTAATGTCTGTGCCTGTGAACCTTATGACTCTTTTTTCGTTATCCTTTGTTTTTAAGATGTTATCTATATAACTTGGTGCTTTTTGTGAACATACTAGTTTTATATTTTCTAAAATGTTTTCTGGTTTTTCAAAAACTTCAAGTTTTCCAACGCTTCTATTTAATACTTCAATTTGTTTGTAACCTGTTATGTGTTCTGCTGTTTTATTCCAAATTGAAATCCTATTGTTCATATCAAAAGAAATGATCAGCTCAGAGGCACTATCAATTACATTACGTAAATTTTCTTTTGTTCTCTGTGTGTATGATTCAGCTTTTTTACGTTCAACAATTTCATCTTTTAATTTTTTATTAGCATCAATTAGCTCTTCGGTTCTTTCTTTAACTATTTCTTCTAGATCCTCTTTTTTTTGTTTTAAAAATTCTTCCATTTCTTTTTTATCAGTTATATCTTGTACTACTCCAAGCATTCTTGTTGCTTTTCCTTTTTTGTCTCTTATTATATCTCCTCTTTCTAAAACCCATCTAACAGTTTTATCTGGCCAAATGATTCTATGTTCAATTGTATACTTTTTATTATTGTTTAAACAGTCATTTACAGATTTTGCGACAAAGTTGCGGTCTTCTGGATGAATGCATTCCATAAAAGCTTCATATGTGCCTTTGAATTTTCCTTTTGCAAATCCAAACATTGGTTCAATTTTTTCTGACCAAACCAACTCATTTGTAACAATATTCCAATCCCAACTACCGATATTACCTGCTTTTTGAGCAAGTCTATATCTTCTTTCATTTAGTTCAAGGTCTTTAATTGCCCGGTCCCTTGAAAAAGCTATACCAATACTGGAGCCTATTATTTCTAAAGTCCTAATTACATCATAAGTCAAAATATTTTTTCTCTTATCATTTATTTGTATGACTCCGATTATTTCACTGTTGGTTTTAATTGGAATTAAAGCAATAGATCTATAACCTGCATTAAAACAATTATTTCTGGAAAAAGATTTACTTATATTATTTGGATTATCTTTTAATAGTTTTGATAAATCATTTGTCCAAAAACTACCATTTTTTGTAAAATAAGGTAGATCATGGTTTGTTTTACCAGTTACAATTCTTCCACACATACATTCAAATATTTTTTCATCTGATCTATTTATCGAATTGTTTTTACAAATATTATCTGCTTTTTTTACAAATTTTTCAGGAAAACCATTTGTTTCATAATATGGATAATTTTCTTTTTCTTTGATGCGAATTCCTACTGCTTCAAACTCATTAGATTGTTTTATTAACAAAATTATATCACGGATTTGATTTACTTGTTTACCAGAATGATTTAATCGTTTTAGAATTTTATTAGATAGTTTTTCCAGAATTTCTGATTGTTTAACCTTTGATATATCGATTACAATTCCTTTTACAGTTAAAGGATTGCCTTTTTCATCTCGTTCTATTACAGAACCTTTGTCATAATACCATTTATATATCTCATTTTTCGTTTTTATCCTATATTCAACTTCATACAACTCTTTTTTTCCTTCAAGATGATCCTTCATTGCTTTCATAGTATTGTCATAGTCATCTGGGTGGACAAGATCAGTAAAAGCAGTATAATCAACGTCCTTGAAATCCTGCATTGAGTATCCAAGCATTTTTACTTTGTTTTCGTTAAAGACTACTTTACCAGATTTTACATCCATCTCCCACCATGCAAGGTTTCCTGCTGATAGACATAAATCTAATCTTTCTTTTGATTTAAGATTTTCAACTTCAATTTTTTGTTTCATCTTAAAATCTTAATTTTACCCCTCTTTTTTAATCACATCTGCAAGAATCTGTGAAGAAATAATTACCATAGGAACGCCTATTCCTGGATGATTATAGTGTCCTGTGTAATACAGGTTTTTTACTTTTTTACTTTCATGTTTTGGTCTAAATATTGCGGTTTGCTTTAGAGTATGTGCAAGACCAAGAGCAGTGCCTTTGTAAGCATTATATCTACTGCTGAAATCATTATGTGCAAAAATACGTTTTAAAACAATATGGTCTCTTATGTTTTCGCCTGCTAGCATTTCCATGTGTTTAATTGTTTTATCAAAATATTTTTCTCTTGTTTTTTTATCATCTTTTAGCCCAGGTGCAACAGGTATTAAAACAAATACGTTTTCTCCACCTTTAATTGCGGTTGATTTATCCGTTTTTGAAATACAAGATACATAATAGGAAAAATCTTTTGGCCATTTACCTTCTTTAAATATATCATCAAAGTGATTCACCCAATTTGGATCAAAATACAGATTATGATGAATAAAACGCTTTAGTTGTTTATCTAGGCCAAGATATAATAAATAAGCTGATGGTGCAATTTTTCTTTTATCCCAGTATTTTTCTGAGTAGCTTCTTTGTTTTTTATCTAGAAGATTTAATTCTGCCCATGCATAATCGGCATTGACAACAACGATGTCTGCATCATAAGATTTTTTTGATGTTTTTACACCAACGGTCTTTCCATCTTTTACCAGTATTTTTTCAACAGGCTCATTAAAAACAAATTTTGCTCCTTGCTCTTCTGCAATTTTTTGCATTGCTTCAACTAACTTACCCATACCTTCTTTGGGAAACCATACGCCCATGTTAAAATCTACATGAGACATAAGAGAATAAAGCGCTGGGCTATCATAGGGACTTCCCCCTAGAAAAACAATTGTATATTCTAAAATCTTTCTAATCTTTTCACTTTTAAAATATCTCTGTGCAAAATCATCAAGTTTTTTAAACATATGTAGCTTTGTTCCTTCAACAATAAGTTTTGGTTTGAAAAAATCAGTAAGATGCTTGTAATCTTTGTAAATAAAATCTTTCATGGCAATTTCATATTCATATTCACTAAGTTTCATGTATTCCTTCATTTTTTCTTTGGCACCCGGTTCTAGTTCTTCAAAAAGATCAAGGTTTTTGTTTATATCAGTTGATATATCAACAAAATCATCTTTATCAAAAAAAACTCTATATGATGGATCAAGTCTTACAAGATCCATGTAATCTTCAGGTTTTTTTCCAAATTCTGCAAAATATTTTTCAAAAACATCAGGCATTAGATACCAAGATGGCCCCATATCAAAAGTAAATCCATCTTTTTTCCAAACTGATGCACGTCCACCTGCTTGTTCATTTTTTTCAATAACAGTAACAGAATTTCCATCACGAGCAAGCAGCGCTGCTGCTGCAAGACCACCAAAACCGGAACCTACTACAATTGCTTTTTTCTCCCCCATAATTAATACCTCTTTTTTTTATTGTATCATTTCTCTATTTTAATGTCTTCTCCTACAACCCATTTTTTTCTAAAATACAAATAAACCATCAGATAAAATGATAGCATTGCAAAGTTATAAAAGAAATCTTCAAAAGGAATTGTAAAAAACCTGCCATTCCAAGCGCCATATCCGCCCCATATAGCATTTGGATTGTAAAAAACTACAATTAATGAAGTTAAAAGATAATTGAAGATAATAAATGGGATAAAAGATAGAATTATGTAAAACCAGTAATTACTAGATTTAAGCATATATGGTGCAAGTGTTGGTGCAAGAATGAAAAACAATGCACATGAAAACATTGCAAGAATTGTATATTCTTGTTGTCTAAAAATCAACCCTAAGATTATAAATATTCCAGCAATTGTTAGATAAAACCATTTATTAAATGGCACTTCTCTGTCTTTTATGAAATAAACGAGGTTTTCATAAATAAAAATACAAGCGAATGGAACTACAATAAAAAACATGATTTCTTCTATCGGCAGTCCAGCAATTTTTGGGCCACTAAGATACTCATAATTAAAGCTCCAGTCTCCTCTAGCAGTTACAATTACATCCCAAATTATATAGGATATTCCAACTATTAGAATTGATGCAGCCAATGGTTTGAAGAATTTATAGTATTTAAATTTCCATTTAAAGGAGAAAAATAATGGAAATAGTATTATAAATATGTCAATTATAAGATAGTTTATTTGAAACATTTAATCAGAATGGCATAGCATTTTGTATATTTTAATGTAATTATGCTATTGTTTTTAAGAAATATATTTATAGTCACACAATATATAATAATGTGTAATTTATGTTAAAAAACCTTTCAAAAAGGAAAATTATTACTATTTTTACAATAGTCCTTTTAATAATTAATATTTTTATCGCTTGTTTTATTTTTCTAGATATACAAGTAATAAGTGCACCTGAAACTGAAGTTTTTATCGATATTGTTGAAGTAAATTCCGAAGAAATAATTCTTGATGCAAAATTGAAAATGTTTAACTCTAATAGTTTTACTATTAGCATCAAAGATTTTACTGTCACAAGTTTGAACTATGATAACGAGGAATTAGGTAAACTAACAATTAAGGGAGGTAGTATTCCTTCAGATAGTTCGAAAGAGTTTTCTGAAACAGAAACTATAACCTTAAAAGATTCAAGTAATCTAGCAATTATTAAAAACAGGATATCTGGTAAAATTAGTGTAACACTTTTAGGTTTTATTACAAAAACCATTCCAATTGACGTTATGGTAATTACATCAGTTGAAAAGATTTTTGATAGTATTGATATACCAGATTTTGATGTTAAAGCATATTTAACAAATTTATCAGAAGATGGTCTTGAGTTTTCAGCAGAAGTAGGAGTATATAATCCAACAGACCTCATTTATAATGTAAACGAACTTTTTTTAGATTTTAAAACAGACGAAGGTGTCAGTGTTGGAAATGTAAAAGTTACTGGGGGAGTTGTTGAGCCTAAAAAAACTTGTGTATTTTACTCAGATGGAATTGTAAGTTACGAAGCGTTTAACGCTCAAGTTTTAACTCTTGAGCTGACTGGTGTTGCTGGTGCAAAAATTGCGGGTATAAGTAAAAATGTTTCAATTTCAACTGATGCTTCACTCGTCATTCCAGATATAAAAGAATTTGTTTTTGGTGGCGAAGAAATTGATTTCCGAATACCTGTCCAGTTTAAACTTAGACTTAGAGGAATTGTTAGCAATGTAGGTTTTAGCATTTATAATCCTAGTAATATAAGTCTATTTGGTGATAATCTTAAATGTAAACTATACCGGGTAGATGGTGAAAAGATGACACTTTTAGGTGAAGCAACAATGGAAGAGTGTCCTATTCAAGCAGGTGAAAGAAAATGTGTAAAAACTCAGATTATAATACCTTATTTCAAATTTTTGTTTTCAGGCTCATTAAGACTTTTACCCAATTGGATAGTACTACGTATCGAAGGAGATTTTTTTATTGCAGGCACTCGTCAGGCATTTCCACTAGCACTTAACGCATATGTTGATCCAACCGTAATTAGAGAAAAAGATTTTCATTAATAATTTTTTATCTTTTATGTTCCTGTGGTGGATTTATATGTGGAGAAATTAAATCCATTAAATATTTTTTCAAGAGTATTTGGATTCCTACAAACCAAAACACTGCAATTATAATAAAAACTATTGTCAAATAATCCCATTTATTGATTACTAGACCTAAAGCAATTCCAGCAGCTGGTGCATGCTCAGTATTTGTTACAGCCATTATAAAAATTGAAACACCAACTGCAATTGATCCAAATAATACAAGAATTGTTGTTTGATTTTCTAATAAATTAATTATAAAATTTGAGTTTGAAATCACAAAAAAAATAAAACCAACTATTAGACCAACAAAATAACCCCCAATTATTCTTCTCGGATCCGATGAATATTGAGTGGGCATTGCAAAAACAATAAATGCACTGGCACCAAGAGCAGTTATCAATGCTGCTTCATTAAGAATATCTAAAAATAATAAAACTGCAAGTATTGTAAAACTTGCTAGAATGCATTGAAAGATATATTTCAGTGTGTTTTTTCTGAATTTTTTGTCAATTAATATGAACTTTTTTACCATTTTTATCTCATTTTGAATTCCTTTTTTCAAGCCTGTCAATTACCATTTTATCTATTTGATTTCCAAATTCATCTGTAATTTTGTCAAATTTACCTGTTTTAATTAATTTAACTCCAATTATTGCAATAATTATGCCTGCAACAGTATCTGCTGATAAATTCAACATTAAAACATGATTATTTTTAACATAATACATTCCTGTAATATTTAACCATTTGATAAATTCTAAAAAAACACCAATTGACATTGTTAAAATTACAGTAACAAATGCTATTGCATATTTATCCATCTTAAGCCCATCCCAATGTTCATCTAATACATATATAACTGCAAGACTGATAAATGCGACAAGTATTGACATAAAAAACCTGGTAACAAGTTGATATCCAGGTATTGTGGAATCGTAATCTAGAAGTCTTCCGCCTACAAATAAAATTGTTATGAATGCAATTAAAAAATCCAGAATCCAAGGAAGAGTAAATTTTGTATCTTTTTTCAGAATAGTTGGTAAAATACTTATAAAAAAGCCAATGAATGTTCCAACAACCCACGTATAATCTTTTTTCCAAAGAGCGAGAATCAGAGATATTATCATTACTATTCTTAGTAAAAAACTAAATGAAACGCATCTCTTTCTACAAATATTTTTTATTTTACCCATTTTTTTGTTCGTCCTTTTTGCTTTTAATTATTCGCTTATCAATTTGTTCCCCAAGATCTTCAGTTATTTCATCAAAACTACCACGTTTTATCATACTAACACCAACTGCTGCCATAAAAATTCCAGCAATCATATCTATAAATAAATCCTTTAATGTATCTGCATAACCCCATTGTTCATGAGTGCCAAAAACAAGATCAGTTATCCATTCATTAAATTCCCAGACAACACCTATTGCAATAGTTGTGATAATTACAACAAATGCCATTGCATATTTATCCATAATTAGGCCTTCCCAGTATTCATCTAAGATGTAAATTATTACAAATGCAATAAACGCGATAAGAAATGATGATACAAAATGAGTTAATGTATCATAATTTGGAATCCCATAGGCACCCAATAGTCCACCGCCTACATGTAGAATTAGTGCGATTGTAATTAAAATATCTAAAACAAGCGGCAGAGTAATTTGATAATTTCGTTTTAAAATTGTAGGAATTAAGCTAACAATTAAAGCAATGATACAACCGAATATCCAAACCCAATGCAGCTTCCAAATTGAAATAATTAAGAAAATAATCATAATTATCTTGAGAATATAAGATAAAACTACTCCCCCAAATTTCAAGCTATCTTTATTCATTCAATAATACCAAAATAAATATTATATTGTAAAAACCTTTTGAAAAACTTTAATCATCATCTATCAAATCATCGAAATGTTTTCTGAAATTTTTTGAAAACCTTCTCAAAACACCTCTTTTAATTAGAAAATAACCAATAAATGCTATAAATAGACCACCAAGTGTATCAGCTAAAAGATCGCCCATTGTATCATTAAGACTAGGCTGAGCATTCAAATTAAAGAAATAATCACTAGTCCATTCCATAAATTCCCATACAACTCCAAAAGCCATAGTAATTACTACAACATCAAACAATATTTTGAAAGTATTTACTGCAATACCTCGATAATATTCATTAAAAACAAAAAGTAAAATTAAAAAAATAAATGCTACAGTACTTGCTGAAAAAAAATGGGTAAATTTATTATAAAATGGAACAACACTGCAAACATCAAGTAGACCATTTCCCATATGAAAAATAAGGGCAAGGCAAATAAAAATATCAAATAAATAAGGTAAATTAATTTTTAAAAAACGTCTAATGATAGTTGGAATACAGGCAATAAATATCATTATTAATGCAAATAAACTCCATAACCAATCCTCTTTTAAAATTGAAAATATAAACATTGTAATTAAAGCTATAATTAAGAAAAAAATTATAAATTTTAGATACCAATACTTCCCAGTCATTACAAATAAGGGAAATATAATGATTTAATAAAAGTTTACAACCATTTTTTATGTTTAAAAAATGCGAGAAGGGACACACTTACTATTATTATAATGATCCAAACAGCAGGGTATGCCCAGGGTATTGATAATTCAGGCATATGTTGAAAGTTCATTCCATAAACTCCTGCAATAAATGTTAATGGGATAAATATTGCAGCAAAAATTGTCAGAACTTTCATTACCTCATTCATCTTATTACTTACACTGCTCATATAAATATCAAGCATGCCTGAAATCATATCTCTAAATGTTTCAATAGTATCAATTACTTGAATAGTATGATCATAAAGATCACGAAGGAATACATGTGTGTTTTTCTTAATTATTTTTGATTCTTCACGCAATAATGAATTAATTACCTCTCGAATTGGCCAAACTGATTTGCGTAAATATATCATTTCACGTTTTAGATTGTATATTTGTTGTAAAAGCTCAGGTTCAGGATTAGTAACAACATCATGCTCCATACTTTCTACTTTATCACTGATTTTTTCAAGGATTGAAAAATAATTATCAACAATTGCATCAATAAGTGTATAAGCTAAATAATCAGCACCCATCTTACGTATGCGACCCTTGTTTTTTCTAATGCGATTTCTAACAGAATCAAATACATCACCGATGGTTTCTTGAAATGATATTACATAATTATTACCTAAAACTAGGCTTACCTGTTCACTTCTAACTTCGTGGGTTTTTTCATCAATATAAAGCATTTTTAAAACAAAAAATAAGTATTTTTCATAATCTTCAATTTTTGGACGTTGATCAGTATCAACAATGTCTTCAAGTACGAGTGGATGAATATCAAAACATTTACCGATTTTTTCAATTATATCTGTTTCATGCACTCCATCGATATTAATCCAGGTTGTAGATGGTTTACGTTTAAGAGAAAAACAGTCTTCAACTTTTTTTACTTCTTTTTCATCATATTTGCCAATACTATAATCTATTACTGAAATCTTTGGTTTTTCAGTTTTTTTCTCACCAATGTGAACAAGCTCACCAGGTGGAAGACCTTTTGTTTTTGAACTTTTTTTAATAAATCGAGGCATAAAATATTCACCTATTTTTTAACGTTATAAATTTTTCTAATCGGCCAGGATATTTCAATTTTTTCTTTATCAAAACGTTCTTTCAAGGCCTTGATAAACTCATTTCTAACAATAAATCTGCTCATAGGCTCTTGTATTCTAAGAATAGTTATAAAATTTATATTTGAGTCCCCAAACTCACGATATCTAAAAGCTGGTTCAAAATCTTTAACAGCCCCAGGAACTGTATTTTGGATTTCTTTTGCAACTTCAAGTGCAACCTTTTCTACTTTTTTAAGATCTGATTCATAAGCAACACCACAAGGAACCCAGATGGACAAGTCTTGTTTTGGCATTGAATAATTAATTATATTGCTTTCAGCAAGTTTACCATTAGGAATTATTAAGAGATTATCTGTTAGCATTCTTATTCTTGTAGATCTCCAACCAATGTCTTCTACAATACCTGATGTGTTTTCATCAAGCTCGATAAAATCACCAACTCTAATTGGTTTATCGGAGAGAAGATGGACTCCTGCAAAAAAATTAGAAAGAGTGCTTTGAAGAGCAAGGCCAATAGCAAGAGCGCCAAGGCCAACACCTGCAATCAATGGTGTTATATCAAATTTGAAATAACCTAGTATTACTGCAATTGCTATAACAAAAATAATCACTGTGATAGTTTTATTTAACAAACCAGGTGGCCTTTGAAAGCCTCTTCTAACTTTAAGCCAGCCCATGATTAAAACGGTTATTATTCGTGATAAAAGTAATGCGATTGCAAATGTTAAAATAATAAAGAAAATACTATCCATTACCTCATATAAAGGATAAGAATTTCCTGCTAAGTTAATGTAATAGTCAGTTAAAATTGACAAATTTTTAAAAGCTATATATAAACCCAAAAAAAAGACAAGATAAAAAACAGGTTTTGAAAGATTTTTAATTATAAATTTACCATAACTTTTTTTACTTCCTGCTATCTTGTTTACAATAAATTTTAAAATAAAATATGAAAGTGTAACAAAAATTATCGTACCAATAAATACTATTAAAAATCGTATATATTCGTTACTTATTTGTTCCTCAAGAACCGCCAAATTTTTTCCTCCCCAATACAATAATTAGAAAATAATTCCTTAAATAAATAGTTTCTGTATTTATAATAAGAAAAGAGTTTAAAAACTTATTAGCGATTCTTTTTTTTAATATTATATCTTTTAGGAGAGATAACGATGGTTGAATTTTGTGAAAATTGTGGAGAAGAACTAGAAGAAGATGAAGAATACGAAGGAATCTGTAAAAAATGTAAAAAAATGGAAAACGATGAAGAAGACGAGGATTATATAGATCCTGGTATTACTTAATTTTCTATCTTTTTAATTCTTTTTTCTCAATTTAAAAAATTTAATGCATTTTTCACAACTAATAATTTTTCTCCCTTCAATTGTTTCATATTCTTTTAATTTTGATTTGGAATATTTATTATTACATACCGAACAATTTTTTTTAAACAACATTTATACAACTCTTACTATTTATTTTATTATTTTTTCAATTTCTGCTCTTTCTAAATTCCTAAATGTTTTTCCCCTTTCTACAACTGCTATCTCTAAATTATTTATATTCAATTTTTTTCCATAAGTTTTTGTAATTGCTTTAAATCCAAGAGATAAAGCTAATCCATATGATATATTTTTAGAATAATTTTTTTCAAAAAAAGTGGTAATTTTATCACTTTCTAGTCCTTCACATACTGCTTTATATTCAATAAATGCACCGGATGGATCTGTAGTAAATAAACGTGGCCCGGTTGAATCAATTCCTGCAATAAATAGGACAACTCCAAATGGTCTAACTCCGGCATATATGGTAAATAATTGTTTATATTTACATATGCTTTGGACTAAATATTTAATAGATATTTCTTCGCCATACCATATTTTATTAATTTGCGCTTCAACTTGAGAATAATCAATAAGGTTTCTTGCATCAGCTGATAAACCGGTAAATGCACAAGCAATATTATCTGTTATTTTGGAAATTTTTTCAATAGAATTTGTTTCAACGATTCTAGATGATATGTCTTTGTATGCCATTAGTATGACTCCGTTTTTATATTTTAATCCAATTGTTAAAGCACCTTTTTTAACTGTTTCTCTTGCATATTCAACCTGAAATAAACGACCGTCAGGTGAGAAAATCGTACTATCTTGGTCATATAATGATTCAGAGCGTTCCATGTTTTTTTTCCTTTTAATTTTTGATAGAGAAATATCTAAAAACTGTTTTTGGCAGACATCAACATTGATGTTATATATTTTTTCAATGTATGTTATAAATTTAGATATCTTATTTTAATTTGTATTCTATTTTATTTGGGTTAATTTTTTTTGCAGTTATTTTGTCTTCTCTTGCAAGCCACCCCATTGCTAAATATGCGTCTTGTATTTTTATTTGAGTTATTTTTGATATTGTTGAAATATCTATATTATTTTGAGAATTAAGATGTTCCCAAATTTTTCCAGCATTTTCACCAATTATCCCTGTTAAATTTGTCTCGCCTAACTTATAAGTTGAACCATCTTTGTATATTTTATTTTCTCTTGCCAGCCATCCAACTCCAGCATGTAAATCTTTCAAAGATAGTTTTGTGTTTTTCAACAATGTAGATTGATTTTGCGGTCCATGAGTATCTAATGCAATCCATATTTTTCCTGCATTAACTCCAATTTTTTTGGTGATTTCCACCATATTTGCCACCTACCATTTTCACTGTATCATAATAGGGATTATTAACCTTGCTAAATCCATTTTTTTTTTAATAATCTAACGATATTTTTATATATAAGATGCAAGCTAATATGCTTATAATAATTTTAGTAGTGGCTAAAAAAATGCCTGAAGAAGAACAGAAAAAAAACAATATTAACGGCAATAC
>Ga0272442_10005468_pt1 | contig 16970 bp, 26 predicted proteins | sample SSMForm2O_FD_200262 | JGI IMG/M metagenome (GOLD analysis project Ga0272442, IMG submission 200262) | Marine sediment archaeal communities from Little Sippewissett salt marsh, Falmouth, MA, United States - SSM-Form-2O | ecosystem: Environmental > Aquatic > Marine > Wetlands > Sediment ... | reverse complement strand
TCCGAAACGTGGAAGAGTAGCAAGGGAGAGCGGAGCCAATGAGTAACATTCAGCACAGTAGCGATACCGCGGAGCACTTCACCCCGGTCGAGATCATCGAAGCAGCGCGAGCCGTGCTCGGCCGAATCGATCTCGATCCAGCTTCGAGCGCACTAGCCAACCGCTACGTGAAAGCGACGAAGATCTACACCAAGCGATCCAATGGGTTCACCAAGCGCTGGTTGCCTCGCGTGTTTCTCAATCCGCCCGGTGGTCTCTGCGATGCACTCGGAAGGCAGAGCGCCGGACGCGTTGCCGGCGGAGGAAGCTCGGCGGTCTTTTGGTGGGGCAAGCTAGCGGAGGAATACGCGCACGGAAAAGTGACCGCCGCGATCTTCGTAGGCTTCAGTCTTGAGATCTTGCAGAGCGCGCAAGCTCGCGGCTTCTGCTCCACTCCACTCGATTGGTCTTTCTGCGTTCCGCGCAAGCGGATCCGCTTCATGCAAGCTCACGGTCGATCGCTCGTGCCCGGCAACAGCCCGACGCACGCAAGCGCGATCGTCTACCTCGGGATCAAGGACGCGCTCTTCGAAGAGCACTTCTCACAATTCGGAAAAGTGATCCGCAAGCGGGGTTGATGCAGTGGACGGGATACGGATCGGATCGCTATTTACTGGGATCGGAGGTTTGGATCTCGGCTTGGAGTGGTCCGGTCTGGGTCCGATAGCATGGCAGATTGAAAAGGATCCCTTTTGCTTGCGAGTGCTAGCCAAGCACTGGCCCAACGTGAAGCGCTACGAAGATGCAAAAGCAATCAACCCAAGCGAGCTTGAACCTATCGATCTCCTATGCGGCGGATTCCCCTGCCAGGATATCAGCACGAGCGGTCCGAAGACTGGCCTTGAAGGTGATCGCAGCGGTCTCTGGTTTGAAATGCTCCGCTTCATTCGCGAGCTTCGACCCGCGTTCGTGCTCGTGGAGAACGTCTCAAATCTCCTTATTCTCGGACTCGACCGCGTGCTCTCTGGACTTGCCGCTTGCGGGTATGATGCAATCTGGTTGCCTCTCCGAGCTCACGATCTTGGATCGCCTCACCGAAGACGGCGTCTCTTCGTTGTGGCCTACACCCACACACCGCGACGCGAAATTGAGCCGTCGGCATGGGTATATGCTAACCGGCAACGCCGGGACCACGCTGACCGATGCAGTGATTTCCCACCACGGTTTAGAGCTCGACCGGAAGCCTGGCGAGCATACCGAAGCGCCGGCGGGCCCGAACCCGGAATTCTGCGAGGTACTAATGGGTTTCCCACCGAAATGGACCGAGCTCGACTGAGAGCGATCGGGAACTCGGTCGTTCCGCAATGCGCCGAGCTGATCGGCTACATAATCCAAGAGCTAGGAGCCGCCGCACGTGAAGATCGAGATCACTAGGAACGCTTCCGCCTTTCGCACGAGCGATCTCCGCAAGCTGATCCGGCTTGCGTGCAAGGCCGTCGGCGCAAAGCGAGACAAGCGCTTTCACATCGGCGCAAGCCGTCGCCATAATGTGATCAGCGGCAGAGCTTACATAGGCACTCGCGGGAAGGTAGAGTACAAACCGGTTTGGCTAACCATCGGCAAGGACTGCACGCTTGAAGAGATCGCGCGGACCATAGCGCACGAGCTAATGCACTCGGTTGGAGTGAGTCACCGCGATATGACTCCCGAGCAGCGCAAGTGCACGCAACCGGTCCCGTGGGCTGAAGGCTTCGAGCTTAGGCGCAAGAAGGATCTCGAGCCCGCAAAAGCACAAAGCGAAACACCCGCTGAGCGTGGCGCGCGCTTGGTCGCCAAGCGTGAAGCGCACGCGCGCGCTATGCTGAAGCGTGCGATCACTCGGCGCAAGCGAGCCGAGTCGGTTGAAAAGAAGTGGAGGGAAAAGGTTTGCTATTACGAACGCAGGACATTGGACCGCTAGCGCGCCGCATGCTTCTGGCACTAGCCAGACGCCGCAAGCTGGAAGGTGAAAGCCCGGAGGCTCCAGAGCTCCGCTGTGCGCTCGAAGAGACCTTAACCGCGCTTCACTTCCACGAAGGCCCAGCCGTGCCCGTGCTTCGCCGCACACTGGTCACAGTGCTACTAGCCGCGCAAGATAGACTAGAAGAGCTGGAAGGTGGTAGCAGTGGCGAGTGAGAGCTACGAAGAGCGGAAGGCCAACCGCGCGCGAGCTCGCGAAGAGATCGATCGCTTGCGCCAACAGTCTCCCCCGTGGCACTCGCAGCCGGCACCAGCCGTCCGATCGCTGCAGTGCTCTTACTGCTCCGAGCGTTTCGCTAGCATCTTCTCTCTCTCTGCCCATACGTTTCGGATCCACCAAGACGTCGTTACCAGCGGAGAGCGCCGGCGAATTGCCGAGCTGGTATCACAAGCCGCAAAGGAGTCGCGCGGATGATTGAGGAAGCAATCCGCCATTGCGCGCTTTGCAAGACTACGATCGATCTCTACCAAACCGATCAGCTCTGCACGGGATGCAGAGCAGAAGCAAACGAGGAAGCAATGCCCAGAAAAAAGAAGGAAGCCACCGTGACCGAAACCAATCAAGAGAAGCCGGCGAAGCCAGAGAAGCCGGCGAAGCCGGAAGGTGAGAAGATCAAGCGGCCGCGCAAGCCGAAGACCGTGGTCGAGTTTGTTGGCCTGCATGCGGTCGAAAGTGAAGACGGCACGATACTCGCGGTCGTGGAAGAATGGCAGGTCGCAAAAGCAATCATGGTAGAGCTCGCACGGCAAGAGGATCCGCTTCGTGCTACTACCAGCGAGCGATCGGGCCTGCTGATCACGACCACTAGCTACGATCAGGGAGACGGAGAGAAGAAAGCCAAGCCCACGATCGCTAGCGATCTCTACCTGCTCGATCGCGATAACCCTGGACCGATCGAGCCTTCACCCATTGAAGCCAGGATCCGAAGCAAGATCGAAGCGCTCGCGAAGCTCTCCCAAGAAGAGCGCGACGCCCTTGGCTACGGACCAAACTCAGCGCTTGGTATCTTGCTGAGTGAGGAAGCTGAGGAAGCGTGAAGCTTGCCACGGCCGCCGCCTTTGGTTTGGTGCTCGGCACGTGGTTGGGAATTGCCTTTGGCTGGGGAGCTTCCTCAGCCAAAGCGCAACCCCAAACGCTCAGCGACACCACGACCGAGCTAGCCCGGATCGCGCGCGCGCTCGAAAGGATCGAGTCGAAATGCTGCGATCGATAATCAACCGCGCGCGCCAAGTGCGCCGCAAGATCTTGACCGAGATCATTATCTGGATCGGCAAGCGTGAAATGCGCAAGCTGGTCCAAGAAGCGGAGCGAGCCAATGAATCAAGCGGTCCTAATGATCAACGTGTCCGAATTGAAAAGGACGGTTGAGTACCGATTGACCGAGCTCGGATCAAAGCCACCGCTTCCAGAGCTCGCCCGGATCTGCTTCACTGAAGCGCAGAACGATCGCGTCTTCATGTGGAGCCCGCAAACCGAAGACGAACGGTTCCGCTTGGCTTGCGGGGCGCTCTTGCTCTTGATTGAAGGTGAGGACCGCGATCGAGTCGCGCGCGAGCTTCGAGCGCTTCAGGCTATCAGCGCAGCTATGAGCGGGATCCCGGTAGACTTCGAATCGGTGTTTGCTGGTATGGACAAAGGTGAAGCCGAAGCACCGATCGGCCTGCTGAAGATCTTTCGGGACGCGTCCAATGGTATCAGCGAGCGCTAAGCTAGGAACAAGCTCGGAGCCGTGCCCGGTTTGCGGCGTGGCACGTATGGGGGTCAACGCCGACCACGGTTGCCTTGGATGTGAGATCTTCGTCAAGGTGCGCGCTAGACTTCGCAAGCGACTGGCTCCCGTGTTGCTTCGCAGTGGCCGATGTATGACGCCAAAGGTGAACGCTGAAGTGCTAACCGCTTCCCTGGAAGTGCTGGAAGAAATCAAACGAGAATATCAGGTCGACGATTGATGCCGCGGCTCTACCTATACCATCCAACGCGCGGTCCGATCCGCGCGAGCACGAAGCCAGTCGGAGCGCTTCGCTCTGCTGGCAGGGTTGGAGTAGTGAAGCGCAATCAAACCCAGACCTGGGATCTGTTTGTGGACGAGAGTGGTAACGTATGGGCAAAGCGAAGTATCCGCCGCCAATCCAAAAGCCGCGGTCCCCAAAACCGAAACCGCTGACTCACTACTGGCGTCGGCATGCGATCAGACCTTCCGGTGGAAGTGATCACAAATGCACACATTGCGGGTTGGTTCGTGCCGTGATCTTCCACCGAGCAACCCCGCTCCCGCACAAGTGGGAAGTGATCTACTGGTATCGGGGAGCGCTGATCGCACGCGGACCTTTGAGCCTCACTCCGGAACCACCATGTATCACACGAAAGAAGGGATCGAGTGCAAGAGCTACTAAATGATCCGGCTGCATTCATGGTCTGGTCGATCTTAGTATCGGCCGCGGCCAGCGTGACGCTAGTGACCGGCGTCGCCGTGCTATCGGCAAAGCTTCTGGACCTGCTGGTCCGGATCTTAAGCGAGAAAGGAAGCGACGAAGATGATTGAGACGGATCGAGTTTCCAGGCTTCAGAGCGTTCGGGACTTCTTGCTGGCCGTGCGCCGTACTTGCCTATCGCTCGACCAAAACAGGCTAGCCGATCAGGCAAGGCAAGCACTCGAAGAGCTGGACGCGTATGTGACATGCTTGCCCAAGATCTTCGAAGGTGCGCGGACCGCCGGAGGGATCGACGTTCCTTTCGAGCTTCGCTCGGTCGAATTCCCGCCGGCGCAACGCTGGTCGGAGGAAGAGCGCCGAGTCATCAAAGAGCACAGCGGGATCATCTTGGTCGAGCTTCGACAGATGATCGAATTTCTACACTTGAGCTCGGAGGAAGCAGCCGAGCGAAGCGCCAAGTATGACCGCGTTTCCTTCGTGGCATTGCAGCGCCGAAAGCCGTTGCTCTACACCGAGCCGGGCGGAATGCGCGTCGAGTATCCAAAGAAAGAGAGCGATCCGAATGGCTGAGCTACAGCGCTGGAAGATCTGGAAGCGAAGCGAGCCGAAAGGGAAACACGTCCACCGGCTCGGAGAGACCGCCTATGCCGCGCTTGCGAAAGCTTCAGGCTCGTTCGCCGGTGCTCACCCAAGCGATCTAGATTGCGAGCTCGACCAATCCTACGAGCGGGAACGCGTGCACGAGAGCAAGCAAGCTTGCGCGAAGCGTGAAGCTTCCACACGTAAGGGAATGCACGAGCGCAAGCACAAGCGCGGTTGATTGAGCGCGCATTAGCTCGGCATTACTCCGAGCGAATATGCTCCTTAATCAAAGATACGTGCTTCGGTGAGATTCGCGCGCGGATCCACGAAAGCCCGGCTTTTCCGGGTGATCCGCAGAATCAAGCTCGGGGAGAGTGTTTGTCTAGGTCAGCGGGCCAGCGATCCGGATTGTATCCAGTACAATTCGGCCAAACGGCCAAGCATCAAAACAGCTGATATTCCAACTAAAGCAACTCACTTACAGTTTGATCATCTTGTTTTATGCTGGATCCGCGATCGGCTGTTACGAAACAGCATAAAAACAGCTGATACAATTAACCTTAACTTGCAAGCCGCTAGGGGCCGCTCTGAGCGCTTATAGCTCTGGCTTGGGATAACCCCCCGGGTGAGCCGCGAAAGTGGCTGAAAACGGCTGCTGGACGGCCTAGCGCCACGGTCCGAGCTAGCCTCCCAACCTCCCCCGAGCCGGGTGATCAGAGCCGAGCCGGGTGATCAGCGAGCTCGGGAAGTGATCCTCACGGGATCACTAGATCCACAGTGGATCTCTACGCCAAGCCCCGCCGGCGTAGCGCGCGAAGCAGCGAGCGCCGGTAGCGGATCACGCGCGCGGTCTGCGATGGTACCGGGAGATCTCTCCACCGACCACGCCGATCGCGCCGCTGGTTGCACGTGACCCCTGGCCTGCGATCGTAGCCTTGAAAGGCGGAGAGCCAGCGAGCGAATAGCGCCGGCTTCCCCGTGCGCCTTCGGCAGTGTTCGCGGTTAGCAGTGATCAGCGCCGCGGCAACCTTCAGATTGTACGCCCCGTCCATGAGAGCAGCGATCCGAGCTCCGCACGCGTCCGAGCTCAGATCCTCACGGCAAGATCGATGCATTGCTAGGACGTTGATTTGCGAAAGCCCGACCGAATACTCGCGCGGTGGATTCGCGTGAATCAAGCCGGGGTTGAACCCGCTTTCGAAGTGCACGATCGCGATCAGGGTCAAAGGATCGAAGCTATGGTCGATCGCTTCCTTCCGTATGATCTCCGCGTAGTGCTTGCGCGTTGCTTTGGTCATACGTGGCTGGGCAACCTCGAGCCCCGCGATCACAGCTCGAAGCGTGCGAGAAAGCCCGCGCGCCGGCGGAGCCAGCGTGAAGACGAACACGGCCAGAGCCGCGGCCAGAGCTCGGTTCACTACTGCGCTTTGGCTTTGGGGAAAGGTACGACCGAGCTTCGCGGCTTCGGCCTGGCCTTTTCCATTTCGGCGCAATGCGCGTCCCATAGCTCGCGCGCTCTCTCGTGCAATCCGATTTCTTCCGAGTAGCCCAAGCGAAGCTCGGAGTCGCGCACCAATTGCCGAAGGTGCGTCTCTTCCGCTAGCACTTCCTCTTGCGCCAAACTCATTTCAAACTCGAAGTGCACACGGCAAAGCTCTTTGGCTGCTTCCTTGTCGCCGTCGTAGAACTTGCTTTGCGGTGTGAAGCGTGACGGAGCTCCAAGCGTGCGCTTGAACCAATCCCATAGTCCGTTGCTTCGCCTGATCTGGACGCCGTAGTGCGTAGCCCGTACTTTGCGATCGGGACCACATACCCGGCAAAGCGGATAGCCCTGTTCGTCATGCGTCCCAGCTCGCACCGCTTGCGCGAGCTCGGTCGCTCGCTTTGCAGCCAAGCGCGCTTCGGTTTCGCGTTGGTGCTTCGGCTTGTAATACTTCATGACCAAAAGCGAGATCGTAGCGAAGATCAACGCCCCGGAGATCCCGCAAACCGCATACGTAAGACTAGTGTCCATTGTGCTTCCTTCCCTTCGAGCGCTGCCACTTTACCGGCTAAGAATTGATCACGCTACTTTGCTTCGCACACCGGTCGACCGGTGAGAGCAAAAAGCGAACGATGATCCTAGCTTGGAAACTTCGAAAGCGTGCGGTCCAGAAGATGCACTAGCTCGGTCGGTATGGTCCACAAGCCCTGCATGCCACGGCAAACGAACGGCTTGATTGGCTTCGTATCGCGAAGCATGAAAGCGTAACCGCCTGGAGTCTCCCAAGGTGCAAGGCTCGAATCATTGGTCGGCCGCACGTCGACCAAGGTGGTCACGGCAACCACGCGTCCGGTATCGAGTGCGCCGGCTGCCGGTGGCTCGATCCCAAGCCTGAGCATGAACGCTCTGGCCACTTCGTATTCGCGCCGGCTGAAGGTGGATGCAGCGTGGATCGCAAGCGGGCCGCGGTAGTTAGTGCGCCACGTCCGGTTCTCAATCGTCTTGCCTTCCCAAGCAATCGCCCAAGCCCACGGTTGCCGTACTGAGATCGCTTTCAATTGGTCTCGTATTTCTCTTCGTCGCTTTCGCGATCCGAAGTCCAGTCCCAACCGCCTTGCCTGCTCTTCTTATCCGCGTTCGCTGGGAAGCGTTCGTAGTCCAGTGACTCCGGGATCTGATCTTGATCGATCTCTACGCAGCGGACCATGCTCTCACCGATCCGCGCGCGCTTATCGACCGACTTGATGTAGCTCCCCATCTGCATTTTTTCGCGCATGATCTTACGTAGCGCGCGCAAGCCGTTGGTTTCATCCGGAAGCCCGGCGCGCTTGCGTTCGTCTAGGTAGACCTTGTAACACGCTGCAAGATACAGAAGGACTTTGCCTTCACGCAAACCGAAGTGACGCTCTTCGATTAGCAAACCAAGGTGCGCGAGCACGGAGAGTGACTCGACCATACTATCGCACGCATCTTTGACGTTTTGCCCGTCGCCTTCCAAGAGCTCGGAGACCGTAGCGCTGAAGGCTTCCACGTAATCCACGTCCGGAAGATCGACGTGATACTCGCGCGCCATCTGCTCGAAGAGCCACAAGCCAAGGACCATCACCTTCAGGTTATCGAAGCAGCGGATCGGTACGGCGCGATCGATCCGATCCAAGAGGTTGCGGGTCATCCCGTCCGCCTTCTTGATCAGCGCTTCGAAGTCTTGGCGCAAAGCGAATTGCACGATCGGAGCCGCTAGCTTGTAGAGCTCAGCCGTGGACAGCTCATTGAAGATCCGCGTTCGCTCAGCGGTCAAAGCGGTCTTATCCGGATTGACCGAGATCAAGCGCTCTAGCAAAGCGGGATCACCGTCGGGACGTGTTTCGCCAGCTAGGCAAACCGGAGCCTGCAAGCGATAGCGGACCACGCTCTGATCACTCTTGCCGCGCATTTCGACTTCGCAATTGTAGATCCTTCGAGCAATGCGGTGGATCGCTTCGGTCTTGTGGCGACCCATATCGCTGGGTCGATACTCGTCGAGCATGATCGGGAGCGCGTTAGTGCTAGCCAGGTTGGAGATCATCGAAAACGGGGTGTCGGTGCACGAGAAGGGATCGCGCTGGTAGTACACTCCGAAGAGCGGCCAGAAGACGTCACGGATCAAGCTGGTCTTGCCTGAGCCTTGCGAGCCATGAAGCAAGAGCAGGGGAAAGTGAGAAAGCGCGTCCATGATCTTCGGCTTCAGTACGGTAGCAAAAAACCAACCGATGATCGGAAGCATGACCCGCGGCTCATTCACTCGAAGCAGTCGAGGAAAGGTGAAGCCGATCAAGCGCTCGATCTCTTCACTCTCCACAAACTCATAACGCAAGCGTTGCGCGAGTGCTGATCTAGATTCCACATAGACGATCTCTGAATCATCGACCGGTCCATCCGGTCCGAAGATGGCCGCAGGAGTGACCCAGCGTGGTCCAGATTCGGTTACGTGGTAGCCGAGCGTGGTCGTACCTACCTGGACCGGAAGCTCTGCAGTGTGAAGCAGCGCAAGAAGGTTCATGACATTGTCATCGTTGCCGGTCCAGATCATCGACGGGTGCTGAAACTCGCGAATGAAATCGCGCTTGCTCCGGAACGCTGCGAGTGAAAATGGGTGGTGAAAATCCTTCGCTACTCCCTTGGCTCGCACATCGCAGTCCACGATCGCGCCATGCTCGTGCTTGACGATCTGCTTTGGTCTGAGCGTGAACGATGAAATGATTTCGTCGACCTTGTAGCCATGGACGTAGTAGTGCGAAACATCCTCGAAGACCAGGCCACGCACGCGTTCGTCTTCCAGATCGAAAGCTTCGGCCTTTGGCTCTTCATGCTCTTGGTCGCGCCGCTCTTGCTCTGGCACGAGCTCGGCCACGCTTGCAGCGACCGTGCTCTTCTTGATCTTGAATCGGCGAGCGATGCGAGCCGCATAGCCGTCGCGCTCTAGTGGCGGGCAAGACGCGACCACTTCGAGGATCGGCTTTAGCCTTTCGGAAAGTGCGGTTGGATTGATCTCGGTTGGTACGCTTTCAATCAAGAAGAGCGGATAGGGTCGAGCTTCAGCGAAGACCGCGTCCAGTTTCTTGCGTGCGTAGGCTTTGGGATCTTCGTGCCCTAGCTCTTCCGCTTCCTTCATTGCCGCGCAAGCAAACTCATTGACGTCAATCTTGCTTGCGCCTTCGGGCCGTGGAAGCTCAGCGATCAGAACGTTACGGCCGGCACGGAAGAGAGCTTCCGCGGTCTGCAACGCGCCTTCTAGCCCGGGGCTCGTACCATCCGCGAGCACGTCCGAGTCATTGCAGATAATGATCCGCGCGATCCCTTTCGTGAGCTCGATCAGCTTGGGAAGGTCCTTGCGCCGGAAGCGTACCGTGACCGGACTCGTGCTCTTGTAGCCGAGCATGCGCAGGGTGATGCAATCGGTGACGCCTTCAGTGATCACCAGCAGGGTCACGGTCCCGCGCGTATCGTCTTCCGCGTAGAACCAATCGTTGCCGATGGTCTCGGAGACCTCCGGATGCTTCTCGGAGTGCGTTAGAAGCTTCTTGTACTTGCCTTTCTCGTAAGGCTCGTCGCTCGTGAAGCGCGTTCGCCTTCCGATTGCGTAGACCACTTGGCTACCACGCAAGTAGGGGAAGACGATTCGCTGGTCGAAGAAACCTTCTAGCCTCTCACCGATGCGCACAAAGAGCCCGCTCTGCACGAGCTGAGCGTCGGTGTAGCTGCATTCTTCCTTTAGCCAGTAGAGCAAGCCGTCCGGCTCAGCCCAACCGATCAAGTGATCGATCCGGGTCTGCTCGTCGAAACCGTATTGCTCGCGGATCAGATCCTTCACCTTCGAAGGACAGCGATTGCACATCCACTGTGCAGATTCAGTGAGGATCGCTGATACGCGCCGGCGCTCGACCACGGAGTCTAGGTATTCTTGAAACTCAGGATCGTCTTCCGCGCCTTGCCGGGTCCATTGCTTGCCGACGCGCTTGCCAAGAAACTCGACCGCTTCACGGAAACCGATCCGCTGGATCTTCATTATGAAGGTGAACGAATCGCCTTCCTCTCCACATCCAAAACACTTCCAGCGCTGACCGTTGGCGAATATGTGCAAGCTCGGATCGTGATCTTGGTGGAAGGGACAGAGTGCGAAGTCGCCGCTGACCTTGGTGTGCTCTGCGATCAGATCCGGGAGCGAAGTGAGCTCGCGCACTTCCTCAACGTGATCTTCCCAATCTTGTAAGCGGTGGCTCCGTCCGCTCATAGCCCGTCTCTCCGAGGGATCTACTCTTGCTCTCTTCCGAGTCAGCGATCAAGAATTTCGAACGGCTCCCGTACATACAGCCGCACGGTCGGATCCGCTTTGTTGCCTGGCATCGCACTACACCGCTTTCGGTGGCTTGCGCTTGCGCTTGTGATCTTCGCACACTGCGAAGCGTTGGCCGCCACGCTCGACCAAATTCGCCGGCTCCTTTCCGCAGAAGTCGCAGGCGAGTTTTTCAGGGTCCGCTTTCCCTTCTGGTAGCGCTTGGGTGCCGGCCTTTTCTCTGAGCGCGTTCGCGTTCAGGCGTCCGTCCAAGCGACCGAAAGCGAAGCCTACTTCTTTGCAGGCTTCCACGTCCATCGATAGCATCGCTTTCTGAGCGCGCGATCCTTGCCCGGTCATCCCGGCTTTGATGTCGGAGACCAGCTTTTCAACCGCCTTCTTGTCGATCACGGTCACTCTTTCGGCCACTTGCTCGACGCTCAGGTCCGAATGCTTTGCTAGCGTTTCGATGATCTCCGCCGTGTATTCGGTTCGAGGGATCTTGATCAGCCGGTAAGTGTACTGACCGAGCTCTAGCGTTCCCTTCTCTTCGATGTGCTTGGTCAGTATCCGGTCGAGTTGCTTCTTGCGCGCATCCACCGGGGAGATCAGCGCCTTCAGCCGTTCACGCTCAGCGCTGACCGCTGCTAGATCTTCGTCGCTGACCGGATGCATTACAGGATCTTCGGCCAGTGCTCGCTTGTACGCGTCGCAACTCGATCGATGCTCGCACCAAGCGCACAGCGGGCCGACCTTGGCTGGCCATTCTTTCCGCTCCGGGTCTTCGATGCTCTTGGTGACCGCTACGATGTATCTCGACGCCAGCTCGAGATCGGCCGCGCTCCGATCCGGTTTCTGAACCATATCGTGGCGGAGCATTTCAAACCGGAAGCTCACACGCTTAGCCCACGGCCAGAGCTTAGGCGCTGCGATTGCGTAGACGCTGGCCTGCAGATCGGTCGCGAGCTCTTCTCGCGTGTAAGGCATAGCGTTGGTTTTGTAATCCACGATCGCTATACCATCGGATCCGTCTCGGTCCACGCGGTCCATGAAACCAAGCACTTTGATCCCGCCGATCTCGATCTCGAATTTCTGCTCTACCGCGAGCACATCCCAGCAGTCCACGTCCGGGTTGCGATTGAAGTAGGAGATCACGAGTGCTTGACCTTCAGCGAATAGCTCTTCTCCGGTCAGCCCCGATCGCGTCCATTGCTGGTCGTACACTTCACGGATCAGATCTTCTGGTATGACTCCGGAGTGTTCCTCTTCTTGGACCCAGTGGTAGATCGCTTCTAGTACAGCGTGGCAAAGCGTGCCGAAGATCGCTGCACTCTTGTCCGAGATCCCAGGCTCGCGCTTGTCCACATACGAAAAGAAAAAGCGGAGCGGACACTGGTCGAAAACCTTCAGCCGTGAAACCGAAACGTATTCATTGCGGAAGGGACGGGTCGCTAGCTTGCTCTCTGCCATTGCTCAGATCTCCAACGGGTCGGTCTCCACTAGGCCGTCAAGGTCACAGTGGAACTCGACCAGAAAATAGTTAATGTGATTCCACGCGATCACTTCTGCCACGATCACCGCTTCGCCAATGTCGAGCATGAATGGATCGATCTCGCGAAGCTGAAGGTCGGTAGCTATTCGGTTCGCGTTATACGGTGCAGCCCTAACGATCTCCGCTCCCATTGCTAACCGCTTGGCGTCCGTGCGCGTAAGCGGAGTCACGTGAAGCACGGCGCCGTTGCCAGCTCGAAGCGTGCTTAGCGAAAAGCGATCTACGATCCGAAGCTTCATGGTTTGGCCCAGATATCGAGGTAGACAAATTGCGCGTTCGCCGGCGCCGGCTCCCACCATGATCGGAGATCGATCGCTTGGCGGTTATCGTCTTCGATGTAGCCGAGCCGATACTTTCCGCCGCCGCGCTTCCCGGTTGTGAGCACGTCAAGCGGGACCTTGGTGAAGCTCGCATCTTCGTCCGGATCCCGAACGCTGAATTGCACGAAGCGCACGAGCGGTCGATCTGGGATCACGCTTGGAGGGATCCGGATCGCGCACTGCAAGAAAAGAGAGCGATAGATCTTGCGCGATAGACTCGTCTTCGTTCCGCGGTGTGCGCGACAGAGAACGTTGTTATTGGGGCACCAAGCCAGTGGAAGCACGGCGCGAAAAGCTAGATACGCAAACGGGTCAGGCTCCGCACGTTCAATGAATCGCACTCGCCTAGCGATGGACTCGCGAGTGCTCTTCGCTTTCGTGACCGAGATCAGCCATTCGCCTGGAGACGCATTCAGAGAAAGCTGAGCGACTTCGAGCGCGCGCCGAAACCCTGGCCAGCTACTCGTAAGCGTTCGCGGCATCTTCCCCGAGACCGAGTGCTTGGATCGCTTCCTCAATCTGCGGACGCATGTTGCCGATCGAGATCTCGCCTTCCCCTTCATGGTCGAGCGCGATCGCAATCATGCTAAGCAATCGCGAGAAATGAGCGAGCGCGTTCCCCATACGAGCCTGCGGCGTGAGTCCCCACGATCGGGTCACTTCCAAACAAGCCGCGAGCCTGGTTAGGTTCACTTCACCGTTGCCAGTACGTGCGGTCTCGATCACGCGATCGCTTTCGTCAAGAGCCTGCATGATATCCGCGATCCAGGCTTCTCCGATCTCGGAGGTTTCGAGTTGCGCTTCTGCCATGAGCACGGCGCGCGCAAGCGATGGCAGACCCGAGCTCTTCAGTTCGGTCGCTGCATCTTGCAAGAGATCGCCTAGCGTGATCTCTTTGATCGGTTCCTTTTCTTCACTCTTTCCCATTGGCTCCGCCCTTCTATTCTTCCCCGTCGGAGAGCTCCGCCGCGCGATTGATTCGATCCCAAGTATCGTCCGCGTCTTCCTCTTCTGGACTCTCGTCCGGCTCACGCTTCTTGCGCCTCCCATTGGTCGGCTTCTTGGCTGCCTTCTTTCTGCGCCGCCCATTGGTCGGCTTTGCTGGCTTCGCCGTCTCTTCCTCTTGCTCTTCCTCTTGCTCTGCTTCTTGCTCGCTGATCGTTGGTGATCGCTTCGCTACGATCTCGCCGGTATCGACCCGAATGGTCACGATCGTGTTCCCTTGCTTCTCTTCGCGCACTACCACTTCGGTCAAGTAGGAGCCTTCGGTCAGCTCTTCTTGCAGCTGATCGATCTCGCTCTGCCTTGCGTCGATCTGGATCTTCAGCTTGCGTGCTTGATCCTTCTTGCGTGCTTCGAGCTCGCGCTTCGCTTTGAGTGCTTCCGCCAATTGGTTAGCCCAAGTGACGCGACCTTCGTCCGTGAGCTTACACGGTAGCTTCATGGTCCTTGCAGGCATGATCTGATTTCCTCCACGTTGATCGGTTTGATCTCTTCCGGTTTCGGTGGGCTGAGCGCGATCCGCTTGTAGACTCTGGCTCTGCTTTCGTAGCGCCGCACAAGCTCTGGCACTTTCACGTCCACGAAGTCGATCAATCTAGGGTCCTTGGAGTAGAGGCGCATCAACCGACCCGTGCGCTGATCGGTCAGGCTCTCTGCCTTGTCTGGCCACGCAAAGCAGATCCGGCTGAGCTTCGGTGCGTTCAGACCTTCGTTTGCGATCGAAGTAGCGACCAGCATTCGGATCTTGCCTTCGCGAAACTCGCGCATGATCCGCTTGCGGCTGACCTTGGTGGTATCACTCGTGACCACGAGCGCACGAACGTCGTGGGTCCACAGTAAGCGACCGAGCTCTCTGCAGTAGGCTTTGCGGTTGGCGATCACCAAGCAAAGCTCCCCCTGCTTTGCGTGGAAGGCCATAACGCTAGCGATCAAGTGTAGCCGCGGCTCGTCGGCTTCGAGTGCTTTGGCGATCAGAGCTGAGCGTTTGAATTTGTCCAGCTCTTCACTTTCGAAAGTGAAGTCGGTTGGCACTATCTCAAGCCGCGGCTTCATGAGATAGCCCATAGCCAACAGCTCTTTGGTCGGCACTTCGATCAGCCGCTCACCAAAACACCAATCCACGATCCGACCGAGTCCATCTTCTCGCTTTGGTGTTGCAGTCAGACCGAGCCGCACGCGCGCCGGGATCTTCTCAAGAACGCGCATGAAGGTTTCCGCCGGCGCATGGTGAGCTTCGTCAAGTATGCACACGCCGAAGGTGGCCAGCAGATCCAAGAGCTCGAAGTCATCTAGCCGGGCCGCGAGGGTCTGAATCATTGCGATCGTGACCGGGCCTGGGTTGATTTTGCCGTCTGCGATCGTGCCCGGAGTGATCCCGATCTTCTCTTCTAGCTCTTCGCGCCATTGCTCTAGGAGATCCTCGGTGTGAACGAGCACGATCGCGGTCCGTGCGAAGCTGGCGATAGCAGCGATCCCGATCGTGGTCTTTCCGCCGCCACATCCCACGATCACCAACCCCTGAAGCTTCGCCTTGATCATGCGAAGCGCGGTCTTCTGAAAAGGTCGAAGCCTGATCGGTTCGCCTTCTGCATCTTGCAAACCGTGCGGGATCTCGATCGGCTCACCCTGCGAGCGTTCGTCCTTCCAATCCGGAGCTTCGCCGGCTTTCCCGAACGCTTCCCGGATCCGATCCACTGCTCCGCGCGGCATCACAACCCCGTCGATCAGAGTTTGCCGAGCGGCGCAAACCGTCTCTTCTATATCGCTGAAGCTCAAGTCCCGGCCGCAAGCAAGCGCGCGATAGTAGGCAGGGTTGCCGAAGGTGAAAGCGCGCAAGAGCCGCGCTTCTAGCTTCGTGCTACCTAGCAGCACTGAAACGCTTCCACGGATTACGGCCGGGACTCCCATTGCCTAGCTCTTCGGTCGCCCTTCGGCTTCATAGGGAACCTTGCGCCGGAGCGGTCGATCCTTTTCGGCTTCCGGTTCTTCCTCCGCCGGCTCTTTGAGATCTTCGTCCGTGCGCTCGCCTAGCTTGCGCTTCGTGACTCGGATCTCTAGCACGAGCTGACCAGTGTCTTCCTTCTTGTGAATGAAGGTCGCAAGGTGAAGCGAAACGCCTTTGGCTTGCAGTGCGTCAAGCGTGGTCTCTTGATCCACGATCCCGACTTGCGTGGCGAGCATGAGCACGACCCGGGTCGCGGCTTCGAGCTGATCTTCCAGCTCGGAAACGCGCTCATTCAGATCGCGCGCGAACACTGCCAGGTTGGAGATCGCGGTTGCTGGGTCCACTTGCTGGGTCAGCATTTGGATAAATTCGGGGGTCTTCATTTTTAGGCTCCTTTCGCTTGCGCGATCATCCGCTCCACTTCAGCGGGTGAAGGTGCGCCGCGCAACGCAATATCGCCCGGGTGGCTTTCGCCGGCCAAGATTAACGCGTTGATCCACTCTGCGATCTGGTAGTAGCGCACAACTTGCCCGCGGCCGCGCGCTTGCTTTATGCCGGTGATCATTCCACCGGAGATCCCACGGTCAGCGAAGACCGCGCGCTCTTCCGCAAGAGCTCCCCACGAGAAGCCGGCGCGCATTCCTAGCTTGCGCTCTTCCGGAACATGATCGCGAAGCACTCCGGGTTGCGTGTAGAGCGCGTGACTCGCATAGGGTGCGGAGTCGAGCTCTTGCAAACAAAAGCGCATGCACCATCGCAGGTAACAAAGGTTGGCTGGTTCGTCTCCCATGAACGGGCTTTCGATCGTGACTAGCCTCATGGCTCGCTTTGCTCCAAGAATGCATAGACGTTATTGAGCACGCGCGAACGCATCATGCGCGGCAAGCTCCGCACGAAGGACGCGCCGTAACTCTTTTCGATGATCCGCCGATCCAAGATCACGACCACTCCGCGATCGGTCACGGATCGAATCAAGCGACCGACGCCTTGCTTCAGCTGGATCTGAGCGCGCGGAATCGAGTAGGAAAAAAACCAGCTGTCATCGTGAGCGCTGATCGCATCTAGCACCGGGTCTTCAGGCGTAGGAAAAGGCAGCCGATCGATCACTACGCAAGAGAGCGTCGGACCCGGCGCATCCACTCCGGCCCAGAAGCTTTCGGTCCCCAGTAGGACCGAGCTTTCGTCGCGTTTGAATTCGGCGAGCAATTGCGATCGCGGTCGCTCTCCTTGAACGAGCAACTGAAAAGGCAAGTTAGCCGCACGCAGCCAACCCTCGGTCGCTCGTAAATTCTTGTAGCTCGTGAAGAGCGCAAGCGTTCTTCCGCTCGCCATTCTGACGATCT
>Ga0272442_10005467_pt1 | contig 16970 bp, 12 predicted proteins | sample SSMForm2O_FD_200262 | JGI IMG/M metagenome (GOLD analysis project Ga0272442, IMG submission 200262) | Marine sediment archaeal communities from Little Sippewissett salt marsh, Falmouth, MA, United States - SSM-Form-2O | ecosystem: Environmental > Aquatic > Marine > Wetlands > Sediment ... | reverse complement strand
GTAGGTATACTCCTTGAACGCACCGTTTCCGTCGAGAGACGCCATATACCAGGTCAGAGTGTCGCCTGATGCTGAATATGCCGCTCCTGTAAACGCGTCCAGACTAAGATACTGGGGCAGGACATCAGTGATCCTGACGTTCTCGCACCGCAGCTGGCCCTGGTTTGCCACCCGCACAGTATACGTAACAGTGCCGCCGGGGCCGGTCAGCCACAAAGTGTCTGAGCCCGACACCGTAAATGAATCTCCAGCAGCTGTTTTTGTAAGGCACAGGTCGCCTCCCGCAAGGGGCTGGTATACAACGTAACTGGTATCGCTGTTATTGTAGAGGATGGTATCCTCAGGCGCCGACAGTACAGAAACATCCATAAACCTGCTGCTGCCGGCCAGTTCTACTGTATCGACAATACAGGACATAGTTATGCCGGCTGTCTGGCCGATTTCAAGAGGCCCTGTGTCCCACTGAAGTACTGTGTCCTGCCGGGCTGCAGCAGGTGAACTGGAAAGAAGGGTGCAGAACCGGGGCAGATGGTGTGTAATTGAAGACTGTGATATGGGTTTATGGCCGGCATTGGATGCGCGGATATACCAGTATACCGTATCCAGCGGCTGGACATACCACGCAGTGTCTGTGCCCGAGACCGTAAAATCCCCGGTCCTGATATACTGCCGGACCATGGCATCGGCCGGTCCGTCAGGGCTCTGAAATGTTCCTGTATCAGTGTCCTGCAGGCTGTTTACCTGAACGCCCAGCTCCACAGTACGGCCTGTATTGTTCTGAATAGTGTCTGAAGAAGCATGGTGCAGCACATAATAAGGCACGCTGTCAGCTGTATCGATCTCGGTAATATGCATGGATTCTCTTACTATGCTGTTTTCCGGCACTGACGGATCCAGGGTGTGGAATTCCTCCATGGAAACCCATATATCTCCCACAGTGCCGCCCATGTCGGCAGCATCGGAAATACCCGCCCACCGGCCCCGTGCCGCCAGCAAAGGAATGTAGTTGCTGTTCTGGTCGTACACGCGGGCCCGGGTAAAGATAATGCCCGGGAACGATCCTGCCAGGCCCCCGTACGACTCTGCAAAGGACACATGTTCTATGCGCAGGTCTATATCCGTAATACCGATGAACACCGAACAGGTATCTGTATTATTGGTTTCTATCAACTCGGCTATGTCATCAGGGAAGTCTGCCGCTGCCTCGATACGCGCATTCCCCCGGGGCGGATCAGCCCAGACCCCTTCAGCTTTGACCGAGTCGCCTGCTGCTGCTGCGTACAGTGTATCAATTGCAAAGGGTTCGGAACTGCCCTCCAGGAAAAAGTGCACGTAAAACACTGTATCGACATTGGCATTGCCCCTGTTGTGCACCCAGGCTTCAAAAGTGAGGGGATACCCTGGTGAAGGTACTCCCGTCGGTTTTATACACCGGATAGTAAGATCGGGACTGCCTGCAGCATACACAACTGCCTGAGCGCTGTTGTCCGACGCATCGGAATCATTGGCCTCAAAAACATCAGCACTGTTATACAGAGCTGTTTTCTCAAAAGGCATAACCGGGCTGACCTTTGCTGAATAGGAGAAAGTGACTGAATCGCCGGCCATGAGCAGCGGCACATTCCAGACTGCCTCATTGCCGTTAAGATCATCAGGCTGAGTTGAAAATCCTGCAAATGTCAGAGAATCGCCGGTCTGGTCTGTAATAACAATATCCTCTCCTGTTCCCGGGCCGTGATTCTTTACACATATCGTGTACTGTACCGTATCTCCGGCCGACGTATACTGAACGGTTCCGCCCTGGGTAACAGCCTGCTGCTTTGCCTCGGCAGTTTTTGTTATGGAGATATTCCTGGGCATAAAGGGAACATAGTAGTCACCGGTTCCGCGCCCTGTGCGTTCTCCGTCCCTCACTGTCACATCAACAGTTCGCCAGGTTCCATTTGTCCTCTTGTCTGTTGTAGTGTGAGCTATGGCATAGTAGCCCTGAATATCCTGGTAAATTAACCAGTAAATCGTTGACAGTTCACTGGACCGGTTTGCCCTTGAATAGGTCCCACCCGTTGAATATGCCATGGTCCTCAATGACTGTTCATCAATATCAGCCCCGCTTCCTATGCCGATGCTGTATATGGCTATGTCATTGGCCAGGGCAAACTGAATAATCTCCGTCAGGGTCACACCGCCCTTGTCATCCTGGCCGTCGCTGTATACAATGACAACCCTGCGTCCGGGCTGTCCCACACACTGCTCCAAAGATGTGTAGATGCCCTGGAACAGCGCAGTGCCGCTGCGGTCGGGAGTAGGCAGGTCAATGGCATTCATCAGGGCGGCAGTATCGGATGTAAAGGTTTGATAGACCATGATGCTGTCTGTAATTTTTATAACCGCCACCTGGTCATCAAGGCTTATTCTCCGGATAAACCCCTTGGCAGCGTCTTCAATCACATCAAGATTGTCGACACTTCCCGAATAATCCATGGCAAGTGCCACTGATGCGCCGTACCCGGCAACCCGCGGAATCTCGGTGACCATGTATTCCGGCAGCATGACCTTGACATTCGGGTCATCGGGGACGCCATTGTTGTCGCGGTGGTACTCCAGGATTATTCGCCATATATAATCGACCATCTCGCCGTTCTGGGCGTATTCCCCGGCTGTAAGCCATTTAGTTGTATCTGCCAGGCCGTGAACGTACCGTCCCTGCTTGTCCCTCACTGTAACCACTGACATGACAGGATTGGGGAAACCTGCTGTCTTGCCCCTGAGAACAGTCGTGTCGGAGATAGACACACTTTTAAACTCGAGGGAAAGATTGCCGGTCTGGGCGGAGACAGCTGCAGAGCCTAAAATCACAGCCGCTGCCGCTGCAATAAACAGCGTTATTCCCGCAGGCACACCAAAACCATTCTTGGTCCTGAACATAGTCACTCCTTGCAATCGATGGATTAACCCCTTCGAAAAAACGATATGCGTGTTTTTTAAAATTATTGCTTGATAATCAACACTAACTTACTTATTTTTTAAGAAATTGTCAAGAAAAATACAATACAGTAAAAATTTTGACAACAGCACACAAGACATTGTTTTTATTGGTTATACGTGAATATATATTGCAAAAACGGGAAATAACCGCTTCTTTTCGGATATTTTCACGGAAAAACCGATAAAAATACAGGTTAACCTGTGCTGCCGTTCATGCAGCCGCAGCGCCGGCAGAAAGAAGTTGAAGGCTTTCAAATGGTACGGGCCGGCCGTAAACAATCCTGAAAAACAGACGCGGCATTCTCCCTGCACTGCTGCGGTGCAGCCGGTTCTCTCTGTGTGTGAAGCCAGGCGCCTCTGCAGGCAGGAAACCGGCCTGCCGGACCCAGTGTCACCAGTAATAAACATCTTGATTTTGGCAAAGAAAATTATTAATATATTTGGATTATTCAGAAATCATATCATATGAACGGGAAACCGGAGAACAATGAAAATTTTGACAGCACTGGTACATACGCCACAGGACCAATGGGTGCGTTTCATCCTGTTTTTTCTGGCTATAACTGTGTTTATCGGCATTGCAGAAGTCCTGAGAAAATCCGTTGGATGGTCCCAGGAAGTAAACAGAAAAATCGTCCATATCCTGACGGGGATTCTGGTTTTCCTGAGTCCCCTGTTTTTTACCCATGCCGCGCCCCTGGTTGTGCTCGGCGTTATTTTTACCATTATAAACGCAGTGGGCCTTTTCACCGGTTCTTTGAAAGGCATGGATTCCGAGCGGAAAAGCTACGGCACTATATTTTTCCCTGTCTCCTTCATCATTCTTGTACTGGCGTGCTGGCCCGGAAACAGGATCGTGATAATGACATCGATACTTGTCATGGGGATTGCTGATGCCCTGGCAGCCATTGTCGGTGAATCTGTCAGGCACCCCCATACATACAATCTGATAGGCGAGAAAAAATCCCTTGAGGGGTCTGCCGCCATGGGCCTGGCCACTGCGGTAATTGTAACAGCCACACTGGGCATGGCCGGAAAAGTCGACGGTATCTACATAGGATTCGCCAATATTATATGGATAGCCGCGGTGTGCGCCCTGTTTGTCACAGCGCTGGAATCGCTGTCCATTGCCGGCTCCGACAACCTGAATGTGCCTCTCGGATCTGCATTTATTATCGGGTATATGCTTTCAGCAGGTACAAATGACAAAATCATGCTGTCTGCAGGCCTTATACTGTCTCTTGCCGTGGCAGTACTTTCGTACAGGGCCGGGGCCCTCAATGCCGGCGGCAGTGTAGCCACATTTATTCTCGGTGTTGTGGTATTCGGAACCGGCGGCATCGCATGGGCAGTGCCCATTCTGGTATTTTTCATACTGTCGAGTATGCTTTCCCGGATACAGAAAAAACGGAAAGCCCGGTTTTCTCTGCTGTTTGAAAAATCCGATACCCGTGACGCGTTTCAGGTAGGGGCCAACGGCGGTGTGGCAGGGCTCATTGTCATTGCAAACGTCCTCTTCCCCATGGACATCTGGTACTATCTGTACCTTGGCACTCTGGCAGCTGTTACCAGTGATACCTGGGCAACTGAACTCGGTGTACTGTCAAAACACCGCCCCGTATCTCTCCGGACATTCAAGCCCACAGTCAAGGGACAGTCTGGAGCCGTATCATTTATGGGAACTGCCAATGCCTTTCTTGGCAGTCTTATCATTGTGCTGACCGGCCTGGCTGCAGCGCCCTCCATGTTTCCCGGAGAAACCTTGTTCCCGCTGGCAGCAGGCATTTGCGCGGCAGGATTTCTGGGAAGTATTGTGGACAGCCTTACAGGCGCTTTTCTGCAGATTCAGTTTAAATGCACACACTGCGGAACAGTCACAGAAAAACATATTCACTGCCCCGGATACGAAACACAGCCTGTATCGGGCATCTCATGGATAACCAATGATGTTGTCAACCTCGCCTGCTCGGTTTCCGGCGCGGTTTTTACCTATGTATTTGTAAGCGGTATTGTTTAACAGAAATAGATGATATAGACAGGAGGAACAATGAAACTTGCTGTAATCGGTTCTGGATATGTTGGACTCGTTGCAGGCGCCTGTTTTGCTGAAGCAGGCAATGAAGTAATCTGCATGGATAACAATAAAGAAAAAATCGAACAACTTAAGAACGGTATTATACCAATTTATGAGCCCGGCCTTGAAGTGATGGTGGAACGGAACGCGAAAAAAGGAAAGCTGCTCTTCTCAACCGACATCAAAGACACTGTTGAAAAATCAGAAATAATCTTCATCGCTGTGGGCACTCCCCCCGATGAAGACGGTTCAGCAGACCTCTCCCATGTACTTGCCGTTGCCACAGATATCGGCAGGCATATGAACAGCCCCAAGATTGTCGTTGACAAAAGCACTGTGCCCGTGGGTACAGCTAAACGGGTATACGACACAATAGCAAAAGAGACCAGTTATAAAGTGGTTGTAGTATCCAATCCTGAATTCCTTAAAGAGGGCGCCGCCATTGATGATTTCATGTATCCTGACAGAGTGGTCATCGGCACCAGTGACCAGGATGCCGCCGAGAAGATGCAGGAACTGTACGCGCCTTTTGTCCGTACCGGCAACCCCATTATTGTCATGGATGAATTGAGCGCCGAGCTGACAAAATACGCGGCCAATTCCCTGCTTGCCACAAAAATTTCATTTATGAACGAAATCGCCAACCTGTGCAGCCGCGCCGGAGCCGACGTTACCATGGTCCGTAAAGGCATCGGTTCAGATAAACGTATTGGGTACTCTTTCATATTTCCGGGAGTAGGATACGGCGGATCATGTTTCCCCAAAGACGTCAAGGCCCTTATCAGGACCTCCAGTCAGTTCGATTATGACATGCGCCTGCTTAAATCTGTTGAAGCAGTTAATGAAGACCAGAAAAAAGCACTGATACCAATGATCGAAGAACAGTTCGGGAAAGACCTTTCCGGCAGGACCTTTACTCTGTGGGGGCTCAGTTTCAAACCTAAAACCGATGATATGCGCGAAGCCCCGGCACGGGTAATGATCAAAGAACTGGTTGAACGCGGCGCGTCAATCAACGCCCATGACCCCGCTGCCATGGATGAGGCCCGGCGCCTTGGCCTCCATAAGCACGTAAGCCTGTTTGAGGACCCATACGACGCCCTGGAAAACAGCAGCGCCCTCATTCTGGTGACTGAATGGCTCGAATACAGGGAACCGAATTTCAACACAATAAAAGCCAGGCTCGCAGAACCGGTGATCTTCGACGGGAGGAATATATACAAACCGGAAAAAATACGGGAACTGGGTTTTACGTATTTCAGTATAGGAAGGCCATAATACAACCATTACAGCAATGGAGGTGACTATTTGAGCTTAAGAAGGCCATAGTATAACCAACTATTTTACGGAGGTGTAAACATGTCAGTAATTTTTGATATCAACGCGCGGGAAATTCTGGATTCGCGCGGCAACCCTACGGTCGAGGTGGATGTGATGCTGGACAGCGGCATAGTGGGAAGGGCGGCTGTACCGTCAGGCGCCTCCACTGGTGAACATGAAGCTGTTGAACTGCGGGACGGAGACAAAGACAGGTACCTGGGCAAAGGTGTGCTTCACGCGGTGGAAAACGTCCTTGACCTGATTGCCGACGACCTTATTGGTGAGAACAGCCTGGACCAGGCCATTATCGACCAGATGCTCATTGAACTTGACGGCACTGACAACAAGTCGAAACTCGGAGCCAATGCTATTCTGGGTGTTTCTCTGGCAGTTGCCAAGGCTGCTGCTGCATTTTCGGGACTCCCTCTGTACCGGTATATCGGCGGAATCAATGCACGGTCTCTGCCTGTTCCCTGTATGAATGTGCTTAACGGCGGATCCCATGCCGACAACAGTGTCGACCTTCAGGAATTCATGATAGCTCCGGTAGGCGCGTCAACATTCACACAAAGCTACCGCATGGGCGCGGAAATTTACCACAACCTTAAAAAAGTGCTGAAAGACAAGGGCCTGAGTACCGGTGTCGGTGATGAAGGCGGATTCGCTCCGGACCTCAAGTCCAATGAAGAAGCCCTTCAGGTGATCATGCAAGCCATTGAAGCGGCCGGGTATAAACCCGGTGAAGATGTGTATCTGTTCCTGGATCCGGCTGCCAGCGAGTACTATGACAAGGCCAAAAACAGGTACATACTCAAATCCGAGAACAAGGAACTGACACCGGCAGAGATGGTAGGATACTATGAAGACCTTATCAACAAATATCCTATCGCTTCCATTGAAGACGGTATGGCTGAAGATGACTGGGACGGCTGGAAGATTATGACCGAAAAACTGGGCTCCAGGATCCAGATCGTCGGTGACGACCTGTTCGTGACAAATCCCAGGCGTTTGCAGATGGGTATTGACAAACAGGTTGCCAACAGCATTCTTATAAAACTCAACCAGATCGGCACCCTTACTGAAACACTGGATACTATTGAACTGGCAAAGTACCACAATTACACTGCCATGGTATCCCACAGATCGGGAGAGACCGAAGACACAACTATAGCCGACCTTGTGGTCGCGACAGGTGTGGGCCAGATTAAAACCGGCGCCCCCTGCCGCAGCGAGCGGATCGCCAAATACAATCAGCTTCTCAGAATTGAAGAATCACTGGGCGAATCTGCGCTCTTTTACGGTAAAAAAGTCCTTAAATTCACCGAATAGGTATCAGGCGGCCCCTGTCTTAATCCAGGGGCCGCATTCCGCTGAACACAAAGCCGGAACAATCTGTCATGGCAAAGAAGTCAAAAAAAGCATCATCAAAAAAACGCAACCGGCTTCTGTTTCTCCTCATCCTCATCACTCTGATTCTTGTGTTTTCTCTTGCAAAACGGGGATATATACAGCATATTAAACTACGGCTGGAAAAGCGCAGGCTTTCCCGGGAAATCGAGGCGATGAAAGAGCAGAAAGCCGGCCTTGAAAAAGAGAAACAGCTCCTGGATAAACCCGAACACATTGAAAAAATCGCCCGGGAAGAGTATGGTATGGCAAAGAAGGACGAAAAAGTGTATATTGTGGTACCGGAAAAATCAAAAAAAAGTAACTAACCAGGCGTAGCCCTATGTTCAACCAACTGAAAAAAACGTTAATTACAGGTATTCTTGTACTTGCGCCCATAACCCTGACTGCCTATATTCTCATTGTCCTGTTCAGATTCATTGACGGCCTGCTCCAGAACTCGGTGATGGTGTTCCTGTACAGAGTACTGGATCTTCCCCCTGAGACCCCCACTATACCGGGTGTGGGCATTTTAGCAGTACTGGCGCTGCTTATAATTACCGGCATTGCAGCAAGGAATTTTATTGGAAGAAAACTACTGACCGTGGGTGATAATCTGCTGACCCGCATACCCCTGGCCAACAGGATATACATTGCCATACGGCAGATAAGCGAGGCTATTTTTTCGGAAAAGCGGGAGCTTTTCAAGCAGGCGGTACTCATCGAATACCCCCGCAAAGGCATATATTCGGTGGGCTTCTTTACCCAGGATACCCGGGGAACCGTACAGGAAGCCATTCCCGAGGATGTTATGTCCGTGTTTATTCCTACAACGCCAAATCCCACATCAGGATACCTTTTATTTGTACCCAAAGACCAGGTGCAGGTCCTGGACATCAGTGTTGAAGACGCACTTAAACTGGTTATATCTGCAGGTTCAATAGATATAAAAAACAGGATTAACAGCAAACCGCAATAAAAAGGAACGATTGTGAGGGCTACTCCCCCTCGGCGTACACAGACAGCACCACATACCCGGCTGTCAATGCCGGTTCTGCTCCTGCTCTGCGCATGGGGGCCGGTATCTCTTCTTGCCGCAAGGGGAGATTCTCTTTCTGTCCTCTATACCCGGGGCATCAACACAGCAGCATGGGGAACCAGGCTCGGGTACACCTCATCACCAGGCTGCAAAACGCAGCTGCAGTTCAGGGAAGCGCTCCTTTCATCATTGATACAAACAGGTACGGGAATGAAATGGAAAGACCAAAATACCATGTCGCTCACACTGAGCCGTCCTGTACTTCCCCTCCTGTCCCTGCGGACCTCGGCTGAATCATTTCTCTATAAAGACCGCCAGACAGGATTCGGCAGTGATATCGCAACCCACACCCTCAGCGTCGGCGCAGCATACCGGTCACGCAGCCTCCAGGTGCCGGTGTCGGCAGGTATAAAGAATGATGCCCGGTACGGGCAGAATGACACGGGCCTGCACTATGATGTCAATGCGTACGCGCCTCATCTTGAACTTGGTGATTACACAAACACTCTTTCGGCGCGGCACTCATATGACAAACTGAACAAACGGAAGAATTCCGATGTAAATCTATCCTACTCTATTAACCGGAGGTTTGAAAACAACACTTCCGATTCTCTCAACATCGGATTCGGCTCCATGCGGCGGGACTACTATCTCTCTTCAGCAGGCAATATTGAAAGCCGGCAGGAAAAAAACCTCAGGGCCGACAACAAGCTCAACTACACAGTATCCGAAAAGATATTCTGCAATATTCACACATCCCTGGGCTCCAGGACCCTTTCCATTTATCAGGTAACCGACTCGGCTGAAACCCTGGTCCGGAACCGGGAGGATTTTTTTACGGACATACACAGCAGGCTCAGCCTGCGGTTGAAACCTGTCAATATATTTGTAACATTCCGCCATGAAACACTGGACCAGAATTATGCCATCTCCGGTATCACCGGCAGCGCCTACGCCAATATGGCTGCCCCTGACAACAAAAGTTCATACTCCACCCTTTCGGTTTCAGGCTCTATTAAAACAGGCTTTGATTCAGTATCTGTAAACAGCATGATCCAGCGCTACAGGTACGACACTCCCGCCGATGAGAATGTCGATGACCGCGATGAACTTCGGATACTGGCCAATATATCGTATTTCCACCCCTTTTCACATACATTGCACGCTGAATTTTCCGCAGGGATCAATTTTCACCACCGGGTCTACATATTCGGCCAGCGCAGCGGCGACAACAACTGGACACGCATCATCAAATGCAATCCGTCACTGATATGGCGGCCCTCTGAAAGGATTCAGCTGTCTCACCGCATTGCTGTCCTGGCTAATTATGTCAGTTACGATTTTGAGGAAATGCTGCCGGGCATACGCAGCTTTGTCTACAGAAAACTGGTATCACAGGATTCTCTGCATATTCAGGTGACGCCAAAAAATTCCATCCGTGTGACATATCAGGCCGAATTTGACGAGAACGGAAAATTTCTGTACAGAGACTGGGCGGAAGAACGGCTCTTTTCCCGGACAAGAAACATCATTGAAGTAAGAAACGTATACAACCCGTGCAGGAAGGTACGGATCGGTACAGGGTACTCCTGGTTTGTTCAGGAGGGAAAACAGTACGGGCCCTATGTAACAGCTTCATCGTCCACGGCACTCCACTATCTGCAGCACGGCCCGTGTGTGGAGGTCACCTATCGGGGACAGAAAATGTTTCTGTTTGCCAAAGCCAACACCCTGGTTACCAGTACAAAAAACCTGGATTCCAGGCACATTACGCGAGTAACACTTACAATGAACTGGGCATTAAACTAAAAACAGAAGGCTTATGAAAAAAACAAATGAGAAACTCCTGATTGAAATCCCGAGCGCTCTTCAGGAGCTGGTAAAAATCGAACAGCTTTCCAATGATATTGCAAAAAAAATGGATCTGTGCGATGACCAGAAGGACAACCTTGCCATTGCAGTGACAGAAGCAGTAGGCAATGCCATTGTTCACGGGAACAAAAAGGACAGCAGCAAGACCGTTTCCATCGAGTTCATACTGAATCCCGGCTCTGTAACATGCACCGTAAAAGACCAGGGTTCCGGATTCAAGATTGATGAACTCTCCAATCCCCTTGCCCCCCAAAACCTCATGAAAGAGAGCGGACGGGGCATATTCATCCTCAAAGCGCTTATGGATGATGTGTCATATTCATTCTCTCCCCGGGGAACAACCGTGACATTTACGTTAAGAAAGAAGAAGCAGGACGAGTGACCGTTTCATATGTTACATCCACTCTCTACCTTGTCCTGGGAATAATCAACCTCCTTTTGGGCCTGATTATTCTCCGGGAAAATTTCAGGCAGAGAATCAACCGCATCACAGGCATCATGATGCTGCTTGCGGGAACCGGCCCGATTTTCGGTGCATTCGGCCTGCTTATGCAGGTTTCGCCCGACCTCTACTCGGGGCTGCAGCCCCTTGGCAGGCTCTTTCTTGTGTGGGAATTCTTCTTTCCACAGATGCTCCTGTTCTCATTTGTGTATCCCAAAGAAATACAGTTTATCAAAGACCGCAAATACCTTAAATATCTCATATTTATCCCGCACATCATCCATTTTCTCCTTGTGCTGGGATTCTCATCACCCGACCAGGTCCGCAACTTGATAAACCTGCAGATGCTTTCTGATAAATTCGGCCTTATTATTCAGCCTGTAACCATAACTATCGGATTTATTCTGTCAATAGTCAGCCTGATTTATGAATTTCACACTAATTTCTTCGCGTTAGTCAATCTCATCTATATTATTACAGCCATAGCATTAATGATGTATGGGTATACCCTGCTTGCCCGCAACCGCTTTAAAAAGCAGGTAGGCATTGTGCTGTGGGGAATACGGGCCAGTGTGGGCCTGTACGCCGTTGCATTTATCTTCCCGCATCTCCACATGGGCCTTACATCCCGTTCTATCAGCTATGTAATGGTTACCGCTGCACTGGTTATCGGTGCGGGGTCAATTGCCTGGGCTATTATAAAACACCAGTTCCTCGATATCAGGTTCATCATCCGCCGGGGCCTGATCTTCTCTTTGGCAACAGCCATTGTAGTAGGTATCTACCTGCTGATATTTGCAGAAGGCAAAAAAATCATTATCCGGTATTTCCCTCCGGACATACCCGTGATTGAAGTCATATCCATTTTATTCGTGCTTCTCTTTTTTCAGCCCATTCTCAGCGCCGTGGAACGGCTCATCGAGAACTTCTTTATGCGGGACCGGCTTGACTACCGCAACATTCTGCAGGACCTGAGCCGTGACATTCTCACCACCCTTGACTCAGGTGCTCTCAGAAAAAAAATCACGTCAACTCTCAAGGATACCATGTCCCTCAGCTCAGCCGAACTTCTTATACGCTCAGCAGACAACAGGCTGATTCTCGATAATGAGGACATAGACATCTCTCTTTCCGAAGATGATTCGTGGGTCAGCCTTTTGAAAAAGCAGACCCAGCCTATTGGATTCGACGACCTTTCCATGCAGGCAGGCAGCCCTGCAGCCATGGAAACCCTCCGTTCTCTTAATCCGGTCCTGGTCATTCCCTTTATCCACCGCGAGCACCTGAACGGTATTCTTCTGCTGGGTGAAAAAATTGCCAAGACAGGTTTTTCCACCGAAGAGATGATGATACTGAGTGTTCTGTCCTCCCAGGCTGCTATTGCCCTGGAAAATGCCGACCTGTATACCGAAAGCCTGGAAAAACAGAAAATCCAGGAAGAACTGGGACTGGCAAAAGAGATACAGAAAAACCTCCTGCCCAAATGCCCGCCGGGCAGCGACCGGTTTGAACTTGCCGGACATAATATACCTTCCAGAGAAGTGGGGGGAGACTACTATGATTATTTCGTCCTTGACACGACCTGCCTGGGGATAGCCATAGGAGACATTTCAGGCAAAGGTGTGCCTGCATCGCTGCTTATGTCCAACCTGCAGGCTGCCCTCAGAATAGCATCACAGGAGTCAATGGATCCCCATGTTGTGCTTTCCCGGGTAAACAGGCATATTACGCGTACAACATCTCCGGAGAAATTCGCAACATTCTTTTACGGCATTCTTGATCATGCCACCATGGAGTTCCGGTATACCAATGCCGGCCACAACTATCCGGTGCTGATAAAGAACACCGGTGAAGTGGTTCTGCTGAAGCGGGGCGGCCTTATTGTGGGTATTATGGAGGACACAGAATATGAAGTGGGCAGCGTGCACCTTGAACCCGAAGACACACTTGTGCTTTATACCGATGGTGTTACAGAAGCCCTGAACGCATACAATGTTGAATTCGGTGAACAGAGGCTTATTGAGCTTCTGCAGGAATCAAACACCTTCTCGGCACAGAATATCCTGAACACTATATTACAGGAAGTAAGCAACTATACCAACGGCAATATGTTTTCCGATGACCTGACACTGGTAGTATTAAAAATAACCTGACCTATGAAGAAAAAAAACCTTAAGGGGCTGTCACGGGAAGAACTTGCAGCCTTTATTGAAGAAATCGGCGAAAAATCTTTCAGAACCGGGCAGATATGGTCGTGGATGTACCTGAAGGGCGTCAACAGGTTTGAAGAGATGACAGACATCTCAAAAGGCCTGCGTGCCCGCCTTGCGTCCATAGCCACCATCGAAACACTGGACTGTGAACAGGAAACAGGCTCGAACCGGTCAGACACCCGGAAATTCCTGTGGAGGCTGCATGACGGACTTCATGTCGAATCTGTGTACATACCCGAAGTAAAACGGCGCACATTCTGCATATCAACACAGGTAGGCTGCGCCATGGGATGCAGGTTCTGCGCCACCAGTACTATGGGGCTTATACGCAGCCTCGAGCCCTGGGAGATCATTGACCAGGTACTGGGAATAAAGCGGCTCACCGGGATACATCCCACCAACATTGTTGTAATGGGCATGGGAGAACCTTTTGCCAATTATGACAATGTCATGAAAGCCCTTTGTATCATACATGACAATAACGGCCTGGGCATAGGTCACCGAAAAATCACCATATCAACTGCAGGGCTTGTACCCCAGATAAAACGGTACCTGCGTGAGAAAGAACCCTATAACCTGGCCATCTCCCTCAATGCGCCCTATGATGCCCTGCGCAGCCGCATCATGCCCGTAAACCGGAAGTATTCTGTACAGGAACTGATTGACGCGCTGCGCCCCTATGCAAACGCATCACGGAAAATGATCACCTTCGAATACGTGCTTCTGCACGGTGTCAATGATTCAGACAGCCACGCAGCAGCATTGAAAAAACTGCTGAAAGGCATGCGCTGCAAAATCAACCTGATTCCGTACAATGAGACAACGGCGGAATTTAAACGGCCTTCCGATGCACAGGTCATGGGATTCGCCGAACACCTGAAGGACCTGCACGCTACTGTGACTCTGCGCCTGAGCAAAGGTGATGATATAAGCGGAGCCTGCGGACAGCTTTGCGTAAACAGGAATAAATCGGGCATGCACTAAAAACAGCCCCGTAATTGCGGGGCTGTTTCGGGGTATTCGAAGAATTATTCCTCTGAAAATATTCCGGCCTGTACCTACTCTTTTGATTCGACATTCTTCATGATTATATAGTAGGCAATAAGCGCTATACCGCCCAGGATGAAAAGTAATCCGAATATGATCTCGCTCCGGATATCTTCGGGAAACAAAAGGCCCAGGAAAAATGCCATTCCCATGGTCGCTAAAATCATACCCCATTTTAATGATGAAGCGCCCTTTACACCAGTGCCGGGCTGATACAGGTACTTGACATTCTCATCAAGCATACCCTTTTCAATAAGCTTGTTCCGCATCTTGGCGTCGGCAATGATCTTTACAAAAAGAATAATTGAACCGAAAACCACGGTCACGACAAACAGACTCTCTGGAATTAACATGACAGGTTCCTCCTTTTTTTATTTGCTGTGTATCGAGTTCATTCTTTCATCTTTCACTACATAAGACAGGCGTGGGGTGTTTTTGTTGCACATTTTTTTCGGAATGGTAACATGCTTTCAGCTCTGTTATAAAATAAAAATTGAGGCTGCCTGATATGATAAAACATACAGATGAAACAAAAGCATCAGGTTGAGGTAAAGGTTGAGATCAAGGCCGAGGCTGATGGGGTAATGTAAAAACAGAGATGCTGAAACACGTTCAGAATGACAGATATAAAAGCAGGCGTCATCCTGAATTTATTTCAGGATCCAGAAAGGGTGCGGCATGAGGCTTAAGTTGATGTTGAGATTAAAAGATATAAGCCATATTGTTTTTTACCTATCGGCGCGCCTGTCCCGATGACTAAAGAAATATGATGGTGAATATCGGGACCAGCGCCGGCAAATACCGGCATCTGCAGCGGGTCCCGTTATCTACAATTATAAATTCTTCGTAAACGGGACACGCCCCCGGAAACGCGATTGAGCGAGTCCCGGCCTTTCTATTCCCTGAGGGAGAGGAGATTCCTCTTTATTTTACCGCGCAGGAGCCCGGCCCATACGGAGTATACATCAAATTTTTTACATTAACATACAGACGGGTTTAAAATACCATGCGGCAGTGAGCAGCTCTTTGTCTTTTTATACTAATCAACAGTCTATTGCTGACATTGAGTGCTGTTACATCCATCATACAAGCTCCTGCCGCCTCATTTCCCTCCCTTGACGGGAGGGATTAAGGGAGGGTGACATAATCAGCATAAATTCATTCAATTAAATCCGCAAGAAACCCGCATTGTTCTACAATAACATACAGCACATCATCTGTATTCTCAAGCACTTCATTTTCCCAAAAATGAATAACTGTATATGCCTGATGGGGATACACATTGGAACCACCCTCTCCTTAATCCTCTCCCTGAGGGAGAGGAAATTCCTCTTTATTTTACCGCGCAGGAGCCCGGCCCATACGGAGCATACATCAAATTTTTTACATTAACATACAGACGGGTTTAAAATACCATGCGGATGCAGAGAAATTTTAACTATAACATAATAACTGAAACTGTGCACACTGCCTGTATTGGGTAATACTAATCTGAAAGTAAAACATCTGTTTTTCAGCAAAAAGATAATGAGACTCAAAAACTGCCCGGCAATCTTTTTTGCAGAAAACTGCAACATTTACCCGGCTAATCCGTCTTATCATAGAGAAGCCTATGAACAGTATATATACAAATGAACGCATCCTGGTACGCGATGTACTGGATAAAAAAAGAGAAGCTGTGCACTTTTTCATTGAATCGTACAAGCGGCTCATCGAACATATTATCTGGCGCATGGTACGGAGAAGAACAGAACGGGAAGATCTGGTCCAGGATATTTTTATCAAAATCTTTGCGTCCCTCGATGGATTTCAGTTCAAAAGCAAACTTTCGTCATGGATAGGAAAAATCGCGTACAACACCTGCCTGAACCATATACAGAAAAAAAAGGCCAGCCTTGCCGCCGATGTCATGCCTGAAGAGATGGATTACGACAGTTTCTTTGTCAGTGACGGCAGCATGCCCGACAAAGAATGTGAATCGCAGGAATATAAAGGCATTCTTTTTCGGGAAATCGCAAGGCTCAATGAGACCTACAGGACAATCATCACCCTGTACCATGTTGACAACCTCTCGTACAAAGAGATCGGAGACATCATGGGCCTGCCCGGCGGCACAGTCAAATCATACCTGTTCAGGGCGAGGAAGAAACTGTTCAACACATTAACATCTGAATACATGGGAGAAATACAATGTCAGTGATTCACCCCGACGACAATCAAATACAGGAGTATGTTAACAGCAGCACATGCAGCGCTGCTGTACGCCGGCACATAGAGACATGCCCGGAATGCATGCAGCGTGCGTCGGACTACACTGCTCTTGTTGCCCGGCTTGAAAAGGAGCCCGGGGAACTTGTTGACCCGGCCCTGTACCAGCGTATTGAGGACCAGTTTATCTCATCAGGCACGCAGAAGTTTTTTTCAGTTTTTGACCTTTCTGTATTTGGATTCATGTGCGCTGCCGGCTTAATCCTGGCCCTCTACTTTATAAAAATTCCGCCCTCGCTGTTGTCCGGCATCAAGGTTGACATTACATCCATGTACAATGAAATAGCCGCTCTGGTTCAGGCTGCTGTCGAACCCAACGCTACG
>Ga0272442_10005465_pt1 | contig 16975 bp, 15 predicted proteins | sample SSMForm2O_FD_200262 | JGI IMG/M metagenome (GOLD analysis project Ga0272442, IMG submission 200262) | Marine sediment archaeal communities from Little Sippewissett salt marsh, Falmouth, MA, United States - SSM-Form-2O | ecosystem: Environmental > Aquatic > Marine > Wetlands > Sediment ... | reverse complement strand
GGATCTTCTTCTTTTTTTAATCTATGTTTAACACAATTTATTTTTATTTCATTAGAATGTAATTTTTGTTCTGCTTTTTTATATAATTCTAAAGGATAATAACTAACTAATTCAAAATCTAATATCTGGTCATCTACTTCTTTTGCAGAAATCATACCATTTAAAACCAAAGGAGCATCTTGTGTCCCGCCTCTATGCGCTGGTAAAAATTTTTTTGAAAAATTTATTAAAACATCTAATAAAAGCATTATAGCTGCTTCATCACCATCACAATCTCTCCTAATAGCTGCATGCATATAAGGGCTTGCTAAAAGTCCTTGCAATTTAGAAAATCCGATAATCCTGCATATAACTCCTGCACAATTATGAGGAGCCATACAAACACCTAAATGCCCTATTAATTCTTCTCTTTTATTTATATTGTAAAATTTAGGAAGATTATAAAATTTTTCTAATAATTCATCAATAAATTTAGTTGTTTTTATAAAAACATCATCTGCTTTTTCATCTCCAGATTCATTATTACACGGAATTATAATATCATGAGGTTTTAATTCTAAAATTTGTTCATCATCAATTAATTCCTTGTCTAAATAATCTTTATTATATCCTAATTCTCTTAATTTTTCTATACTTACTCCGATTTCTTTTGCTTTAAAATGAGTAAGAGGCAACTCAGTCATATCATATCTTATTGTTCCATCTTTATTAACACATAATTTATATTTTGCTCTTAAAATTCCTTTTCCTAAATTTTCAAAATCATGATTCCCAGAACTAGTTCCTCTAACTCCTTTAATTAATTCAGGTATTTCATATTTCCCAAAATTTAACTTGCCCCTAATATTTTCAAAATAATGATTTAAATCAATTTTCATATCTTTAAAATTATCTTTTTTATTATGAATACATAAATCTTCTACTTCTTTATTACATAATCTGCAATAATATTTTTCTTTTGTTTTTTCATTACAAATTTCGCATTTTCTATAAATAGTTTCTCTATTACATTTATCACAATAATAAAAAGGGAATGTTGATTTAACATAACCCACTTTTAAAGCTTCATTAATACTTCTCAATCTTCCTCCTTCTTTACCGACTGGGAACAAAACATTTGGGCTTCCAGTTAATTTTCTTAATTTAGCTTTTTCAGGCCTTCCCATTCTACTACCTATAAATTCTCCAGATTTATCTTTAATTTTAAAATTACTTAATTTATTGATTACTTCCAAAACATTATTATAATTTTTAAAATCAAAATTATTAAAATCAAGATTTTCATTTAAACCTAAATTAATTAAAAGTGCTTTAGTATTAACTTCATTTAAAACTACATTTTCAATTGTAACTTCATGAGGAATACCTAATAATTCTAAAGCTCTTTTTCCTTTTTGAAATCTTTCTTTTTCATTTTTATTATAAGGAAATAATAATTTATCTTTATTAATTCTCGAATGATTAATCCAATCAATAAAATGCAAAAATAAATCATAGTCTATTTCATTCCAATAAAAAATATATTTAGGATGTAAAGGTATCTTATGTTTTTCAGATAAAGAAATAGCTTCTTCAAAACTTACTTTAGAAAAATCTTCTATGGTTATATTTTTTTCTTTTAATTCTAAATTCCACCATTCTTCTACATACCCTGGTTTTATTAATAAAGCATTTCTATTTTGAACATCTCCTAATGGAAAAAGCATATCTCCTAAATAAATTATTTCCTTAATATCTTTAAATAATTCCTTAGCCTCTTGATAATTATCTATTTTTTTCACACTTTCATTTTTTAGTTTTACAATCGGGCCCTCAATAGAATCGCAAACAGTAACAATACATCCTTTTGTTGGCTTTTCTATTTTTAATTGAGTTCCTGTTGCAATAAAATCATTAGTTATAGCCATTGTAGCTGGATGAATACTTACTCCTGAAAATCCTGAAACTCTTGATCTTCCATATCTAAAACGAAAACCCTTTCCAGGATGTCCAAAAACAGGTCTTCCTGCAACTAAATCTTTAATATATGTTGGACTCAAATCTACATTTCCCTTTTGCCTTTTTTCATGTAATTCAACATAATCTTCTAACCATTCCCAATCTTTAATTTCAATTCCATTTTTTTGTAAACCTCTTAAAATTCTAAGCCCTTTAGCAGCTTTTTGAGCAATACCTTCTCCTATAATCAAACAAAAACCTCCTCTAATAAAATTAGTATCTACTCTTCCAAGATCTTTATAATTAGAAACCTCTCTTGATTCAGTAGGGTCTCCTGCAACTTGTATAGGCATGTTTTTAGCAATAAAATATGCTTCTTCTTCAGTAGGAAGATATTGAAGATTAGTAACTCTATCATGATAATCATATAATTCTGTAACTATTCTTTTGCATTCTTCTTCATTAGGATCATATTTTTCATAATTAAATTTCTGTCTTAAATAATCAATTAACATTAAAACAACACAACTTGCAGTTGTTCCTGCACTCCTTATAGGTCCTGAAAAATAAGGTTTAAAATAATTTTTTCCAGAATAGGTTTTTCCTATTTTTAATTCAGTGTAACCTTCAATAGGACTTGAAACAACTCCCAAAGTAGTATATGCAAATCCAATTCTTATCCCTGCATCAATTGCCTGCAATTGATTTTCAAATTTACAATATTTTTGCATTGCTATTTCTTCTGCAATTTTAAAACTAACTGTATTATCTAAAGCCCCATAAAGTTTTTCTAATTCTAATATCCTATTTATAATATCCTCATTATCTAATTGAGGATAAACTGTTGCGATTAATCTTACAACTTTTGCAGCCATTGTTAATGCTAATGGAACTTCAACTTTATCAACAGGATCTAATCCTTTTGCTCTTGCATTTCTAGCTACTTCATAATTCTTTTCTATTTCATTTTTTAAATTTTCAAAATAATTTTTTGTTTCATTTAATAAATCTTTTTTTTCTTGCTCTATTTTTTGTTTTTTTAAATCTTTTTCAGAATTTATATTTTCAATTTTCATTTGCAAATAATTTCCTCCTTTTCTTCTTCACATTTTTCTTCATCAATTTCATCATCTGAAAAATCTAAAACTTTTATTTCTCCTGTTTTTAAGTTCAATAAATTAACTTTACAAGGTTCAGGTTCATTCCCTACTTTTTCTTCAAAAGGAGTTATAGACTGCCAGCAACTATTACTTATAATTAAAATATTATTAAATTTATCAATATCAGGTTTATGTAAATCTCCTGTAGTTACAATATCTGGTATTTCATTTATAATTAAGCCATCTTTTTCTTTATTAGGAATATAAATAACATCTCCATGACTTGGAGCTAAATGCCTTCTTTTTAATAAATGTTTTACAATTTTTGCAGGAGTATGGTGTCCATTATTTAATCTTAATTCTTCTATTTCATTTACAACTCCATGCATACTTGCTCCATGATACATTAAAACTTTGATTCCTTGTTTATTTATTCCTCCCTCAATTTCAATTAAACTAGGGTTACTCACTAAAATCAAATTATTAATGCTATGTAATGGTTCTGCAAAATCATCTCCTATAGGTGGCTGTGGTTCTGCAACTCTTACAGCATCATGTTGTCCTGGACACTGAATAATTTTAATATGCTTAGGAATCTTAGATAAATAATATGCTAATTTTTTGTATTGTTCTTTAATATCTTTTATTTTTAAAAATTTCTCTTGCCCTGGGAAAATACCAACTCCATCAATAGAATCTCCAGTAAGAAAAATATAGCCAATTTTGTTAATTAATTTTTTATGCTCCTGACTGCAATTTCCATTTAACCATGAAATAAACTTTTCAAAATTTTTTTCTAAAAAATTTAAAGAACCTACATGAATATCTGATGTAAACAAAGCATAAACCTCTCTATCTGCTTTTTTTCTTTCCCTTAAAAAGGCTTCTGGAAAAAATAAATCATTAACATAAACAAAATCTCTTGTTCCAGAACATTTAAACCCAATAACATCATCCAATAAAATTTCTTTAGACTTTTCAAAAACATCTTCATTATTCCTATTAATTAATAATCTTGTAGTACCAGTCAAATCTTCTACTTCTAAAATAATATTTTTATTTTTAGTTATATTTTTTTTATTTACAATTGCTATAATTGAAAAAGATTTATTTCCAGTTATTTTATCAATAGAAGTTAAACCATCTAACTCTTTTCTTTCTTGAAGAATTTTTTTAAAAAAATTATATCTATTTCTAAAATGTTTAATAAAATCTCTTGCTTCTAATTTTTGTGAAGCAATAACTGGTGATGACAAAACTTTTACATTATTTAAATTTTGGTTTATACTCTCTTCATAAACTTCTCTTTTAATTTCAAAAGAAACAGTAAAATTAACTAAAAAACTCTCAACAAGCTTTTTTTTATCATCTCCTAATTCATTAAAAAAAGGTTTTAATTTTTGTAGATTATCATTTAAAATAGCTTTTGTTATTATTTTTTTATTTGAAGATATACTTAACTTATTTACAATTTCTTTTGCTAAATCAATATCTTCTAATTCATTAAAAAAGTTTAATACTTCCCTATCTAATAAAAATCCTTTTTCTATAAATAATTTTAATATTCTATTTTCCATTTTCAGATTTAATAATTTATAATCCTAAAGAGCTATTTAAAATATCTTTGGCCTTACTAAGAATATTATCTGGTATTGCTAATCTTATTTCTCTTGTTCTTCCTTGTCTTCCTTTACTTATAACTCTTGCATTAATTAACCCAAGCATATCAAACTCAGCTAAAATATCACTTACTCTTCTTTGAGTTAATATCTCTGTATTAACGATTTTACATAAATTTTGATAATGAGTATAAATATCTCCTGTGAATATAGATTGGTTTTTATTTTCTAATAAAGCTATGATTGAATATAAAACTATTTGAAATTGTTTTGGTTCTGTTTCAATAATATCTAAAATTTTATCTCTTTCAATTTTATCATTTGCTAAATCAATATGTTTAATTTGAATTTTAGAACTAGATTCTCTCTCTGCAATTTCTGCTGCAACTCTTAATAAATCCAAAGCTCTTCTTGCATCTCCATGTTCTCTTGCAGCAAATGCAGCACACTTTTCAATAACCCCATTACATAAAACATCTGACTTAAATGCCAATTCTGCTCTCTTCTTTAAAATATCTTGTAATTGTAAAGCATTATAAGGTGGAAAAATAATCTCTTCTTCTGATAAAGAACTTCTAACTCTTGGATCTAATTGATCTAAAAATCTTAAATCATTACTAATTCCTATAATAGATATTTGTAAATTATTTAAATCTGAATTTAATCTTGTTAAATTATAAAGAAAATGATCTGAAATTTTTTTAACAACTTCATCAACTTCATCTAAAACCAAAATAACTAATTTTTCCTTTTTTTTCTCAAGTAAATCTAAAAATCTTAAATAAACTTGATCAGTTGGTAACCCTGTTGCAGGAACTTCTCCTCCTAATTTTTTAATTAATTCAGCTAAAATTCTATATTCTGTATCAGCAACTTTTTTTAATTTACAATTCAAATATTCAATTCTTAAAATATCTTTATTTATGGATCTTTTTATTAATTCATTTGCTATATGTTGTATTGAAACTGTTTTTCCTGTTCCTGTTTTTCCATAAATAAATAAATTACTTGGCTTTTCTCCTAATAAACTAGGTGCTAATATAGATGCTATATACTCAATTTGTTTATCTCTATGAGGGATATCATCAGGAGTATGTCTTAATTGTAAAATTTGTTTATCCTTGAATAAACTACGATCACTTACAGAATCAAAAATATTATCTAATGCAGCCATTTTTCTCTTTTTATTTTTTAAAATTTTAAATTATATAAATATATTGACACTCTAATATATAACCCTAATTTCTTATGGAAAAATACTTAATAAACTTTCCTTACTCTCGAAAAATGAAAAAAAGAATTTATAACTTTTTGATAATAAAAATAACCCTCACACACCTTAATTTCTTATGGAATTCTTAAAATCAAGAATCATTTTAATTTATTTGCAAGATTTACTTATGATTATCATATAAATTCTTTAATTATCATATAATTTTCCTAATTAATAGTTTTTAATTTATTTGCAAGATTTACTTATAATTATCATATTATTTTTAATTTATTTATAAAATTTAATTATAATCACAAAATAAAAGATTATTATAAAATACAAAATTATTATAAAATAAGATTATCATAAAAATAACACCTTTATTCTAGTTTAGTTTATAGTTTATAATATATAATATAATAATAATATATATTATATATATAATATAATATAATAAAACTTATAAATAAAAATAAAAAAATAAAAAACCCAAACCCTTTATAAATGTTTCCAAATGAAACCAAAGGGTGGGGGTATATTATAAATTAAACCTAATATAATCATATATTTTATTAATTCTTAATAATAATAAAAATAATAATAAATTTATTATTTATTAATTGTTTTTAAAAATTTATCATTAAATTATATAAATCTCTTAAATACAGAAAAATTTATAAAGAAATTACATATCTTTATTTTATGAATATAGAAAAACAAAGACATAAAGAGGTTCTTGGGAAGCCTGTTGTTACAAAAGAAGGTAAAAGACTTGGAACTGTTAAAGATATTACATTTGAAACAAGAACAGGGGAATTGCTTCATATTATTTTAAAAGATTCTACAATGTATGCAAATCAATTAGAACTTGAAAAAACAAATCAAGGAGAAGTTTTAATACCTTATAATGCATTAATTTCTATTGCTGATTTCATAGTAGTTTCAGAAGAAGATTTAATGTAAAAATTAATAAAATAAAATTTATCTCTTTTTTTTACAATAAAATTTAAAAACCCTAAAAAATAACAATTAACATGCAAATAATAGGATTTGGTTTCACAGAAATTTCAATAAAAAGAAAAGAAAAAGCACAAGGGCAGATTCAAGTAAAACAAAATATAAATATAGATGAACTTGTTAAAAATAAAATATCATTCTCTGATAAGGAATCTGTTAAAATTGATTTTACATTTTCAGTAGATTATAATGATAAAAAATTTGCTAGTGTAGAAATAAAAGGGCAGGTTACACTTCTTCCTGAAAAAGAAGAATTAAAACAAATAATGAAATCTTGGAAAGACAAAAAATTACCAGAAGATATTAGAACACCTATATTTAATTTTATAATGACTAAAGGGAATATAAAAGCATTAGCATTAGAAGATGAATTAAATTTGCCATTGCATATTCCTTTCCCAAAAATTAAAAACCAATAAAAAACCAGATTTTAATTTTTTATTTTTCCTAATTTTCCAAAATTATATTCTTTATCTTCTTTTTTATTATAAATAATAACTTTAAAATTTTTTATTTTTTTATGAGGTATTATTAAAAAACCTTTTTTATCTTTATCACACATTTCACTAATATCATAACCAAAACTTATTGAACTAAAACTAGGAAGAATATAAACTTCTTTTTTCTTCCACTTCCCTTTTAAAAAACATTTATATCTTTCTTTTTTATAATTATCAGATAGTGTAACACTTGGATGTAAATGCCCCATAATTAAAATTTTGGAATCTAAACACCCTTTATATTCTTTATTTCCATGAATAAAACAAATATCTTTGTATTTGTAATAATTTTTTAACTTTACTTTTCTTTTTTTAGCAATTGGGCCAATAATATTATCATGATTTCCTTTAATTAAAATTATTTCTTTAGTTTTTTTACCTAAATAATCTAAAAATTTTAAAACATCTCTCCACTCACTTTCACTTATTCCTCCAAATTCATGTTTTAAATCACCTAAAATAATTATTTTTTTCAATTTTATATTTTCTTTTTCTAATTTTTTAAAAATATCTTTTAAATCATTAAAAATATCTTTCATTTGAATTCTCAATAAACCACTTGTAGATATATGCTCTTCAAAACCTATATGTATATCACCTAAAACAAATATCTCATTATTGATCAATAAAGAATTTTCTAAAAATCTTATTTTAATTTTATCAGATACCATAATATTTAAAGAAAAAATTGATTTAATAATTTATTGATAATCTTGTTAATTTCTTTCAATCTCTTTCATAACTTCTTTATGAATTCTTTTCATAAATTCAATTTTATCTTCTATTTTTAATAAATCAGAATAACCCTGCAAAACCAAATTCATTGCAAAAGGGCTAGGAAGTTTTGTATTTATTTTATCTATTTTAATTAAACCCTCCTTTATATTTTTAATAATTATTTTAGCATTTTTTATATCCATTAAATCTTCTAAAACTTCTCTTCTCGCTTCTTTTAATATTGGAAAATTTCTACTTATTTTATTTATAGCACTTAAAAGAAAAAAACTTTTCATATGCTGTTTTCCAACTGTTTTTACATTGCCTTTATAATTTTTTAAAATCATTAAACTTCTCATAGCACAATGTCTAAATCTTCTTTTTAATACTTCTGTTTTTGAAATAGCCTCATTTAAAACTTCTTCTAAATTATCTTTATTTAAAAGATTTAATGCCTTGTCAATAGGAAGATTTTCTCCTGCAAAGTAAAATCCATTATCATTTATCCCTATCTCAATATCTCTCCCAACTTTCTGCCCGATTAAATAACCAATTGCCCTAGATAATACATCATTAATTCTCCTCCCATATAAAGAATGAAAAATAACATAATTTTTTTCACCTTTATAATATTCTATTAATAATCTTTTTTCATGAGGAATTTTAGCATATCTATATTGCTCATTAAAATAATCATAAATTAAATCAGAAACCTTTTCATCACTATACAAATATTTTTTTATTTCTTTTTTTATTTCTTCTTTAGATTTTTTTTCTTCAAAAAAATCATTCATTTTTTTCCTAAATTTATTTATTTCATTTGCAGAATCAAAATTTAAAGGCAACATTTCTGAAAACCAATTAGGTATTGTTGGATTCCTTTTTATACCAGATTTAACATAAGCTTTCATACCTTTTGAATACATAAATTGATATTTTTTACCTCCTAAAACAAAAACATCTCCAGGTTTTAATTTTTCTAAAAAAGCTTCATCTATAATACCTATTTTATGATTTTTGTTTTCTCCAGAACTTATAACAACATTAACATAACTTTCATCAGGAATAGTCCCAATATTAGTTAAATAAATAACTCTTGCTAATTTGCCCTTCTTACCAATCTGCTTAGTTTCTTTATCATACCAAATTTTAGCATAGACATTTCTATGTTCTAATGCATATTCACCAGATAAATAACTAATTACAGACATAAAGTCTTCTTTGCTTAAATTATGATAACAATAACTTCTTTTAATTAATGAAAACATTTCATCTATATTCCAAATTTTTCTTATAGCCATTCCATAAATCTGTTGACTTAAAACATCTAAACAATTTTTAGGAATTTGAATTCTATCAATTTTTTTCTCAATTGCTTCTTTAGCTAAAATACTAGATTCAATTAAATCATCTCTATCAAGAACAATAAACCTTCCCTTTGCAATATCATATAATTTATGTCCTGCCCTTCCAATTCTCTGTAAGGCTCTTGCAGAAGATTTAGGACTCCCTAATAAAATAACTAAATCAATATAACCAATATCAATTCCCAATTCTAAACTTGTTGATGTAACAACTACTTTTAATTCACCATTTCTTAATTTTTCTTCAATATCAAATCTATATTCTTTACTTAAGGATGAATGGTGTGCACCTATATTCTCTAAATAGTTTTCAGGAAACAAATCTTTTAAATGATTTATAACTCTTTCAGTAGCAGCTCTTGTATTTGTAAAAATCAAAGTAGTTTTATGTTCTTGTATTAATTTATCAATTAAATTATAAAAAGATTCATAATAATTATTCATATCTACTAAATCATCAGCTCCTGTTAAAACCCTTACATCTAATTTTTTATTTGTTTCAACTTCAGCAATATAACAATCTCTATCTCCTACTAAAAAATTAGCAACTTCTTTTAAAGGAGATATTGTAGCACTTAATCCTATTCTAACAGGACTTATCTTGCTTATATCATCAAGTCTTTCTAAACTTAAACTTAAATAAACCCCTCTTTTATTATCTAATGAATGAATTTCATCTACAATTAAAAATTCAACCCCATAAAACAATTCAATAAATTTTTTAGTAGTAAGACTTATTGCTAAACTTTCAGGAGTTGTAATGAATATGTGTGGAGGATTTTTTAACATTTTTGCTTTTTCATTTGCAGAAGTATCCCCTGTTCTTATTCCTATTCTTATTTTTTGTAATTTTATATCCTTTTTATCTGCTAATTCTTGGATTTCATTTAAAGGTTTTATTAAATTTACATAAATATCATTATTCAATGCTTTTAAAGGAGAAGAATAAATACAATAAATTTTATCTTCTAATTCATTTTTTTTAGATAATTTAATTAAATAATTTAAAATTGAAAGAAAACTTGTTAATGTTTTTCCACTCCCAGTAGGAGCACTTATTAAAATATTCTTTCTCTCATGAATATAATGAAAATATTTTTGTGAATCTGAGAAGTTTTTAAATTTAGAAAAAAACCAATCTATAACTAAGGGATCTAAAATATTTTTTAATACTCTTTCATTGCCTATTTCTGCTTTAGGATATTCCATTTCAAATAAATTCCTCCAAGAATGTCTTAACTTTTTTTTATAAAGAAGGTTGATTTTTAAACCTATCTATTAAAATCTTTCAATTTTATTTTTTTCATATATAAACAACCATATAACTAAAAAAATCAATATAACTAAAATAGCAATCATACTATAAAAAATAACCATTCTAGTTTCAAAAATAGGATACTCTTCATAATCATCAATAACATTCAAACTCCAAAATTTAGTTTCTATAGTTTCTCCTTTTTTAACAACTAGTTTAATATTATACTCTCCTTTATCCAAACTCCCTGTATTAAAATGACTCTCATTTCCTTTTAAAATATTATTGAAATACCATGAAATTTCATCATAATCTCCACTAATTGAAAATTCTTTATTTTCTCCAACAAAAATAGAATAATTACCCTCAGGAATACTTAATTTATTATCAAATAAACCCAAACTTCTTAATTCTCCTTTTTTTAAACTAAATTCATAATCATTAAAATAAAGAGATAATAAAAAAAACAAAATAAAAACATTAATAATAATTAATCTAAAGACTAAACTTTTTCTTAGAGAATTTCCTTTATTTTTCTTTTTTTTTATTTTTTTATTCATTTTATTATAAATATCAACATATTTAAAAACTTATTTGGTTTTTCCAATTAATGAGGCTTAGCAAAGATAAAAAAGATAGAATCTCTGAACAAGTATTATCTTTTCTTTATCATATTTTTCCAAATCACCCATTTACAGCAGAAATAGCAAGAGAAGTTGTAAGAGATGAAGAATTCATTAAAAGACTTTTATTTGAATTAAAAGAAAAAGGGCTTGTAGTTCCTATTAGAAAAAATATAAAAGGAGAGCCTTTTACAAGGAGATTAAAATGGAGATTAACTCAGAAAGTTTATGATGTTTATCATTCTAAAAAATAAATTATAAATTAAATAGCAATTCTTTCTCTTCTTTCTTCTAATTTTTCATAAGGTTCTTTTACATATTTAGGAGGTTTTGAAAAATCCCTTAATTCTCCTTTAAATAAATATTCTTTATCATGATTATTTATTTTTAATTTAGCAAGACGAACTGCACACTCATGAGCCATATAAGAAGCATTAGAAAGATTTGATTCATTTGTTCTAATTCTATAAATCCCATTTGAAACATAATAATCTTCTAAATGTTTCTCAGGCCCTTTTACATAAAAACTCTGATAAAATTCATTATTAATAAAAACATCATATCTTAAAGGAATTTTTTTATCATCATCTTTTATAATTAATTCTAACATTATAAGAGATTTATTTTATTGATTATAAAGATTATTGTTCTAATTACAATATCTTTAAATAAATCTTGTTTTTATTTTTTTAATGAAAGAAGACAAAATAAAAAATTCTTTTTCTAAAGTAAAACAAGACATTCTTAATTTAAGAAATGAAATAAATGAAATAAAAGAATTAATTAAAAAAATACAATATAATTTAGGAACTACAAATAACTTAAATAATCTTAATAAAACCAATTTAGTAACTACAAATAACAATCAGACAAATTTTAATAATAATCAGACAAATCCTGTGAATCAGACACATCCATGGGAAATAGAGGGGTTAAAAAGCCCAAATTTAGGTATTTCCACAGGAAACCAAGGGGTTCAGACAGACAGACAGACAGACAGACAGACAGACAGACACATGTATTTTCAAGAAAATAACTTAAAAAACATTGAAAATGAACTCCAAGAAGCCTCTGAAATATTAGATTCTTTAGATAAAATTAAAAGAGGTTTAAGAATTAAATTTAAAAGATTAACTTCTCAAGAAATGATTGTTTTTTCTAAATTATATGAATTAGAAGAAAAAACTCAAGTAGATTATCAACTTTTATCTAAAAATCTTAATTTAAGTCAAAGTTCTATTAGAGATTATGTAAATCATATTATAAATAAAGGAATTCCTATTAAAAAACAAAAATTAAATAATAAAAAAATAATACTTACAATCTCTAAAGAATTAAAAAATATAGCCTCTTTAAACACAATATTAAAGTTAAGAGATCTTTAACATCAGAATTTTAAATCAAAATTCCTCATATTTATTCGTTGTAACGAAAATAATATTCTCCTGGCCAAAGCTATTATTTTCTAAATTTTTTAGGCTTTGAAAACCCCAAATTTAAGGTTTTTAAGCCCTTAAAAAGAGAGTTTATTTTTCACTTGTTTTTATTTATTCTCTCTTTTTAATATTTTGTTGTTATTATTCCTCATTTTTCTATTTTTTAAATATAATTTTTCACTCACTTTTTATTTTTTTAAGGTTTTTATGAGTAAAATCTGTTATTTCTCTCACTTTTCCTTTAAATTCTTTTATTTTTAAGATTCTTTTTTACTTTTTTCTTTATTTTTCTTTTGTTTAACTCTCACTTTTCTTATTTTTAAGAGTATTTCTTTGGTTTTTTCAGGTATAAACACTCTTTTTTTATTTCCCTCACTTATTTGTTCTTGAATTAGACTCTCACTTTTCTGTTTTATACTATTAATCTGCCCTCTTATAGTTGCCTTACTTTTACCTAACATTGCTGCAATATCTTCATAACTTAATTTCATATCACTATTTAATAATATAAAAACAATTGCTCTCTCAGTTGTAGATAATCTGTCCAAAAAAGCTGTTTGAACACCCGTTTGAACAGGTGTTTGAACACCCTTAAACAGTGTTTGTTTATTAAACACTGTTTGTTTCTGTTTAAACAGGTTTTCTTTTCCAAGAATTCCTATCATATTTTTTAAATTTTCAATCTCTTCTTTAATCGACGATAAATCTTCATTAATATCATAAATTTCTTGTTTTAAATCAGAATGACTGTTATTTAGGTGTTTAATCCAACTACTTGTTTTACTAAAATCTACTTTAACACTATTGAAGCCTGTTTGAACAGCTTTTTTTAATTCTTCTAATTCCTCTTTTTTTACTTTTTTACTAAAAAACCAACTCATATTTTATTAAAAATCAGATTATTTATAAACCTTTCTGATTATAATCTTAATCTTAATTTTATCGTCGGAGAAATTTAAAGATTTATAATAAAAATTTTTAAAAATTAACAAAATTCTTTAAAATTTCTTAAAAAAAGCCTGTTTAAACAATAAACAGGTAATTATTTTTTTTTAAAAACCTGTTTAAACAGCTAAAAAAACAACAAAAAAATAACAAAAAACCTTATTTTTTAACAAAAAACAACAAAAAACAAGAAAATTAAAATATCTTCTATTTTAATAAAAAAATTAATCAAAAATGAGTTAATTTCCTTACGTTTAAATATTCATTTTTGAACTAAAAATTAAGCAAAAAACGCTTAAAATTGGCTATTTTTCGATTTTTTTCAAAAAATACTTAAAAAACACAAAATAATTAAAAGAGCAAGATTTAAATAAATCAAAATCCTTGTTAAATAGTGTTTACACAAATTATAAGGGGGAAAGAGAGGTTTATAAATTAATCAATCAGTATAATGCTTTTTTAGTGTTTATATTTCATAGTAATTCCATAGTTTTTCTAGTTATTAAAATTAAAACATTCATTTGAAACCTGTAAACTTCTTTCCCTATTAAATTCAAGAATTTAGAATAAGAACTAGAAATTATAGAATTTAACTATAAAAATAATTAAAAAAATTATATTAAAACTTTTTATCAATGCTAAAAACTTTCTGCATATATAAAAAATAAGAAAAATCAATAAAATCATCTAAATTTTTAAAAATTAACTTTTTCTTTTAAAATAATCATGAATATAGAAAAACATACTCCTTTTTATTCTACTCTTTTTTATTCTATAAATAGTAAATCCTATGCACTTGATATAATATCTTATGAAGAAAAAGAAACAGCATATAGATTAATAAGGAATATTACTTTTGAAAGGCCAGTGAGATTAATTCCTAAGGGAAAAACACCTGATCATTCTAAAGAAATATTTAATAAGGAATTAGAACAAATAATTTCAAATTTAAAGGAATTATTATCTGAAAAAAATTAAATTTCAAATAAATTTAATATTAAAATAGATCTAAATAATTTCTTTCTTTTTATTTAAAATGACAGATTTAGCTAAAAATTGTTATGAATGTGAATATGTAGGTGTTTGTATTGACAATATTGAAAAAGGAAATTTATTAAACATTTAGAAAGAGCATCAGAGATAGTTAAAGCTAATCTAGAAAAATATAAACCTTTATTTTAATATAAAACCCTCTTTATCTATTTTAAACATAAATACTTCGCACAAGATACATTATAAGAACTCAAGGATTTTAGGGGTTTTTATACTGGACAACCCACCCTTAAATATTTGTATAGTGATGTCATTATAGTTCTTGATCCCGTAGGCAATCCTGATTCATCACCATAAGCTAATAATTTACAAGGCACTATTGGACCAAATAAGATAAATAAAATTATAACAACTATAATCAACCAAAACCACCATTTCCTTAATATTTTCATCACCGAATAAATAATTAAAACTTTATAAAGATTACCAAAACTTCAAGTGCATTTGGGCTGAAGAATTCGTTATAAGAACTCATAGATTTTAGGGATTTTTACATAAATTTCACTAACAAAAACTCTTTTGATTAATAAACCTTTGTAAAGATACTAAAAATCACTAGTTTTTTCCTTGCTAAAACTTTTTATCAATGCTAAAAACTTTCTGCATATATAAAAATTAAAAATGTAATGACTAAAAACAAAATTTTTTAAAATGTAGTGAGTAAATTAAAAAAATAAAAAATTTTAAGCACCTAAAAATTTCAATAATTCAAAAACAAGAAATGCAGGCCAAACTAAAGATTTTAAAATTCCTAAAACCCCCATCCAAAATCCTGTTGCACTTGAAATATAATAAATTACAGAGCCAATAAAACCTAATCCATAAAATGCACTTCCACATCCATTCATTTTACAATTATATCTTTCTTTTTTAATTTTCATTCTTCTTTTCATAATTATTTTAAGTAAAAAGATTATTTAAATATTGTGTTAAATAAAAAAATAAAACAATAAAACTATAAACTAATCTTTCTTTAAAAATTTATGAAAAAGAGGAAAAATAAATTTTATTCTCTATCTTTTATCCTACCTTTAACAATAATTTTTATTTTTTTAATTTTAATCTTTATTAATTCAATTTCACAAAACCATAAAATAAATTTAAATTTAAATGGAGAATTTCCTTCTTTAAAACCTGCAAGTCTCAAAAGTGGAGATTATCCTTCTGAAAATTATTGTGAAGGTAAAAATTGTGATGATAATAATCCCTGCACAACAGATTCTTGTAATGAAGATACAGGGGGATGTGTTTATAAAAATAACCCCACAGGTTCAAGATGTTATTTAAGAACAGAAGAACATTGGTATGGAGATAAAGATATTTATGGTTATTGTGATTCAGGTTCTTGTAAAGAAAGTTGTGAAGAAGCCTTTGGTTCTGGTTTTGAAAACTGTGGTAGTGGGTGTTGTGCTTCAGGAGCTTGTTGCAAATCAGGGGATTGGGCAGTATGTTGTAATAAAGATGAAACTTGTGAGGGAGTGAGTGGATATCCTTGGTGCAAACCAAAACCTAAAACTTGTGAAGAAAAAAATATGAAATCATGCAGTGCTACTTGGAGGATTATTTTTCATCCTTATTCAATTGTTATCTGCTGTCCAAAAGATTCAGAATGCGGGGTTTATGAAGCTTATAATGATGATGGAAGTTTAAGGGCAAGAGTTCCTTTTTGTGGAAAACCAAAAGGAGAAAAGTGTGAAGAAGATGAAACTTTATGTTACACTTCTAAAGCAAAAGGAGATGAAGATTATGGAAGGGATAAATCTAGTGAATCATATCAAAGTGAGGATTATATTGCTATTTTATGTTGTGGTCCTGATGAAGAGTGTGTTACAGTATTAGACAAAGATGGAAAAGAAACTGAAGGAAAAGTTTGTTCTAAAAAAGAATGTGGAAAAAATGAAAAACTATGTGAAGGGCAAGCAATTAACTCCTATCAAAAAATATGTTGTAAAAAAGAAGAAAAATGTTCTGTTCATCCAAATGGATTTCCTAAATGTGGCTAGAAAATTTATATTTATTAATTATAGATTCTTTGTCTGAAATTTTCAATCTCAAAAATCTCTTTTGCAATAGTTTCTATCATTGCTTTGTCTCTATTAGAAAAATCTTTAGGATTATTAGGATCTAACCATGGGAAAAATTCTCCAACAAATCTTTTATCTCTTTCATTCCATTGCTCATTAGCTAAATATTCA
>Ga0272442_10005464_pt1 | contig 16978 bp, 15 predicted proteins | sample SSMForm2O_FD_200262 | JGI IMG/M metagenome (GOLD analysis project Ga0272442, IMG submission 200262) | Marine sediment archaeal communities from Little Sippewissett salt marsh, Falmouth, MA, United States - SSM-Form-2O | ecosystem: Environmental > Aquatic > Marine > Wetlands > Sediment ... | reverse complement strand
GGCCGGAAGCCTGTACTCATCCAATACACCCTTATCTTTCGCCCTAATCTTTCGCCCTAATCTCATCCGACTCGTATCCCCAACAACGCAAGTTTCAACCCCGAATGATCCCGGCAGCGCAGCGCCCCGGGGGCCGCTAGCCCCGCACCCGGCCCTCGGCAGCTACTCCAGGCTCTGTCGCTGCCTCGGACGCGGACTCGGACGTCGCCTTCTCCTCGGGGTCCGGCTTCATCTCTACCCGTATCCGGGCGGCCACGCCCACCCGGGGCCCCTTGCCCCTGAGCTTCCGCCAGAATTCGCGCAGTTTGGCTGCCCGGCCCTCGGGCTCCTTTGTGAAGCCCTGCTGCACTATACCGATGATATCACCGTCGCTTAGACGAATCTCGTCGTCCTCGGTTATCCGTACGCCGTTCACCATCGGCCTCTCGTCGTGCCAGATGTGCAGCTCCCAGCCCTCATCGGTACCCACGATCGCACAGCCCGCGCTGGCGCCCGGAACCTTCGCATTGGGAAAGCTGATACCGTCCTTGTTATTCCGGCCGATCGGAATCTTTGCCGGGATCTCGCGGACGATCAGACCGGACCGGTCGAATCCCCCGATTTTGACGCCGGGATACCGGTCCACGATGGATAGATGTATGATGCTCATACCCGAACTGAACACGCCTACTTCTTAGGGCAGCACTTCTCAGCGTCGGCGCAGTTGCATGCCGGCTTCTCCGGTTTGCACATGCAGCCGTCCTTGCTCCTGCAGCCGCACTTCCGCGCGGACGTCACGCAGCCGCCCGCAAACGGCAACGCCACCACCAATGCTGTCAATATTATCCTTTTCATGTGTCCTTCCTCCTTCCATGGGCTATCCGTTCATTCTAGCGGTTCCGGGTCGTCGCAGCAATCCGTAATTCCCTTGACCTCGCCCGCTCCGCGAAACTACGATTGCACCGGTTCTGTTACATAATCGCGCAGCTTCTATCTCGCGCCCAACTTCGCTATCGCCTGTCATGCCCAGTATTCCGACGACGGCCGCGTGGCGGGAGTCGTCCAGTACCACTTCTGAGTCTGCAGTATTCGGTCCCCGAACACCGAAACCCGTTTCGCGGCGCTACTCGACTTTTTCCTGCGAAACAAGGAACATTCGTTGCCCGGCCTGCGTCTTACCTGTAAGCTCAACGGTAACAGGGACCCCGTCTGCCCCCGGCGGGCCGGGGTTCCCTCTATTTTGGGAGATACGTCATGAATCGAGCCGGAAGATCCTCGTTCCCAGTCGCCCTGCCACTTCTGTTCGCGCTCCTGGCCGCGGCAATGCCCCCGGACCTTCGGGCCGCGCCCGACGGACACGCCCAGCTCCGGCAAAAGGCGGAGAAGGAATGGTCGAACGGCAATTTCAGGGATTCGTACGGCCTCTTTTCAGCCCTGGCGCTTGACCCCACAAACGATCCGAAGAAGGTGGGCATCGATCTCCAAAGCGCCGTCCAGTGCCTCATACGCCTCGCGCGGGTCAACGAGATCGACGAGTTCCGCGAGAAGGTCATCAAGACCCATCCGAAGAACTGGCGCCTGCTCATGGCCGCCGCACGCACGTACAGGGACGTTGCACATTACGGCTACATGATCGCCGGCGAGTTCCACCGGGGACAACACCGCGGGGGCGGCAAGGTCGTCAACGCCTCCGAGCGCGACCGCATCCGCGCCATGCAGCTCATGACCCAGGCGCTCGGCCCCGTACGCGAGGAACAGAGCAAGTCCGAGGCCGCCGGGTTCTATCTCCATTTCGCCGACATGATCATGAACTACCGGGGCCAGTCCCAATCGTGGCGGCTGCAGTACCTGTCGGACGTATCGAAGCTGCCCGACTACGAGGACGGCTACGACTACCGCTACAACCGCGGCCGTAACATGGGCGCGCCCGTGGACGAGAAACACGACCCCGTTTTCCACGCCATCCCGAAGAGTTACGAGGATGCCGCCTCCGACGGCGAGCGCTGGCGTTGGATGCTGCTGCAGGCCATGGAAACCGACTCGCAGCGCACAAACGACGCACTACACCGCCTGGCAAACTTCCTGCACCAGCAGTTCGGCGTCCAGACAATGGCCCGGTACTCCTGGATGTTCCGTGGCCGCTGGGGCGGAGGACAGGAGAAGGACGAGGACAGCATCTACGCGCTGCACACGCTGAAGGAAACCGAGACAATGGCGCGGCTCGCAACCGGGATCAAGCGTTTCGATCTCCCCAAGGAGTTCAACTTCGTTCGCATCTTCAACCGCATAGCCGACGAGCCCAAGACCGGCCAAGGCGAGTCCTCGCTCAACACCCTCGCCCAGATATTCGAGAACCGGCGCCAGTACCCCCGGGCCGCCGAATACTGGCGGCGAACCATCAAGGAGTACGGCCCGGGCGCCAACAACTGGAAGCAAAAACGCCTCGAGCAAATCATCCGTAACTGGGGCCGGTTCGAGGCGTCTGAGGCACAGCCGGCCGGCAAGGGCGCGGTAGTCGGATTCCGGTTCCGGAACGGGAAGAAGGTCTCGTTCACGGCGCACGAGATCAAGATGGAGCAGCTCATCGATGATGTTAAGGCCTACATCAAGTCCAAGCCGCGCAAGCTCGATTGGAAAAAACGGCAGGTGGACAACATAGGCTACCAGCTCGTCAGGGGCGAGGCCAGGAAGTACCTCGGCGCGCAAGTCGCATCTTGGGACCTCCAGCTCGAGCCGCGCAAGAAGCACTTCGACAAGCAGATAACCGTCACCACCCCGCTCCAGAAGCCCGGCGCCTACTGGGTCGTTGCGCTCATGGCCGACGGCAACGAGAGCCACACCGTCCTGTGGGTCCATGACACGGTAATAGTCAAGAAACGGCTGGACAAGGGCGCCTACTACTTCATCGCGGACGCGGTCACGGGTAAGCCTATCCCGAAGGCAAACGTCGAGTTCTTCGGCTACCGGCAGAAATGGGTGCGCCGCAACACCTACGATATCTCGACGTCGAGCTTCGCTGAGTTCACGGACGAGAACGGCCAGATCAAGCTCGGCGCGGACAAGATACCCAGCGGCTATTCGTGGATCATCATCGCCAGGACGAAAGACGGACGCCTCGCGCACCAGGGCTTCTCGGGCATCTGGACCTCCAACTACTACGACCCCGAGTACCGGTCCACCAAGGTCTACGTGATAACCGACCGGCCCGTCTACAGGCCCGAGCACAAGGTGAAGTTCAAGTTCTGGGTCCGCCACGCGAAGTACGACAAGGAGGACGTATCCAGCTTCGGCAATCGCAATTTCATCGTCGAGGTGCTCGACCCGCAGCGGAAGAAGGTCTACGCGAAGACCGTCAAGACGGACGAATTCGGCGGGTTCCACGGTGAGCTCGCCCTCGCGGAGGACGCTGCCCTCGGCGGATACCGCCTCAACATCACCGACCCGCGCCACGTCGACCCGAACACCGGCAAGGTCGTCGGCAAGCGCTACATAGGTAGCGGACACTTCCGCGTCGAAGAGTACAAGAAGCCGGAATTCGAGGTCTCGATAGACGCGCCGGCCGATCCGGTCATGCTCGGCGAGAAGATCACGGCCATCGTCAAGGCAAAGTACTATTTCGGCGCGCCGGTCACGAAGGCGAAGGTCAAGTACAAGGTAACCCGTTCAAACCACAGCGCGACGTGGTATCCCCCGGCGCCTTGGGACTGGTTCTACGGCATCGGCTACTGGTGGTTCGCCTACGACTACGTGTGGTACCCCGGCTGGCACCACTGGGGCTGCAAGCGCCCCTGGCCGTGGTGGTGGCACCGCGGCTACCAGCCGCCCGAAATCGTGTCGGAGGCCGAGGTGCCGATCGGCGAGGACGGCACCGTGAAGATCGAGATCGACACTGCCCTCGCGAAGGCCGTCCACGGCGACGTTGACCACAAGTACTCGATCAGCGCCGAAGTTGTGGACGAATCGCGCAGGACCATCGTGGGGAGCGGGAACGTCCTGGTCGCGCGCAAGCCCTACAAGGTGTATGCATGGGTCAACAACGGGTACTACCGGGAGGGGGACACCGTCAGGGCCGAGTTCTCGGCCAGGCGGCTCGACCAGAAACCCGTCGAGGGCAAGGCCGAGATCAAGCTCCTGAGAATATCCTACGCCCCCGACGGAACGCCTTCGGAGAAGGTCGTCGAGGAATGGGAATCGAAAACCGACATCGAGGGCAAGGCTTCACTGCAGATCAAGGCGGCTGAGCCGGGCCAGTACAGGCTCTCGTGCACCGTGCTGGACGCGAAGGATCACAAGGAGGAAGGCGCCTACATCTTCACCGTGGCCGGCGAGGGGTTCAAGGGCGAGGGGTTCCGGTTCAACGAGATCGAGCTGGTGACCGACAAGAAGGACTACAAGCCCGGCGAGAAGGTCAGGCTCATGGTCAACACGGAACAGCGCGACAGCACCGTAGTGCTGTTCGTGAGACCCTCGAACGGCGTCTGCCTGCCCCCGGAAGTTATACGGATGGACGGGAAGAGCACGGTCCGCGCGATAGAAATCACCAAGAAGGACATGCCCAACTTCTTCGTCGAAGCATTCACCATCAACAACGGCAAACAGCACACGGAGACGCGCGAAATCATCGTCCCGCCGGAGAAGCGCGTGCTCAACGTCGAGGTCCAGCCTTCGGAGAAGTCCTACAAGCCGGGCCAGGAAGCCGAAGTGAAGGTCAAGCTCACCGACTTCTTCGGGAAGCCGTTCGTCGGATCGGTGGTCATGGCCATCTACGACAAGTCCGTCGAGTACATCTCCGGCGGCTCGAACGTCGGTGACATAAAGGATTTCTTCTGGAAGTGGCGCCGGCGCCACAAGTCCTACAACGAAACCACCATGACCCGCCGCGGGGGCAACCTTGTGAAGCCCGACACCCCCGGCATGGGCAACCTGGGCGTCTTCGGCCACGTGCTCGCCCAGACGGGCGCGGACGTGGAACAGGAAACCACCCTGGGCTACAGGGGCGGCGCCAACGGGACCCGTATGAAGGGCTTGGCCAAGGGACGGGCGCTGCGCAAGGCCGGCGCGCCCGCCGCACCGATGGAGATGGCCGCCGCGGCGCCTGCCTCGGCCGAAAAGGCCGACGCGCTTGCAGGAGCGGCCCGCGGCTACGACAAGAAAGCCAAGCGACGCGACCGCGCGCCGGCCGCCGGGGCCGGTGTAGATGTGCAGCCGGTGGTGAGGACCAAGTTCGCCGACACCGCGTTCTGGGCCGGTGCACTGCTCACCGACAAGAACGGGATGCTCAAGGTGGATCTCAAGATGCCCGAGAACCTGACCGGATGGAAGGTCCGGACCTGGGCGCTCGGCCACGGCACGAAGGTCGGCGAGGGCGTAACCGAAGTGGTGACGGCCAAGGACCTCATGCTCCGCATGCAGGCGCCACGGTTCTTCGTGGAGAAAGATGAGGTCGTCCTCTCGGCCAACGTGCACAACTACCTGAAGAACGGCAAGAACGTGAAGGCCGTGATCGAGCTCGACGGCAAGTGTCTCGAGGTCATCGGCAAGGCCAACCGGACCGTAGACGTCAAGGCGAACGGCGAGCAGCGCGTCGACTGGCGGGTGAAGGTGCTCAAGGAAGGCGAGGCGGTGGTGCGCATGAAGGCGCTCACCGACGAAGAGTCCGACGCCATGCAGATGAAATTCCCGGTCTACGTGCACGGCATGCTGAAGACCGAGTCCTGGAGCGGCATGATCCCGGTAGATGAGCAGAGCGGCGCCATCACCTGCACGGTCCCGAAGGAGCGGCGCCCCGGCGAGTCGCGCCTCGAGATCCGCTACTCCCCCACCCTCGCGGGCGCGCTTGTCGACGCCCTGCCCTACCTGGCCTCGTATCCGTACGACACGACCGACGTGACCCTCAACAGGTTCCTGCCGACGGTCCTCACGCAGCGGATCCTGATCAACATGGGACTGGACCTGGAAAACATCAGGAAGAAGCGCACCAACCTGAACGCCCAGGAGATAGGCGACGCAAAGGAACGCGCAAAACAGTGGAAGCGCTGGGACCACGACGCCGTCTTCAACAACAGGACAGTCGAGAAGATGGTTAAGGAGAACCTGAAGGCGCTGTACGACATGCAGCTCTCCGACGGCGGCTGGGGCTGGTTCTCCGGCTGGGGCGAGCGCTCGACGCCGCACATGACCGCATACGTGGTGCATGGACTGCAGGTCGCGCGTGAGAACGACGTGGCAGTTGTGCCCGGCGTCATCGACCGTGGCCTCGCGTGGCTGGAACGTTACCAGCAGAGAGAGGTCCGAAAGCTCAAGAACGCGCCGAAGAAGAAGAGGCCGTGGAAGGAACACGCGGGCAACATGGACGCCTTCGTCTTCATGGTGCTCGTCGATGCCGGCGTGGAACACAAGGATATGCTGGAGTTCCTGTACCGGGACCGTAACCATCTGTCCGTCTACGCAAAGGCCATGTACGGGCTGGCCCTCCACAAGAAGGGCCCCGCGGAAAAGCTCGCGATGATCATGCGGAACATCGAACAGTACCTGGTGGAGGACGACGAGAACCAGTCGGCCTGGCTCAAGCTCCCCAACACCGGCTACTGGTGGTACTGGTACGGCAGCGAGATGGAAGCGCACGCCTACTACCTCAAGCTGCTGAGCCGTGTCGAACCGAAGAGCAGGAAAGCGTCCCGCCTGGTCAAGTATATCCTCAATAACCGCAAACACGCGACCTACTGGAACTCCACGCGCGATACCGCGCTCTGCATCGAGGCGATGGCCGAGTACCTGCGCGCGAGCGGCGAGGACAAGCCGGACATGACCGTGCAGGTCTTCGTGGACGGGGAAAAGCTCAAGGAGGTGAAGATCGACGCGGACAATCTGTTCTCGTTCGACGGCACGCTCCTGTTGAAGGGCGACGCGTTGGAAAGCGGCAAGCACAAGGTCAAGCTGCGGAAGCAGGGCACCGGCCCGCTCTACTTCAACGCCTATCTCACCAACTTCACGCTCGAAGACCACATCACCCGCGCCGGGCTCGAGGTCAAGGTGGACCGCAAGGTCTACAAGCTGGTCAAGGTGGACAAGAAGATCAAGGCCGCCGGCTCGCGCGGCCAGGTGGTGGACCAGAAGGTCGAAAAGCACGAACGCAAGGAGCTGGCCAACCTGGACAAGCTCAAGAGCGGCGACCTCGTCGAGATCGAGCTCACGATCCAGAGCAAGAACGACTACGAGTACATCGTGATCGAGGATATGAAGGCCGCCGGGTTCGAGCCCGTGGACCTGCGCAGCGGGTACAACGGCAACGACCTGGGCGCCTACATGGAGCTGCGCGACGAGCGCGTGGCCTTCTTCAAAAGGGCGCTCGCGCGCGGCAAGCACAGCGTGTCATACAGGCTGCGCGCGGAGATCCCCGGCAGATTCAGCGCGCTCCCGGCCAGGATATCCGCGGTCTACGCCCCCGAGCTGAAGGGTAATTCCGACGAGATCAAGCTCCGCATCGAGGACTAGCCGCCAGTGGGACAGGTTCCAGGTGTCGGGTGTCAGGTGTCGGCTCCAGATATGCCTGCCCGGAGCATCCTGCTCCTCGTGGAACGGTGTTCCTGCGCCGTTCGTCCTACTGTCCCAAACCGGGAGTTCTACTGATCACCCTCTCTGATCGCAATGTACGCTCCTGCGACCACCAGGAGGCATGCGACGTAGAACGTCGCGGCGGGCACTTCCGCCAGAAAGATATAGGCCATTATCCCTGCGAAGATGAACTGGCCCATGTTCACGATACTCACGATCTGTCCGCGCAGGTTCTTGAGCGAATGGTTCAGGATCGAATGACCGACCACTGTCGGTATGATCCCCAGCGCGAGCACCAGCGCGATCTCCCTGGCCGGGTACGCCTTCACCGGGTTCACGAAGAACAACGCCGTGACAAAACAGAATACCCCGGCCACGTAGTAGAGCGGAACAACGTAGAGCCACGTGCTCTGGAAATGCCGGTTCTTTCGCGCCAGTGCGAGGTAGTAGCTGAACAGCAGCATCGAGACGAAGCACAGGACGTCCCCCCAGAAATGCTCGAGGTTCAGCTTGTAGTCGGCTCCGGACAGGACGAGCAGCCCGACAAGCGCGAGCACGGTGCCCACCAGCTCCCGCCGCGTCAGCCTCTCCTGCACCATAATCAACATCAGGAAGGGCATGACTATCGGCACAAGGTTCACGATGAGGCTGGCGTTCACGGCGTCGGTCATGCGCGCCCCGATGATCCAGGTGATGAAGTGCAGTCCCAGCGCCACGCCCGGCAGCAAGCAGGCGTAGAGGTGCGCCCGGGTGTAGGAGTCCCGGTGCTTCCGGTAGTCCCGTATGAACAGTGGGGTGAGAGCAAGCGCGGCGACAAGCAGGCGGTAGGATGACAGCAGTATCGCGTGCTCGCGGCTTTCCTTTATGAAGATCACCGCCGTCGAACACGCGAACACACCCAGCACCAGTAATGTTATCCTCAGGACCATTGATATACCCCAAACTCCCTTGACGTCCGTCACCCCGTCTATACAACAAGCTGATGTGAATGCCCAACTTTCTCTTCACACTGATCCGTCGTGTGAACCCGTGATCCCAGACTTAAACCACGAATCAAACGAATCTAGCCTGAATTCATCAGCAAGGGGCATATGGCTCAGGTAGCCGGTCATCATACCAAGCCCGAGATCATGCGATGGTTCAACGACCACAACGTCGACTTCATCACGCGGCTTGCGCCGAACAACAAGCTCTACAAGCTGTTCGACCTGTGTATCCGGGAAGCGAAGCTGAAGTATCAGCGCACGGGTCCCCCGGCACGCACCTATGCTTCGGCGTACTATGCCGCCGGCACCTGGGGCGTGCCCCAGCGTGTTATCTGCCGCGTGCTGGTTTCAGACAAAGGCACGGACATGCGCGCAATCGTCACCTCGTTCCAGGAAGCGGGTGCGAAGTACCTTCTTCAATCAGCCCCACCTCCCTCTCGGGTTCCCCATCCGCGCCATGCGTCTTCGCTTTCAGCTCCGCCGTCACGCATCCGCGTAATCCGCGGTTCTCCCATCCCGTCCCAATGCCGCAATCGGTCGTGAATTCATGCGGGATGAATAGATCAGGCTAGGTATCTGATCTGTCCGAACGCGTGACCGAATCGTCCGATCAGACGTAGGCGTTGACTTTTTCCATGAGGGCCGCTTTGTTCATGGCGCCCACCATCTGTTCCTGGACAACGCCGCCCTTGACGATAAGCAGCGTGGGGATGGAACGGATGCCGAATTCCCCGGCAAGCTGCTGGTTGTTGTCCACGTTCACTTTCGCGATCTTGACCTTGCCGGCCATTTCACCGGCAATCTCTTCAAGTGCCGGCGCTATGGCGCGGCACGGCCCGCACCATTCAGCCCAGAAATCAACCAGGACGGGTATATCCGAGTTGAGTACTTCGTTCTGCCAGTTGCCATCCTTGATTTCGACGGTATTTTCGCCCATTGAATCTACTTCCTTATATTCCAGGTGGCTCGGGTTCGGGTTCGGGTTCGGGTTCCGGCTCGGGCGCCACTCCCGGCTGCGCCTGCTGTCCTGAGTAGCGACGAGGCGGCGCAATCTTCATCGGCATTCCCAGGTCCGGTCCCTCGATATAGTACGACAGCTGCGATAGCGACGGGTTCGGGCCGATGGCCTCCGCACAGAACACGTAGATCGTGGCGATGACCACGAAGATGGCCAGCAATGTCACGACCGGGAAAAACCAGGACGGCTCGTCCTGGATCACCTCGGGCACCGGGGCGGCCGCGGCCGCGACAGGCGCGGCCCTGACTCCGGGCTGCTGCCCCGGACGCTTCACTTTTATCGTCTTGCGCCGGGTCGGCGTCGGCGGCTCTTCCGCCTCGATCCTAGCTGTTTCCTCGATCTTCGAAGTAGCGCCAAGGCCAACCTTCTCGCCGCCGCCCTGCGCACCCACCTTCAAGGCGGGCCCTGCGCCCGGCCTTTTCAGGCGAATTGTCTTCGGGCCACCCGCCGACACCGGCTCCGCCGGTGCGGCTTCCGGCGCATCGCTCGCCAGCGCTGCGTCGAGCGGGATACGCGAAGTCTTCTTCTTCTCGTCCTGCGAGGCCGCTGCGCCCAGCTTCGGGGCCGCCGCGGCCCTCGGCTTGAGCTTTATGGTTGCGGGACCTGCCGCGGGCTTTGGCGTGATGCGAATCGTTTTCGGCCCTTCGGTCGCCCGTACCTCGCCGGCGGCCGGCGCAGCCGTTGCCGCCTCCAGGGGAATCCGGGAGGTCTCCTTCTTGGCTGCCGGCGCCGAAGCTGCCCGCACAACGGGCACCGCCGGTACCGCACCGGCTGTAGGCGGCATCTGCGGAACGGGTTTCGGTTCGGGCCTTTTCAGGGTCTTTGTCGGGGGTCCCTTGCGTATGGTCGGAACCTGAGATTGTGGTGTCGCCGGTTTAGGCATCCCGCTCTCCGGGAGCGTGATCCGCATCGTGGACTCCTTGCCGGCATCAACACCGGCGGCGGGCGGAGCCTGCGGCGTCGGCTGTGGGGTGGGACGCACGACCGGCTTGAGCTTTATCGTGCCAGCATCCGAGTCGGCCGACTTGATCACCGGCTTCGGAGAACCCAGCGGCTTGGGAGTCTGCACGGGTTGCCCGGGCGTCACAGGGGTCACGGGCTTCGCCACGGGAACCTGCTGCTCGGGCGCCGCCTGCTGAGGAGGCGGCACCGGCTTCGCCGATTTCGTCGTGGGTACGCTTAGCTTCGGAGGAAGAGCCGGCCCGTCTTGCTTTTCTGAATTATCTTCCATACCTACGGTCCTCCACAAATCAGACCCAGAATTTAGAATAACCCCCGCGCACCATGGCAGTCAACAGGAAACCCGGAAAAGGTGTTCAGTGTTCGGGAAAAAGTTTCGGCAGATAGACGCATTTTCCCCGCAGCCATGTCGCAAACCTAACCAACAGTGATAACAGAAAGCCCGATGGCGACAGCCCCGGCGTCTCATACACCCGCGCCCTGCCCCCAACACCGGAACCCAAGCAGCGAACACCTGCTCAGACTTCCATAATCTCGTCTTCCTTGCTCTTCAGGGCTTTGTCAATCTTGGCCACGTAATCGTCCGTGTTCTCCTGCACCTGCTTGAGCGCGTCTTCCCGGTCGTCCTCGGTGATCTTCCCCGACTTCTGCAGCGCCTTGATCCTGTCGTTTGCCTCCCGCCGCTCGTGCCTCACCGCGACCCGGGTTTCTTCGGCCATGCGCTTCGCCACCTTGCCCATCTCCGTCCGGCGCTCCTCGCTAAGCTCCGGTATCGGCACCCGGATCACTCTCCCATCATTCATGGGCGTCACCCCGAGATTGGCGCTGAGGATTGCCTTCTCGATCTCCGGCAGCGCGGTCGGGTCGTAAGCGCTAATGACTATCAGCCTCGGTTCCGGCGTGCTGATTCCCGCCAGCTCCTTCAGCCTGGTTTCAGTGCCGTAGTACTGGACCTTCACGTTCTCCACCAGCGCCGGCGATGCCTTGCCCGTTCGAATCCCGGAGAATTGTTCCTCGAGAAAGTGGAACGACTTCGACATTTTGTCTTCCGCTTCAAGGATCACATCGTCAACTGATTCCATAGCCTTCCTCTCCTATGAGACAAGTGTCCCGATCTTCTTGCCTGCCACTACGCCTTCTATGCTTCCGGTCTCGAAGAAATTGAATACAATTATAGGTATGGAGTTCTCCATGCAGAGGGAGAACGCCGCGCCGTCCATTACCTTCAGTGACTTCATCAACGCCTCCTGGTACGACAGGTGAGTGTAGCGTTCCGCCTCCGGGTCCTGCATCGGGTCAGACGTGTAGACCCCGTCTACCTTGGTCGCTTTCAAGAGCACGTCCGCGCCGATCTCGCTCGCGCGCAGCGCCGCCGCGCTGTCGGTGCTGAAGTAGGGGTTCCCGGTACCACCCCCGAGGATTATCACGCGACCTTTCTCAAGGTGGCGAATGGCACGCCTGAGTATGAATGGCTCCGCCGCCTTCTCGATCTCGATTGCAGTCAGCACGCGCGTGTGCACTCCCGCATGCTCCAGGGCGTTCTGCAGCGCCAGCGCGTTTATGATCGTCGCCAGCATGCCCATGTAGTCGCCCGAGCTGCGGTCTATGCCTCTCTGTTCGCCGCTGGCCCCGCGGAAGATGTTCCCGCCGCCAACCACGATGCCGACCTCCACGCCCATGTCGTGAACGGTCTTGACGCGCTGCGCGATGCCGTCGCAGATCTCGGGATCCACGCCGAGCCTCTTCTCCTTGTTCTGGAACACTTCCCCGCTGAGTTTCAGTAGGATGCGCCTGTACTTGGTCTTCCCGGCCTCTGCCATGGACTGCTCCCCCAGATGTTGATGACCCGTGCATGAAGATAGACCAAAGCCGGGCCAACGTAAATAGCGAAAACGCCGGGTGTTCGGTGTTCGGCAAAGAAGTACGGAAAACGTTGCTCCGGCCGGCGACGGGGAGTTCTTGCGCTCCCGCGGGAAAACGGCTACCTTGCCGCATGTTTCGCGCCTTCCTGAACACCGAACACCGAACACCGAACACCACATCCTGCCCATGAACTGGCACGTGCTGTACCTGCGTCCGCGCGCGGAGAAAAAGATGGGCGAGTACTGCATCAAGCACGGCCTCAACCACTACCTTCCGCTGCGGCAGGAGACGAAGATATACCAGCGCCGCAAGGTCACGGTTCACAAACCCGTATTCGTGGGATACATTTTCGCATCCTTCGGCCGCGAGGGACGGCTCGCCCTCCTGAAAACAAATCACATACTCAGGATAATTCCGCCGGAGAACGAACGGCTGCTGTTGCACCAGCTCGCGCAGGTCCGCGAGGCCCTGACGGTAGACCCGACTCTCGGCGCCTGCGCCGCGCTGACACGCGGCCGCCAGGTCCGCATCGTGGGCGGCCCGTTCATGGGGGTGGAAGGCACTGTCTGGACTTTGAAGAAGGATCGTAGTAAGGTCCGGCTGAACGTGGAGATGATCGGCCAGGCGGTCGCCATCGAAGTGGACCGGGACTACCTGGAGTTGATTGACTGAGAAGGGCAACGCCCCACAGGCGGCGCTGCGATGCTGGTTGCTGGGTACTGGATGCAGGATGTGCAGGAACAGCAAGTCCCAGCCAGCATCCGGAAACCGGCATCCAGCATCCTCGTGCGGTTTGCGCGTGTATTGTATGGCCGGCAGATAGTGAATGGAAAGCAGCAGAACCGTTAGGACGGTATGAACATACTCGTTACAGGCGCGGCGGGGTTCGTGGGATCGCATCTGGCACAGAGGCTGGCCCATGACGGACATGAGGTGACGGGGCTCGACTGCTTCACGGAATACTACTCGCGTGCGTTGAAGAATCTGAACGCCGCGGACGTGGAGGCGGACGGCGTGGAGATCCTGCGCCTGGACCTGGCTGAGGACGCCCTGGAGAACGCTCTCAACGGGGTCGAAGTGGTCTACCATCTCGCCGCACAGCCGGGGATCTCCGCAACCACCCCTTTCGAGACGTACGAACGCAACAATATAGTCGCGACGAACCGGCTTGTCCTCGCCGCCATGGCGACCGACAGCCTCCGGTGCTTCGTCAACGTGGCGACATCATCGGTCTACGGCAAGCACGCGACGGACTCGGAGGAAACCGCGCCGAAGCCAACATCCTACTACGGCGTCACGAAGCTGGCTGCCGAACAGCTCGTCATGGCTTTCCATCGCGAGAAGGGCTTCCCTGCCTGCTCGCTCCGGCTGTTCTCGGTCTACGGTCCCCGCGAGCGCCCGGAGAAGCTATACCCCCGGCTCATAGGGAGCATTCTGGGCGACACGAAGTGCCCGCTCTACGAGGGAAGCAGGGAGCATTCGCGCAGCTTCACGTTCATCGACGACATCATCACAGGGTTCTGCGCGGTGCTGGACAACGTGGATGCCTGCCTGGGCGAGATCTTCAATATCGGCTCCGACATAGAAACCACCACCGGCCGGGCCATCGAGATAGTCGAGGAGATAATGGGCAAGAAGGCCCAGTTCGAAGCGAAGCCGAAGCGGCCGGGCGACCAGCTACGCACTCACGCCAACATCGACAAAGCACGGCGGGTGCTCGGCTACCGGCCTGTCACAGAGCCGCGCGATGGCCTCGCGGCGGAGGTGGAGTGGTATCGTGAGAAGATGTTCGGAAAGAAGAGGTAATCACAGATGAATGCAACACCCGCGGCATGGAAGGGAATCGTGCTTGCCGGTGGCGCCGGCACGAGGCTGCACCCCATCACCAGGGTCATGAGCAAACAGCTGCTTCCCCTCTACGACAAGCCCATGATCTACTACCCGATCTCGACCCTGATGCTCGGGGGAATCCGCGACATGCTCCTGATATCCACGCCCGCCGACCTGCCCCGGTTCCGGGACCTGCTCGGCGACGGCTCGCGTCTCGGGATGTCGTTCAACTACGCAGAGCAGGCCGAGCCACGCGGCATAGCCGAAGCGTTCCTCATCGCGGAGGAATTCATCGACGACTCACCCGTCTGCCTGGTCCTGGGCGACAACCTGTTCTACGGCCCCATGCGCTTCCTGCGGAATGCCCTTGAACGAACCGAGGGGGCGACGGTCTTCGGCTACCCGGTGCACGATCCCGAACGTTACGGCGTGGTCGAGTTCGACAGCCAGGGCAAGGCCATAGCGATCGAGGAGAAGCCGAAGGAGCCGAAGAGCAGGTATGCCGTTCCCGGGCTCTATTGTTACGACCATCATGTCGTCGAGATGACCCGGGGCCTCAAGCCATCCGCGCGGGGCGAACTCGAGATAACAGACATCAACGCCGCTTACCTCGAAAAGGGACAGCTTCACGTCGAGCTGCTGGGCCGCGGCATGGCCTGGCTGGACACCGGTACGCCGCAGGCCATGCTCGAGGCCGCGCACTTCGTGGCAAGCATAGAGAACAGGCAGGGCCTGAAGATCGGGTGCCTCGAGGAAGTGGCGTTCCGTATGGGTTTCATCAACAAGGCGCAACTGTCGGACCTGGCGTCCGAGCTCCAGAAGAGTGAGTACGGCCGGTATCTCATGGAAACGGTCGAGCAAGAAAGTGAATAGTGATTGGTGAATGGCGAATAGTGGCGGCTACGGGTAGAGCTCGGCATGACTGAAGAATGGAAAGACGGTGAGATTGACGGCCTCGTTTTTCGCGAAGCCGTGAAGTACACGGATGAGCGCGGTTGGCTTGCGGAGGTTTTCCGGTCGGACGAGGTGCCGGAAGACCTGATGCCCGTGATGTCCTACGTTTCAGTAACCCTCCCCGGCGTGACCCGGGGGCCGCACAAGCACGAGAGCCAGACCGACATGTTCGGCTTCTTCGGCCCCGGCATGTTCCGGACCCGGTTCTGGGATGCGCGCGAGGGTTCACCGACATACGGCAACTCTTTGACGAGGGAGGTGGGCGAGGAGAACCCGACCGTTGTCGTGGTGCCGCCCGGCGTTGTCCATGGCTACACGAACATCTCCGAGAACGAGGCCTGGGTGATGAACTTCCCCAACCGCCTCTTCCGGGGAGAAGGACGAGAGGAACCGGTGGACGAGATACGCTACGAGGACGTCCCGGACCATCCGTACAGTATGGAGTAGTGGCGGAATTCGTAAGAATTCCGATCTGGAAACGTCGGCATACCAACGTATGCCGCTACAGGTTCTGCGATGCAAAACATGGCGATACTCGTCGGGGCGCGGCCGAACTACATGAAGGCGGCCCCGCTCTGGCGCGTGGCAGGCGAAGAGGCACCGGACGTCACCCGCACCCTCGTCCACAGCGGCCAGCACTACGACCGCCAGATGTCGGACGTCTTCTTCGGCGACCTAGCGATGCCGGAGCCGGACATCTGTCTGAACGTCGGCTCGGGCTCGCACGCCGAACAGACCGCCAGGGTCATGATGGCGTTGGAGCCGGTACTGGTGGACCTTGCCCCCGATGTCCTGGTTGTAGTGGGAGACGTCAATTCCACGCTGGCCGGCGCTCTCACGGCGGCGAAACTCGGCATACCCGTCGCGCACGTAGAGGCCGGGCTGCGCAGCTTTGACCGCGCCATGCCGGAGGAGATCAACAGGATGGCAACCGACGCGATCTCGGACATCCTCCTGACCAGCTGCCGTGACGCCGATGCTAACCTGGCGCGCGAGGGTGTGCCTGCGGAGAAGGTACACTTCGTGGGGAACATCATGATCGACAGCCTGGTGCAGGTGCTGCCGCATCTCGAGAGATCGGACATACTGGACGACCTGGGCCTCGGCAAGGAGCGGTACGTCTGCGTCACACTTCACAGACCCTCGAACGTGGACGATCCCGTCAAGCTCAAGGACATCATGGACGCGCTGTATGCGGTTTCCGACCAAGCGCCCGTTGTCTTCCCGGTACACCCGCGCACCAGGAAGGCCCTGGACGGGGCCGGCTGGACCCCCGCGAGCGACTCGCTCAGACTGCTCGAGCCACTGGGCTACCTGGACTTCATGCGGCTGACAACCTGCTCCGCGGCCGTTATAACCGACTCCGGCGGAATACAGGAGGAGACCTCTTACCTGGGCATACCGTGCCTGACTGTCCGGGAGAACACCGAACGTCCCGTAACCATTACCGAGGGCACGAACCGCCTGATCGGCGCCGCCAAGGACGAGATCGTCGGCGCCGCACGCGAGATCCTGGCCGCCGACAGGCCCCCCCCCCCCGAGATAGAGCTGTGGGACGGCAAAACCGCCGGCCGTATTCTCGAAGTCCTGACCTCTGCCGTATGAACACATCGGACCTCAGGCAGGAATGCCCGAGGTACCTGTCCCTCTCAATACCGCAGCCATTCCTGGCTCCGGATTCCGCCGGTCGACCCAAAACACCTGTTGACCAGCCCTGACGCATGAGTGAGGAAAGCCGCCAGGTGGCGGGGTTCTAGAGAAGATGCGGCGAAACTTTTTCGCAAAAGAGGAGTAGACAGCAGAAGACGCATATGGCACAGTAGCGTGGGTTCGA
>Ga0272442_10005463_pt1 | contig 16979 bp, 10 predicted proteins | sample SSMForm2O_FD_200262 | JGI IMG/M metagenome (GOLD analysis project Ga0272442, IMG submission 200262) | Marine sediment archaeal communities from Little Sippewissett salt marsh, Falmouth, MA, United States - SSM-Form-2O | ecosystem: Environmental > Aquatic > Marine > Wetlands > Sediment ... | reverse complement strand
TTCTTAGGCCATCCTTGGCTGACGGAAACCTGCTGCGCCGAAAAAATCTGCCCCCCGAGGTCCGCTGAAGAAGTCGCAGTACGCTTGTTTTGGGACTAGGTTGCTCCCCTCTTCTCCGAAAGCAATATCGTTGTAGGATTCGAAATTATCCACAACGATATAGTCGGCGATAGTAAATTCCCAAACAGAACCCTTCCACGGACTGTTCGGTTCCGCCTCATTGACCTCATCAATCCGCCAGTAGTAGGTCTGGCCCAATTCAAGAAGCCCCGGATCATAGCTGGTAGAATTCTGGTTGCCTTTGAATTCGGCCCAGAGTGCGATGTTGTCGGCATCCGTTGCATTATTCGCCTCACGCACGGCATTGGGATCTGTGCCGAAGTAAACATCATGAGAGATGGCATAAATTCCCGGTTCCCAGTTGAGAATAGGGCCGTCCGCGGTTCGATCTGCTGTAGCTAAGTGGCGCGGACTTGGATTCTGAGCCTGTTCCGGCGGCAGATTACTGGCCGTCACTGTGGTCTGATTGGGTTCTGTGGTATAGGACACTTCTACTATCCCCAGACCGTCATAGGCGACAATCCACCCCTTATTAATATACTCATTCACACCCGATCGATAATCACCCGGTAACGTCAGCATACCCTCTGTAATATCGATGAAGGCGGTGCCCAACGTCTGGGCCGCAGAGCGGAGATTATTGGCGTTGATTGTTCCACCATACAGATAGATGGTGCCAGAACCGGTTTCCTGTCCTAATTTAATATTATCTTCCACGTTGATCACTCCGCCGTTCATATACAGGGTTCCCGTCCCATACTTGCCGATCTCAAGGTCCGTCGAGTTGCCGTTGCCGTCGAAGTTAACCGTTCCGCCGTTCATGTACATTGTGCCGACGCCGTTTGCATTTTTCCCAATCTCGATCTTATCATAAATGTTCATTTCGCCATCGTTCACGATCAGCGTGCCCGAACCGTTGATCCCGACCCACAGCCTTCCCCCACTCGAGTTAACGGTACCGCCGTTTAGAGTAAAGATACCGGTGGAAGTTCCTGCTTCTCCTATCCGAAGGTTCCCGTCTAACATGAGGGAGCCGCCGATGACGTCCACATAGCAAGGTCCCTTGGCGCCTGTACCGATATAGAACGTTGAGCACTCGGCCGCCACCGAGGCGTCAATCACACAATTGGCGTCTTCGAGATAAACCCGAGCCGTATCACCCGCCTCGGGGACGCCGTCGGGATCCCAGTTTTCGGGTACATTCCACAGGGCGCTATTGCCGCCATTATCCCACTCATACGTGGCGGCCGGAACGTTGCCGGTTAATACGACGACAAGAACGAACGAAATGAGATAAATCGCTTTTTTAAACATAATACACCTACTCCTAAAAATGTCTTAAAATATGTTTTGATTGCGTTTTCAGTAATTTGTCTTTCCTTGCCATACTCCTGAATATCTGTAGTCCAATAATATCAAAATCCCATTTAAGTGTCAACGATTTTATGGCATTTCAATCGGGTGTCTTACATAAAAAACCAAGAAAGCCATGGGATTATGGCGAGAAGTGGTATGCTAAGAAAAAACCTTTATAGGGACAAAATAGGAAACAGACTATGAGATATCTAAATAATTGTATTAACGAGTTACATTTTCGTCTCTCGCGTTATGCCATATAGAGGCCAATGAGCTTGCTTCCGTTCCGTACACGATGCAAGCTTGGAGTCCGCCACCGTGACATGTGTAAAAGAGCCGGCCGTTGGAGACGACCGTACCGATACATTCACTCGGATCGAGGCGAGGTCCCGAAGAGATCAACTGAATGTTATTGATGTCGGAAAGGTCGTGTACATCCATGTTGGAGCCGAGTAGATAAGGCTCCGAAAGGGTGAACCGGGTGCATTTATAGGATGGGGTCAGCGTAGTGAGAATCTTACCGGTGTCCTTGTCCAACAAAAAGCCGTTTCTATATTGGGCGTGCACAAATAGAAATCTGGGGCCGATTGTCACAACCTGAATGGCTTCACGAACGGGCTCCGACTTCCAGATTTTCGAACCATCCCCGGTGTCGATGCACCAGACAAAGCTATCCTCGCCGGCCAGCTTGTTATATCCACCCAGGTAAAGCCGCCCGTTCTCACTGCAAATAGTGCAGCCGCCATGAATGAAATACTTCGTTGTTAGCCAGTGGACCAAGCCGGTTTGCGGATCAATGGCGGCCGTGAGGCCCCTGGCACTGGAACGACCTCTCTTGTCCGTCGCGGAATGACCGAAGAAGCAGGAATAGTAAAGCGTTCCATCCATCAAGCAAATGCTGGCGTCATCGCCGCCGGAGCCGAACTGGGCAAAGTCTTTCGTCCAGAGCACGTTGCCGGTATCCATATCATAGGCGCGAAGCAAAGGCTTGTGCGTTCCGGGAAAACTCGGAATATTCTGATGCTCGAAAAGCCACCCGATCTTTCGTTCATCTTCATTTCGGGCCTCGGGACCGTACTTGCCTGTCCCAAACATGTAGAAGGCCATGTTGTTATGTACGATAGGGGGTAATTGCCTATTCCAACTGGGTGAGCCTGCGAAGGGCGCTTCCCACAGCAGCGTTCCCGTCGCCGCGTCCAGGCATCGGAGCCGACATTCTTTGAGTCCCGCCTGGGGAACGAGCAAACGCTCCTGGTAGTAAAGGGGGGAGGTATAGCAGATATGGACGCCGGGAAAATATCGCCGCCATAATAAGCGCCCGGTCTCCTGCTCCACAGCGAATACCTGTCCCTCAGCGGTGTGGGTGTACATACGGCCTCCGCCGAACGTGGAGAAATGCTTTGCGGTGCCTTCGTATCGACGAATCCAGCGAATCTTAAAAGGCGGAGCGATACCCTGGGTATCAAAGTTCGTATTTGCCCAGTTGCCGAAGCTCGTTGTGCGATTGTATTTAGGATGGTTGAGCTTGCCTGTTAAGGGGCTTCGGATATTCCATAGGTTGAGGTCTTTTGAGGGCAAGGGGGCTTTACCCCCGGGCGCCAACGCATACAAATATCCGTCTTCACATCCGAAGTATATCCGGCCGTCGCATACAGCAGCGGGGGCGAAGATGGCTTTTCCAAAGGGTGTTTTGAACGACCACGGCTTGCCCTTGCCGGATAGGGGGACCACGTAGAGGTTCCCATCCAAACCACCAAAGACGGCGGAATCACGAAGCAGAATCGGGGACGCAATCGATGGATAACCGCCCAGACATTCAGGCTGCTCCTGGCCTGGAGTATGTCGGCACAGGGCGAAACCTTCTTCGGGCCGACATCGATAGACCTTTTGGCCTCGTAAGCTAACAGAACAAAAACTCAGCAGACCGCCGCGTGTGTTCGTCCGGGTTCCGGGAACAAGGTTGGTCTGAACTTTGCCGTCATGGAGTTGCAGGGTATTGACGCTGCCGCCATTGTCTAAGAGAGTCCATTGCCGATAGACGGTTCCATTTTCTCCAATACTCAGTCCGAGAGTCGTATTGCGAGGTTCGTGCATCGCCCGAACCTTTGCTTTGTTCCCAAGGTCTTCCAACCAAACCACCAAGCCGCCGGGGCCAATGACAAGCGTCTTGCCGTATGCTGCGATGTCCCTCGTACAGCAAAACTGCTCACTTGGTGTCGTACGCGAACCTTTGTGTTTCAACCAATCGACACCGCTCCAGCGATTCCCTTTGAAATTGAATTTTTCTTTCACAAAATCCCATACCCAGCAAACGGTGCCGTCAGGTTCGAGGGCATAGACTTGCGAGCCCAGCGTGGCAAAGTAGACCCGTCCATTAGCTACAACCGGAGCGCTGAGAATCGGTCCGTCACAGGCGATTTCTTTCACGACATTTCCGCTTGTTTTGTCTAATATGTAGTACGAGCCGGCCATCGTGCCGAAGTGAAGGAAGCGACCCGCGATGGCGGGTGACGATACGTTATTGCAGTTGGCCTTGCCACCTCTTGTTTGAAATATCCACTCGACATTCAATGTCTGAGCGTCGAGGCAAAAAGCGGCGCCGGAACCATCCACGATATAGACCTGTCCATCCGCCACGACGGGCGCCGTGAAGATGGCATCCGTCAGGGGAACGGCGCCGGTCAATCCCAGAGGGATGCTTACGTTCCTTTGGGATACATTTCCCGAATGTCGCGAATCGTATTTGTACTGTAACCAGTTTTCATCTGAGTAAGCACAGATAGTCCCCGAAAGCAGATAAACGGTCAGAAGGAAGATTTTGGTATCTCGCAATTTCATCAGTTTCCCCTTTAAATTTTAGGTTTGCGGTAGTTGTCAATCATTTTAAAATTGATAATAATAGTCAATCGTCAATAGTCAATATTTAATCCCAAGAAAGGGGGCTACGAATGGAACGGCAAACGAGGAGACACTTCTTAAGAACAGCAGGTTCTGTCGCGGTTTCGGCCGGAATACTCGGCAAAGCGTCAACGGCATTCGGTCGAAGAGAACAACGGCGGGGGGGTAAAGGGCGGCCGAATATCTTGTGGATCACCAGTGAGGATAATAGTCCGTACCTGGGTTGCTATGGCGACAAACTGGCACACACGCCGAATCTTGATCGGCTCGCCGCAGAAGGTGTGCGCTATCGCAACGCCTTTGCCAACGCGCCCGTCTGTTCAGCGGCCCGCTCCACGTTGATCACGGGTATGCACGCTTGTTCGTTAGGGATTCACAATCACCGCAGCAAGGTGCAAGTCCCTGAAGCGTTCCGTCTTTACCCCGACTATCTGCGGGAGGCGGGCTATTACTGTACGAATAATTCCAAGACCGATTATAATATCATTCGCAAGGGCGTTCGATCCTGGAACGAGAGCAGCAATAAGGCTCATTATAAGAACCGCAAACCGGGCCAACCGTTCTTCGCTATTTTTAATACCACTTTGAGCCATGAAGGTCAACTCACCGAACAAGCAGTCAGTCGTCGTCGCAAACAGGGTGTACTTCCGCCTAAGCCGCGTTTGGCGCCGGAAGACGTGAAACTGCCACCCTATCATGCCGATACACCGGTCGTCCGCCGGGATTGGTGCATCTATTATGACAATGTCACGTTGATGGACCGGGAAGTCGGGCGTTTACTCAAAGAGTTGGATCAGGCCGGTCTTGCCGAAGATACAATTGTTTTCTATTACTCCGACCATGGCGGTGCGCTGCCTCGCGGTAAACGCAACATCCACGACTCCGGTACGCGCGTGCCTCTGATCATTCGCTTTCCGAAGAAATGGGCGCATCTGGCCCCGGCCAGACCGGGCCAGTGGATCGATGATCCCGTCGGTTTTGTGGACTTCCCGGCGACCGTCTTCAGTCTCGCAGGCGTTTCGATTCCCAAGCACTTCGAAGGCTGCCCATTCCTGGGCAAACAAGCGGTTGAACCGCGCGATCATGTATTTCTCTTCCGCGCCCGGATGGACGAGCGATACGATACGGCCCGCGCCGTTCGGGATCGCCGCTATCGTTATATCCGCAACTACAGCCCGCATCGGCCCTGGGGCCAGCAGTATTCCTATCCGTTCCGGGTGATGCCGAGCATGGGTTCCTGGTATGACGCCTATCGCAAGGGCCGGTGCAATCCGGTTCAGGCCCGGTACTGGCAGGCCAAGCCGTCGGAGGAACTCTACGATACCGAGAATGATCCGTACGAAGTGAAGAATCTTGTTGATGATCCCCAGCATGCGGCTCGACTCGAACATATGCGGGAAATTCTCCTGTAACTCGCTACTGGGGTGCGACGGGCTGCCTCATATTGCAGGAAAAAGCCGCGCCGGCCGAAGAGAAACTTAAAGAATTGCTCAAAGACGACTGGATGGATATTCGTGTGGTTGCCGCTGAGGCGCTGAGTTATCTTGGCCAAACGGACCTCGCTCTCGAAATACTGGAGCCTATCGTCAAAAACGAACCGGAATATGTGTCACTCGCGGCGATGAATGCGCTCGATTTCATGTACCAGGCCGGCCATGTGTCATTGGAGCGCATTGACAAGCTGCTCGGAGATACTCAGTTCAAAGGCTATCCTGGTCGCATGGCCGAATACTTTCGGGCAATGAAATAATGGCTGGACGACCGAAATGGTTATGGCTTTCAGAAAGGGCGCGTTCGATGCGATGTATGACTTACTATCTGACAATCGCTGCTATGGCAATGATAGTCATCGGCTTGGTTTCTGCTGGACAGGAAAGCGTGACCAAAAGGGCGACTTTTGAATCTCCATTGAGAAGGCAAAACCTTACACCCAAACAAGAACTCGGTAAGAAGCTGTTTTTTGACAAGAATCTGTCCACACCTGTGGGCCAATCATGCGCGGATTGCCATGTACCTGAGAAAGGTTTCGCCGACCCGAATCCTGACATTCCCGTTTCACAAGGTGTCCACAAAGATCGATTTGGAAATCGCAACGATCTACCTGCCGCGTATGCGGCCTTCAGTCCGAAGTTCTTCTATGATCCGAATGAAGGTCTGTACGTCGGCGGCCAGTTCTGGGATGGCCGAGCGGCAGACCTTGTCGAGCAGGCGAAGGGGCCATTCCTTAATCCGCTGGAAATGGCCAATCCAGACGAAGAAGCCGTGGTTATAAAAGTCCGTAATTCAGAATATACCGGTCTTTTTAAAGAGGTCTTTGGAACTGCCGCGCTGGAAGATCCAAACGAAGCCTATGATAAGGTGGCCGAAGCCATCGCGGCGTATGAAAAATCCTATGAACTGAATTTGTTCAATTCGAAGTACGATTTCTACCTCGCCGGGAAGGTGAGTTTGAACGAGCAGGAACGCAGAGGACTTGAGTTGTTTGAAGATGAGGGGAAGGGTAACTGTGCTGCGTGCCACCCGAGTCAACCGAGCGCCGATGGTACGCCGCCCTTATTGACGGATTTCACATACGACAACCTTGGCGTGTCGAAGAATCCTGAGAATCCTTTCTACTACCTGCCCGAGGAACTTAATCCTGATGGGATTAATTTTGTAGATTTGGGCCTTGGGGGTGTGCTTGAGAAGGCTTCCGAAATAGGCAAGTTTAAGGTCCCGTCTCTACGAAATATAGCAAAAACGGGACCTTATCTGCATAACGGCATTTTCAAAAACCTACGGCAAGTCGTTGTGTTTTACAATACAAGGGATGTCGGCCCCTGGCCGGCCCCGGAAGTTGGCGTGAATGTCAATCGTGACGAACTGGGTGATCTTGGTCTTACCGAGCAGGAGACCGATGATATCGTTGCATTTCTGCACACTCTCACGGACGGTTACAATCCGAACGAGAAGTGAGACGGTCGATGCATGACACATAGAACATAATCAAATAGCATAGGAGTTTGAAATGAATAAACTAAATTCCAACTCGTTTTCCAATCCGAAGTCGCGCCGGGATTTCTTGAAACTGTCGGGACATCTGGTTGCTACCTCGGCTTTGTCTGGTGTGGCTTTGCCACGCTGCTATGCCGGCGAAAACTCGACGATCAAGCTGGCCCTGGTGGGCTGTGGAGGCCGGGGCACCGGGGCGGTCGCCGATGCATTTTCCGCTACCGGCGGCCCGGTGAAACTTTATGCGATGGCCGATTTGTTTGAGCAACGTCTCCAGAGCAGTCTGGAAAACCTGAAGAAAGGGCATAAGGATAAGCTCGATGTGCCGCCGGAACGCCAGTTTGTAGGTTTCGATGCTTACAAGAAGGCAATCGACTGCCTGGGGCCGGGTGACGTCGTGCTGCTGACGACTCACGCGGCTTTTCGTCCGCTTCAATTTGAATACGCCGTTAAGAAGGGCGTTAACGTTTTCGCTGAGAAATCGTTCGCAACGGATGCGCCCTCCGTCCGGCGGTGGCTTAAAGCCGCTGAGCTTTCCGAGCGAAAGAACCTCAAGGTTGGCGTCGGCTTTATGTGGCGCCATTCCGAGGCCCGGCAAGAGACGATCAAGCGGATTCACGATGGCGCCATCGGCGACGTGCACACCTTGCGAATCTACCTCGTGCATGGGCCGGTTCACTGCCCACCCTTACCTAAGAATGCCAATGAATTGGTTTTTCAACTCCAGCATCCGAATAGTTTCACCTGGGTCTCGGCTGGTTTCTTCATCGACTGGCATTGTCACAACGTTGATGTGGCCTGTTGGACCAAGGGTGCCTGGCCGGTCTCGGCGCAGGGCTTTGGCGGGCGTTGTTACGAGCAGGCGGGCAGCCAGTTTGACCACTACACGGTGGAATACACCTTTGCCGATGGCACGAAATTATTCGCCTTCTCGCGGCACATGAACAATTGCTGGGAGACCTATTCCGACTACGCCCATGGCTCTAAAGGCTCAGCGGTCATCATGGCCAGCCTGTCCGGCCCCAAGCCAAAGATCTACAAGGGCCACAACATGACACCGGACACTCTCGTTTGGGAGTATGGCCGGCGCGATCCCAATCCTTACCATGCCGAATGGCAATTACTGCTGGATGCGATCCGTCAGAATAAGCCGCATAACGAGGCCCGCCGGGCCGGCGAGGCGGAAGTCGCCGCGTTAATGGGACGCATGGCGACCCATACGGGCCAGTACGTCACCTGGGACCAGGCATTGAATTCCAACTTCCAGTTCGTTGATGATATCGACAGCATGACCTTCGACAGCCCGGCTCCGATCCATCCCGGTTCTGATGGGATCTACTCTGTCCCGCAGCCGGGAATCACGAAGGAATATTAACAGAGCAAAAGGTGAAGGCGTTAGCCAGTTGTTTGGACTCTCTGTAAAAACAGTAGTCTGTCATGCACGGATCAAGCCATCCCCAAGCTTCGCTTGAGGCTGCCACCCTTCTTTAGGCGATCCAGGGACGTTTGCGATTCTTTGCTTCTGCGATGGCCTTGAGGGTGAGTTCCACGTCCTGCTCGACTTGAAAGTCGAACATGCCCAGGCAGACGAAGTCGGCGCCACTGGCAAACGCATAATTGAGTCCGTCCTCTGCGCCGATTGCGCCGGCGGCCAAAACCTTGAAGGCGATCCAGGGCACTTTCACATCCTCCATGAAAGCTACGGTCTCCTCAGGGTCGTGGCAGAACATGTTATCGTGATATTCCGCGTGAGCGTCGGATTCCTTCTCATACATTTCCATGAACCGCCTATTAGCTCTTGGATGAGCGGACCAGTAGCGGTCATGGTGTAGGGTTATCATATAGAAGTCAGGTACAAGCCCTTCTTTCTCGCTAAATGCTATGGGCTCCAGACGATGGGCACAAATACCAACGGGAATATCGTACTTCTTCATAATCTCGAAGGCTTTGATGATATTGTCCGGTTTCTTTTGGTGGTACCAGGTGTCACTGGCGCCGCCCCACAGGTAGGCGGCCGCCGCCCCCAGCTCCAGATGCTCCACGAGCAGTCTTTCGTATTTGTCGATATCCGTCGTGATCACGTCGGCAAGCCATTGCATTTTGCCGCCCCATTCATCCCAGTATCGTGATAGTCTGAAACGCTTGAAGTTGTGATTCTTGAGCACGATGGTATTGATCCCGTGCTCCTCACATTTCTTCAAGGTCAAGAGGACTCGTTCTTCCGTGTTATAATGAGCGGCGAGGGCTTGTACGTAATCCAGATCTCTGGCGTGCATATTCATGCTGATCAGATTGCTGCCACTGATGAGCCGACCGACGGAAAGATTGCCGATTCTCCCAGTAGGCATCTGTTTTTGTTTGGCCGCAACCTTCGGATCATTCAAATCTAATGCCCTGAGTCTGGCATATTCTTGTTGATCGGAACTCGTCATGACGGTGGGACGGGTCACGGCATCCACATCGCCTTGATGTTTTCTTTCTGACGGTGCGCAGGATGCCATGCCCAGAAGGGGTAAGGCGCCCAGAGTTCCGAGTACTTCTCTGCGATTCGTACGTGTCATCAAACGTCTCCCATAAATCTCATTGTCTGTACATCAGATGCGCCACGGCGAGCGCATGGCGCGGAAAAGCAGGCGGTTCGCCGCTTCGTCATCGGGGAACACTTCTTTGATCGGATCCCATTTTAAGGACCGCTGTAACCTGTGCGCGATGATGATCAGATGTCCCAAAGAGGCGGAGCGATGACCGATCTCCTCGTAGCAACTGGGTTGGCGGCGCGTTCGGATGCAATCGAACCAGTTCGCGTGATGGTTGTTCTCGCCGATATTCACCTGCCGCGTCGTTAGCTTCATCTCCTCGAAAAGGGTTTCGGGACCGCCCTCGATAGGTCCACCGGTTGTCATCGACGTCACCCAGCCCCGTTCTCCGACGAATACGCCTCCGAAATTCCCCGCCAGACGGGCCGTTGGCGGAACCGCTTTATAGATATCTTTCACCATGCGCCAATTATTAACCATATGGAGGAGCGTTCCATTGGCGTATTTACAGGTCAACGTCGGATAGACACCACTGCTGGGGTGGATGAGCTCTACCGGCCCGCTATTTTCGACGCCCAGCGCATACTGGATCACGTCCGCGCTGTGGGAATGGTGCCACGTCACGGAAGCGGCGCCGAAATCCTCACTAAACGCCCAGGGCACAACGCCGGGTGAAGGATTCGTATGATACACGCGATTGTAGGGATGCCAGAGTCCCGGGCCGACCCACAGGTCCCAATCCAGTCCTTCCGGTACCGGTTCGGCCGGTAAGGCGAAATGCAATGGCGTATAGGAACGTCGGGATCTTTCGATATCGATTAGGTGAGCGAACGGCTTGAAACGAGCTGCTCCAAGCGCACCCAGGTTGCTCCATAACGTGAAGACGGATTGAACCTTACCGAGTCCGCCGCCGCGCACGAAGGCGCATACCTGCCGGATCGTCGGGATGGAACGGTATTGTGTTCCCGTCTGGAAGACGCGACCATACCTTTGCACCGTTTCGACGAGCCGGCGTCCCTCCTGAACCGTTATCGAGATCGGCTTCTCACAATAGATGTCCTTACCGGCTTTCGCCGCGTCAACCGCCAGCAAGGTATGCCAGTGGTCCGGCGTAACAATCACGACGGCATCGATGTCCTTCCGCGCCAACAATTCGCGATAATCATTGTACGCTGTACAGCCTTTATAACTACCGCTCGAACGGTTGGCGGCGTATGTCTGCTCTACGTGACGTTTGCCATCCTCCCGCCGGAGGCGGTCCACGTCGCACACGGCCAGTACCTGAACGTCCCGGTCGCCGGCCAGACGCCGAAGGTGGCCGCTGCCCATTAGCCCTTTGCCGATTAAACCAACTGTAATTCGGCCGCTTGGCGAAACGTTCGCATTCTTGCCTTCTGCTAAAGAGGGCATAATCCATGGTGTAGAAGCAATTCCTGTGAGTGCGGCAGTCCGGCTCAAAAAATGCCGCCGGGTGATTCGATGTGAATGAGTTTCTTCCGAATGTTTCGTTCGCGTCACGGCTCACCTCATTGTGCTAATTGGATGCTTACCTTGTTGAAAAAGTCAATACACCGCTTTATCTCGGGCATCGACTCGAACCAGTTGTAGGAATATTCGAGGCCGAACATCGTGGGCTGGATGCCCAGACGATGGATTTTTCGTATGAACTGTTCAGTCTTGCCGACGCCGGTTCCCCAGGGCACATCGTGACCTTCCGGACTCAGCTCGTGCAGGTCGTGCATCTGGACGGTGATCAGGCGATTTTTCAACGTGTTTATCGCCTCGATGGGATTGATACCGGAGCGCATCCAATACCCAAGATCGCCGCACGCCCCGATTCGTTTGCTGCGCCCCTGGCAGACCTTTATGATTCCCTCGGGTTGCCAATAATGCGGCGAGGCTTTCCGGTCATGATTGTGAATCGCCACGTTGATGTCGTAGTCGTCGCAAAACTTCTCGATGGTGTCCAGCGCTTCGGGGGCCGGCTCCGACATGAAGGTTTCGATGCCGATCTTTCGCCCGAACTCGAACACTCTCCGACAGCCGGCGTCGTCCCCCGGAATCTGGTGAAAATAGTACGTCAGGAGCCTAACGCCGGCGGAATCGAGTTTCAGCCGGATCTGTTTCAACTCGTCATCTGTTAGTTGGGGATCGAAGTTTTTGGGGATGTCTTTGCTGACCTTTTGAAAGCTCAAACCGCCCATGTAAGGCAAACCGAGTTCGCTGGTCTTGTCGATGGCCTCGAAGAGCGTGTACTTGTGAAACGTGTATGTCTCGATGCCAAGGCGCCAGCCGAGCTTTTCCTGTGCCTCGATGGCGGGCGTGAGTTTGGCGCTCGGGATCGTCGGTCCGGCTAAGTCGCCCAGGGCGAACTGGGTAGCCGCCAGATAGAACTGCAACATCTTCGGATCCCAAAAGACATAGGGATTGTGCGCGATGGTACTGTAGAAAACGCGTCCCCGACCATAGTGACGCACCCAGGCCAGGGCGTAGTCGTTGTCTTCGCGAAAGCAGTTACCGCGTGGTTGGCCCTGGAATTTTGTTTTATCGGTATCGATGCTCAGAAGCACGCGAACCCGGTTCCTCGAATAAGGCTCGTGAACACGAAAGAACTCGTCCCGGTACTCGAAGTCCTTACCGCCGAATGGTTGATTGACGGGGTGGTCGGGATCGTCGAGTTTGATGAAGACGTGTTCGTCACTGTCGCGGTGATTCGCACCGCGCGCGCCGAGCATGATACCGAATTCCGGCCAGTCCTCATGGGCGCCGGGCCAGCGCGTGAAGGCCACCGAGGTCCCGTGGACGCCGAGCAGTCCGCCGCCGCCGTAAACGAATTCGAGCAGGCTCTGTCTTAATCCGGGATCCTCAAAAAGGTTGCCTACCGTATTGTTCAGAAAAACGGCATCGAACTGCTTGAGATTCTCAGGTTCGAAAACAGATGGATCGTTGCTAACGACCGTCTCAAACGCACCCGTTCTCTCGCCCATCAGCGTAAAAGCGGTGTTGGCCGTGGGAATAGAACCATGCCCACCATATCCGACATTGAGGGTAAAGATCAGGAGCTTCCGAGGTTTGCGGGGCGTGGCAAAGGCTTTGGTTGGAATTGCCGCTTCGATGCGTTGCCGGTTTTTTGAATCGAGGGCCGCTCGCGCCTTGCCGGCTGTAAACCAATAGCGCGGCACTGCAACGAGCCCGGCTGTCGCGGTGACACTGCCCAGGAAATCACGCCGTGTTGTGTACTTTTTTTGTGTTTTCATAGCGAGATACTAACACAAATCCTCGAAATTGCAAGCGCGTTGGAGAATCTGCCAGTGTTCGCATTATGCCGGAGGCAGACAAGCTTATTAGGTGGTGGGATTATACCAGCGAAACAAGATAATAGACGATGCTGGCCAGGGTCACTCCGATTGAAATCACCATTGCGATATTCCAGAGAATGGCCTTTGGACCACTTGGTTTGTTATCGCCGAGGTATTTCTTGCTATTGTTGAGAATAAAGAAGGCGATAAACGCGATCGGCAGCATCAGGCCGCAGATGGCTGACGTGGGTATGGCAATCCAGGGCCCTATGTATTTCCAGAGGACCACGCCCAGGACACCCGGCGCCGGGATCAGGCACGCCAGGCGATACCGCCAGCTCCCCGGCTCGATCCCAAAGATTTCACAGACGGCGAAGCCGCTGATAATCATGTGCATCGTAATCGAGCTCAGGGCCATGCCGAGGATACCCAGACCGAAAACAATTCGCGAGAAGAAGACGCCCAATCCTGCGGATTCCAGCATCGCTGCGGCGGTCATGGGTGAGAGTCTCGTGGAGCCCGACGCGAATTGCACGGGATCGTAAATCGTGCACCCGGTGGCGATGACCATCAGTGACGTCGCGATACAAAACGGCAACAACATCCCGGTTACCAAATCGAAGCCGGACAGGCCGCGGTGTTCCTTGCCCCATCCGCGTGCGAGCAGGGTATAAGGAAAGAGGAACGTGGCATTGATCCCGGTGGCGGCGCTAAATGCCGCCATGACTATCGAGACGCCCCGTGGGTCGGTCGGGATGTATAACGGCAGGAATCCTTTGAAGAGTCTGCCCCATTGTATGCCTCCTTCGATGGCCCGGCGCACAATGACAACCGTGAAAGCGACGATGATCATCCAGACGAGGCCTTTCAGGACGCGTTCGTACAATCTGATGCCTCTATGTCCGCTGCTGTACGTCCAGACTACAGCGGTCGATACAATCAGAACAGCGAGGCCGATGACAATCAATACAATGGTCTGTGTTGCGGCTGATGAAGGCGTCCAGCCCGTTGCCGCCTTGATCATGTCGTCTGTCATGCCGGCCGCCAATGCGTACTGCGGCAAGTGCCAGATCATCGTTGCCAGCAGCGCGCCGATGGCCCAGCTCCAGCCGACAACCGGGTGGATGTAACGTTTCATCGCGTAAAAGGGGCGTACGCCGGTCGATAGCGTCTGATAAGCCATGGCCCAGAACATGATGATCCCCAGGGCCATAGCCAGCGGCTGAACCCATAACAGTCGATATTGAAGAAAAGCCCCGGCGAAAAGCGAAGCCATCGCGCTGCCGCTTCCCAGCACCAAAGCGCTTTGCAGCCAGCCGGGTCCAGTTTTGGTAAAATACCCTCGCCACCGTTTCAGGCGGGATTTGCTTGCCAGTGCTTCCAGATCGGCCTTTTCTTTGGCTAAGATTTCCGGAGCCGATGCCGTGAACATCGGCAAACCCTTCACCGAATCGTCCCTACCGTCGTTTTGATCTTGTTTTTCCTTCATTATCACTCTATTCTCCTTCATTAGTCTCGAACCATCCAATACCGGCCTGCGGAGTGCAGCACTCTTGCGGAAACGTCATAGAGTCGCTGGATGAGCTGTGCGGAAAGGACCTGCTCTTTCGGGCCTTGTTCGACGATCTTCCCGTCGGCGAGGGCAAGAGCTCTGTCGAAGACGGGCATGATCTCCTCGATGTGCTGGGTGACGAGTATGAGCCCCATTTGGTGCTGGGTTTGGGCCAGATTCTGAATCGATTGCAAGAGCAACTCGCGACCTCCCGGATCCAGCCCGGCACACGGCTCGTCGAGGATCAGCAACAGGGGGCGGGCCATGCGTGCCCGTGCAATGAGCACTCTTTGTTTTTCTCCCTGTGAAAGCGTTCCGAATTTTTGGTTTGCGACGTGGGCGCAACCCATTTCGGACAGATACTCGCGAGCCTGAGTGAAATCGGCCTCTTGCGGTTCTTGCCCGGAGTACTCGCAAAGTCCGAGCTGTGCGAATTTTCCTGAAACGACGGTTCGAGTGACGTTTTCGCCGGGAGGAATTTGAGCGGCGAGCGATATAGTCACCCAGCCGATGCGTTTTCGCAGCTCCCTCAGATCCACAAGCGCCTGGCCGTTTCGATAGACCGATCCTCCGGCGTTGGCCCAGATGTAGCCGCACGCAATTTTCAGTAAGGTGGTTTTCCCGGCTCCGTTAGGCCCCAAGACCGCCCAGTGCTCTCCTTTTCTGATCTGCCATGAAATCCGGTCCAGAATCAGCCTGTGGTTGATCTTGTAGCTGACATTGCGAATGTCGAGTATGGGTGTTTCCATAAGGTCAAACGCCCGGTTTATCCTGTCACAGTAGAGATTTTTCGACGACCACTCTACCATTCCAGTTGATCTGTTACAACTTTTATCGTGGGTAATATCATCAAGAGGACAAAGAAAAGCAGACAAGTGACAATCCCAATATGTGACAGTGCTGGCGGAAAGATTCAAAAGGAGTATAATGACCGGCGAATGCAATATAGTCATAAAGCGTTGACAAGTATCTCATTATATATGACACCTGGATTGCGAAACAGATTGATTGTGGCAGTATTGTTTGGTGTCGTTGCCATTGTTGTGGGATTGTTGTTTGCCCCGAATTCACCCAAAGCGATCGAGGACTATGTCGAGGTCGAAGAGAAGCCGAGAATCAGCCCTGACTATTCGGATGTTGTTCTTCCAGTCAATATCGCACCGCTCAATTTCTGCATTCTCGAAGAGGGATCGCAATACTGCGCCAGGATTCATGCCGGCGGCAAGTACGCAATAAACATCTTTACCAGGACGGGTAAGGTGTGTATTCCTCCTAACAAATGGCGGAGTCTGCTCAGAGACAATCGGGGCCGGGAGCTTTCCTTCGATATCTATATTCAGAAAGAAGAGCACGCATGGCGAAAGTTCAGAAGTATTTCGAATACCATCGCTGAAGAGGAGATTGATAGTATCGTTGTCTATCGGCGCATGATGCCCATTTATAATTGGTGGAAGGATATCGGGATTTATCAGTACGATCTGACAAAGGGCGACGAATCCCTTGTGATGCACGGTCGTTCTTTTGAAGAGGGTTGTCTAAATTGCCACAGCTTCGTCGGTAACGATCCCGATACGATGACTATTGGCCTGCGCAGTGCGGCTTACGGGAGCTCCACGTTGCTGGTTCACGATGGCGCAGTCAACAAAATCGGCGCAAAGTGGGGCTACACGGCGTGGCATCCGAGCGGCGCGCTGGCGGTGTACTCATTCAACAAAGTTCGGCAGTTCTTTCATGCGGGGATGATGGAAGTGCGTGACGTAGTCGATCTCGATTCGGCATTGGTCTGTTATAGGATTAAAGAGCGACGGGCGGTTTGTCCGGCTCCGTTATCGGATAAGGATCGTCTCGAAACGTATCCCGCCTGGTCCCCGGACGGCGAGTGGCTCTACTTTTGCAGCGGGCCTGTTTTATGGACAGACCGAGACGCCGTACCGCCTGAGAATTATAATAAGCTCAAATACGATCTTTGCCGCGTGCATTACGATATCCAGACCAATCGCTGGGGAGACGTTGAGACCGTGTTATCCGCCGAGCAGACGGGTTTGAGTACCCTGTTACCAAGGGTGTCGCCGGATGGCAGGTTTCTGCTGTTCTGTATGTGTGAGTATGGTTGTTTCCCGGTGTATCAAACCAGCAGCGACCTCTATATGATGGACCTTTCGACCGGTACATATCAAAAACTCGCCATCAACAGCAAGTATTCCGAATCGTGGCACAGTTGGTCGAGCAACAGCCGGTGGATCGCGTTCAGCAGCAAGCGCGGAGATGGCCGTTTTACGAGGACGT
>Ga0272442_10005462_pt1 | contig 16982 bp, 10 predicted proteins | sample SSMForm2O_FD_200262 | JGI IMG/M metagenome (GOLD analysis project Ga0272442, IMG submission 200262) | Marine sediment archaeal communities from Little Sippewissett salt marsh, Falmouth, MA, United States - SSM-Form-2O | ecosystem: Environmental > Aquatic > Marine > Wetlands > Sediment ... | reverse complement strand
CAGTACGCCGAATTTGTTACCCGATACTCGAAAAAGTGTAAAGGATGAAATGATACCTAAAATACGAGATTAAATTTATGTCGAAAAATAAGGATCTATTGGCTTCAGTCGGTGATGTCTCAACTGATAGCGAATTTTTCTCACCGATACCAACCGGTTATAAAAAGGGAAAGACCCGCTACTGTTTCATTGTAGGCACCGTTATAAGCGGTCTGGGCAAAGGTATATTTTCATCCTGCCTGGCTAAGTTAATGCAGGACAAGGGTCTCAAAGTTGCTCCTATTAAGCTTGAGGGTTATTTGAATATAGATTCCGGCACACTAAATCCATTTCGTCACGGTGAGGTATTTGTGCTTGATGACGGTATGGAGTGCGATATGGATTTAGGCACCTACGAGAGGATGCTCAACCAGGATTTGAGCAGGGCTAACTTTGCCACGAGCGGCCAGATATTCAGTTCTGTCCTTCACAAGGAGCGTCACGGCGATTATCTCGGCAGGGATGTCCAGATGATTCCGCACGTAACCGGCGAGGTCAAACTGAAGCTTCGTCAACTGGCGATGGAAATGGACGCCGATATGGTTTTTGTTGAGATTGGCGGTACAGTCGGCGATTTGGAAAACGCCTATTTCATAGAAGCGATGCGCGAACTGGCCTATGAAGAAGGGCCGAACAGCTGCTGCTTCGTTGCGCTGACATATATATTAGAACCCAAAACACTCGGGGAGCAGAAATCAAAGGCCGCCCAATTGGGAATAAAGCAGCTTATGCATCTTGGTATACAACCCGATATTATCGCCTGCAGAGCATCCAGAGCAGTTACTGAAACTGTTCGGCAAAAAATAAGCGTCTACAGCAATGTTCCCTTCGAGCGAGTAATAAGTCTGCCGGATTCAGCCAGCATCTATATGATACCGGCTGTGCTAAGAGAACGAGGTCTGGATTTCGCAGTCGCGAAAATGCTAAAAATCGAGGACAGAATCAATTTGCGAAGCGACCGAAAATCCTGGGGCCAGTGGTGCGATTTTACCGATAAGATTGGAACAGCCAATTATGAAATTACTATCGGTATTACAGGCAAATACACCTCCGTTCGCGATAGCTATGCTTCGATAATCAATGCGCTTGAACACGCCGGTATTGCGCTTGGTTGTAACGTCAAGATAAAATGGATTGAAACCACCGGCATCACCGACGAAAATGCGGCTGAACATTTAGCTGATGTTGACGGGATTATCGTTCCCGGCGGATTCGGCACGCGCGGGGCTGAGGGCAAAATTTCCTGCATAAAATATTCCAGAGAAAACAATTTACCTTACTTAGGTTTGTGCTTCGGGTTTCAAATGGCAGTGATAGAATTTGCCCGCAACGTCTGCGGACTCACTAAAGCCAACAGCACAGAAATAGAGCCGGATTGCCCGGAGCCGGTAATCGGTGTCTTGCCGGAACAGAAAAAGATAGAAGGCCTGGGCGGCAATATGCGGCTTGGCGGCAGAGAGATAGAATTAAAATCGCAAACCTTGGCGTGGAATCTTTTCGGGAACAAAGATTCGGTCAGGATGCGATTTAGACACCGCTACGAGGTTGACCCGAATTACATTGAGCAATTAGAGAAAGGCGGCCTGGTTTTTTCCGGCAAAGCTCCCAGTCATCCGATTATGCAGATTCTGGAAAAACCGTCCCATCTTTTCTTTATGGGTACACAGGCCCATCCCTGCCTGACATCTCGGCCGTTAAAACCTCAGCCTATGTTCGCAGGACTTGTTGCAGCAGCGATGCAAAAACGACACCCACAGGAGCAAACATTGGATTGTGTAAAGGCTGTTCAAAAAGCATGTAAACTTAGCGAATAAAAGCACTTACAAGGTTTTAGGCTTGGGGTTTTTATTGTTCTTCGAGTTGTTTTTTCAGTTCTTCAATTTGTGCTCTAAGCCCCTCGTTTTCTTTGCGGAACTCAGCCCTTTCTCTACTTACCTTCTCCAAAGCTCCCTCCATTAAATTTTTAACTTGTCCTTGTAGCATGGTCTTCAAATTCTTTTTTTCTTCAAGGCATTTTTCAAGGAGTTCTTTTTGCTTTTCAATTTCCCTGTCACGCCGGGCTAACTGTTGTTTTAGTTGTTTGTTTTCATCGGCTATGAGTCTGCTCTTTCTTGTATCGGAAATACTCTGCTCCTGACAGCCAGCGAGCAGCGTGATAACAAAAACGATACCAATTGTCAGGACGAGGGTTGTTTGGACGGATTTTCTCATTTCAATTGCCCTTTCGAACTTATTTTTCTAAAACCGACAAGACTTATTTGGTTACTATATCAATAGTTACATCACTGTCAAGCAAGAAAATCGGCTGGCAAGTAACTCGACATTGAAAGCGTTTTTCCTTTAGTTATTCGACATTTTCATATTCAGTTGCCTTTGAAACTGGGTTTGTTTTTGAGCTAAAAATGGGGGTTGGTGGTTTTAGGTAATCCTTGATTTTGGGTTAAAAATTGGGGTGGTTTTGTGTGGGGGATTTTGGGCAGCCTCGATATTGAGCTAAAATCAAGGGTGGGGTAGAAAAAAAAGACGATTTTTTGAAAAAAAAACTACAAAAAAACAAAAAAAGTTAAAAAAAAGAAAAAAAAGAAGAAAAATTGAAAAAAAAGTCACAAAACGACTCGTTTTATTGTGTGTTTTTTGTAAAAATTGCACGATGTTTTCAATTCGTGCATTTTCCTGGTGAGTAGGGCGTCTCGCGACAGCCGTAGTTGGTGGAGGTTGGGTGAAATGTTAAAATGGGTAAGATGGGCAAGATGGGAAAGATACAAATGGAGTTGGCTCAGTTAAATTCTAAATCATAATTTCTAAATCCTAAACAATCTCTAAATCCAAATGACCGAAAATCCAAACAGTTCAAAGGTGATGATGAAGAGAGCATATTGGATAGGTAATATCGGCCGCAGAGGTAAGAGTAAGCTTGCAGTTCGTAGTTGAGAGTTCGTGGTTTGTAGGTGGTGGATGGTGGTTTCCCGATAATAGACATCGGGATAGACTGTGGTTGGGAGTTCGCGGGGGCATGGGCGGTTGCGGCTGGTGGTGGGAAGGTTTGTTGGGGTGGCTCGCTCGCTGGTTATAGTCGGCTGTTGCCGTTGGGAGTCGCCTCTCCTGTGGCGAGTCCTGGGAAAAGTTTGCTCGCTGGCGGCAAAAGGTGTTGGGATTAAGTTTATAGTTACCAATATAGGTTGGGTTGGTTGGCTGGGTGAGGCCGTGAGCTGTTGCTGACGAAGGCGTCTGTTTCGTGGTGCGTCTTCCTATGGCATAAAGTGCGTATCGCGTATTTCGTGGAATGTAGCAGTTGTTGCCGGAGGTCACAATGAGGACCATACAGTGTTTTGCAGGTGGGCATCAGCGGAGGCTGCAAATTTGAGTTTTGATAGTTCAAATCCAACCTGATAGTATGAGGGAAAGACTGATTTCAAATAATTTTCGATTATTGCGAATTTTTCTTAATGACTGTATAATTTAATAGTTCTATGAAGATTCTTACAATCCGAAGAATGTGCTGAATATGAAAATGGCATGGAAGAAGTGGATTGCAGCAAGCTGGGGGATCAGGATAGTCCTCGCTTTGTTATATATCTATATTTTGTTTACGGCTTCCCTGAATCACACCTGTCATCTGGCTTGCCATCAACGCTTAAATTGTCATCGTGCATACGCCAATTCCTGCCCTGGTCTTAGATGCGATGCAGAAAGCGAAACGCTTTTATGTGGAAATGTTTCCATTGACATAACTTGTACGGACAGCCAGAGTTGTTTAGCCTGCCTTTATTCACTTTTGTGCAAGTCATCTGAAATAAACCAGAAAGTTTCATCGCTTGCTATTGAAGCCCCATCTGTAATTGAGGTTTTGCCCCACCTCAACTTTATCAAAAAACCTGAATATCTATCTTCCGTCTCCTTGCGGGCACCACCCGATATCATTTCCTGATATTTTTACAGGGTGTTCGTACTCTGTACAAATCAAGACTATCCGACTGAAAGATTTCACAGCGCAGTTTCTAAGCTGCTGTTGTTTAGATTTAATTACAAAAAGACAGACATAAACTTAGAGGTAAATAAGATGCGAAAAATACCATTTTTTATAATGTTGTTGTTCTCATCGGTGCTTGCAAATATCAGTGTCGCTGAGGATGGCAGCAATGATATCGAAAAATTAAATACCAAGATTCTGGAATTACAGCAGCAAATCATCGATATGCAGAAAAAATATGATTCCGACATAAGTGTGTTAAAACACAAGATTGATGAGCTTTCCGGCGAGGCCGTCACAGAGGAAGGCACAGATGAACTTGCATCTTTGCGTCAGTCAGCACAGGCCGAGGCCGCAAAGGAAAAACCCGAAGAGGAAAGGTTAGAAGATGTAACATTTAAATCCAGCGGATTAAGCTTGCAAAGTCTGAACCCTGAAATCAGCTTAGCCGGAGATTTTTTGTTCTCCAGCAGGCAGGACAGTACTTCCGAAGAAAGCAGCGATTTTGATTTTCGAGTACTTGATATACATGTCCAGTCCTGGCTGGACCCGTATACCCAGTTCAAATCCGCAATTGCTGTCAACGAGGATGAAGCAAAGCTCGGTGAAGGTTATATAACACTTTATGATATTTCAGACGATTTGAACCTGACGTTAGGCAAGTTCCGTCAACAATTCGGAGTAGTAAACCGCTGGCACAAACATGCCCTCGACCAGGTTGATTTTCCATTGGCTCTTCGTAAGATTTTCGGAAACGGAGGATTGAACCAAAGCGGTGTTTCTCTGGACTGGCTAATGCCACCAGCCGGTGATTGTTCACAGCAATTAACCTTACAGATTACCGATGGTGATAATAATCGTTTATTCGGCCAGAACATATCGAACAGGCCGAGTATTCTTGCCCATTACAAAAACTACCGAGACCTTTCCAAAGATACGTATATGGAATGGGGTGTTAGCGGCCTGGTAGGGTGGAATGATGAGTGGGAAGTCGGCAGTTCAACTACTCAGGACAGCCGCGAGGAGACGTTTGTATTAGGTGCTGATTTATCAGTTCTCTGGGAGCCGACTGACAAGATGCGTTATCGCAATGTCGAATGGCGAAGCGAAGCGTATTGGCTAAATAAAGATATTATTGCTCCTGACGCTTCCGGGAAAGATACGCTTAATGCCTGGGGGTTATATAGTTATTTGCAGACCAAGATTTCTCGAACTGTTGATATTGGCATCAGAGGTGATTTTTACGTGCCTGATAGTAAGAGTTACGCGGAAAATCCAAACTGGTCATCCTTGTCCCCTTTGGCAGTAAGCAGGGATAATCCTTACCTTTGGCAGATAAGCCCGTATATCACATGGTGGCAAAGTCCGTTCGTCAAGTTTCGGGGAGAATATGATTATAGTAACGGCAAAGGGATTGAAAACCCGGAACATATTTTTTGGTTTCAATGTGTATTTGCTGCAGGGCCTCATAAACACGAACGCTATTGATAGAAAGGAGCGATGCTGATATGAAAAAGCTACTAACGATATCTATGTTAATTATGTTTTTATTTACCACCGGTCTTTTTGCTGAGAATTATTTGAATGTTGTAACAACTTTACCTGACTATGCTTTTTTCGCCAAGCAAATCGGTCGTGAGAAAGTTTCTGTGCAATCAATTGTTCGCGGCGATCAGGATGCACATTTTATACGTCCGAAGCCGTCATTTGCTACATCATTGCGAAAAGCGGATGTTCTGGTTGCCACAGGCCTGGATCTGGAACTTTGGATCCAAATGGTAATAGATAATTCCGGCAATAGTAAGATTCGCAGCGGCAAGGCTGGATATGTTTCGGCATCAACTGGTATGAATTTACTGGAAAAACCACAAACAATGTCAAGGGCCGAAGGTGGCGTTCATATTTACGGCAACCCACATGTCACCTGCAGCCCAATCCAGATGAAAGTTGCAACTCGTAATATCGCTACCGGTTTTATTAAGAATGACCCACAAGGTAAAGAAATTTATCTGCAAAACCTCAAACAACTAAATAAGAAAATTGATGAATGCTTATTCGGCAAAAAACTTGTGGAGATGTTGGACGGTGATACCCTTTGCACTCTTGCTGAACAGGATAAACTGATACCTTTCCTGAAAGAACATCAATTTGAAGGAAGGCCTATGATTGAATACCTGGATGGTTGGATGGGAAGAATGCTGCCGCTGAGAGGCACACCGATTGTAACTTATCACAAAAACTGGATTTACTTTATTAAATTATTTGGCCTGGAAGAAGCGGGAACTGTAGAGCCCAAGCCCGGAATATCGCCCTCGGCGAAACACGTAAGCGATCTTATTAATCTCATGAGGGAAAGGAACATCAAGATTGTTCTGGCGGCCAATTATTTTGACCGGCAACAAGTAAGAACAGTTGCCGCAAGGACGAGTGCTGAGGCAGTAATTGTTCCGATATATGTTGGTGGTGCAGAAGGAACGGAAGATTATTTCAAGCTTGTGGACTTCTGGGTTGAAGGTCTTCTACAGGCTGCGGAAAAGAAGGATATTATAAACAAGCAATGACGAAGAAAGAAAAGTGTTATGAATTCTGAAATAGTACGTTTTTTCTCGGTACAGATAGCTTTACTGTCGATAGTATTAATTTTGCACACTTACATTGGGCTGCATATCATTAGACGTACTTTGATATTTTCAGACCTGGTCCTTGACCAGTTGGCAGCCTTTGGTGCAATGACAGGGGTAGCTTTAGGGATAGAATACGGCACGTTTAACTCGTATTTATCCTCGATGGCTGCTGTGCTTTTTGGTGCATTACTGCTTGCGGTAATTAAACCGAAATCTCGTGCAATACCTCGAGAAGCTGTTATTGGTGTAATTTATGCAATGGCATTGGTTGCTTCGCTGTTATTGGCCGACAAACTCCGCGGCGGCGATGCTTACGTAACGAAAACGCTTGCAGGCTCTATGTTATGGGTAACCTGGCCTTTGGTTTGTGTAACAGCGGCAGTCTATATTCTGCTGTTGTTGTTTCATTACATGCTTCGAGACAAATTTATTAACTTAGCAGAAAATCCCGAAGGACTTGAAAAAGAACAACTCTGGGATTTTCTGTTGTTCGTAACTCAGGGCATAATAACTGTTTTGATAGTTCCTATAGCAGGAGTGTTGCTGGCTTACGCGTTTTTGATGATTCCCGCAGCCATAGCGGCAATGTTTACTAAAAAGTGGTTTGGGGCTGTAGTTATTGGATGGAGTATCGGCTTTGGGGCATGCCTGATCGGCCTATGCGGTTCCTATTTTTTTAATCTGCCTTACGGTCCCAGCTTGGTTCTGTCATTAGGTTTTTTCTTTACAGCTTCGATAATTATCCGATTTCTGTTTTCCAAAGACAGATTATTTTCGACAAGAGAAGTTTAATTATACCGACAATAACCCAAATTCTTGCCTTTTTTGGGCTGGATGAAGTTAACTGTTCGCAGTGACAATGGTTCGCAGCCGTGCTCGAAGAAATTTATTGAGTACCTTAGCAAGACTGGAGTTCGAGGTCATTACACCGGGTATAACGCGGATTTATGATATACTGCTGGATTATAAAGAGGCGCTGATGGAGACTGACCGGCGGGCATCTGCATTTCTTTATGGTTTGCAGGATTGAACAATACTGTTCCATCAATTTCCAACTTTTCGAGTATCTATCTTAGCGGAAATTCCCCGGCTTTATAATGTTTCATATAAGTAACAAACTGTTTGTTAAAGGTTTCTGTATGGTTAGCTATAAAGGCTGTGAGAAGATTAAGTAAGAGCTTTTCTCGTTTCCTTTTTGACAAGAGGGTGGTTATTTTGGTATAATATGTGTTGTGTTTTTAGAGTTTTTTTAAGGAGGAGTTTTATGTATAAGAAGCTCTTTTTGTTAATATCCCTGTGTTTCCTGCCGGCACTGACAGGCATTGCAGGGGCGGATTATTTCCTGGGGGATGATTTTGAGTCTTACAGCGGCACACCGGATCTGCAAGATACATGGGACCCGACCGGTGCAACGGATGCATACTATTCTCTTGACATAACTTTTGTACATATGGGAAGCAAATCGCTTGAGATTTGGTACGAGAACAATTATGCCTCACCATATTATTGCGGCGTCAGCCGAACGCTTGATGCTCCCGCCGACTGGACCCTGCTTGGTACTGCCGAAGGTTTGTCGCTGTGGTTCAGGGGCAGTCCCAATGCGGACCAGATGTACGTCAGGCTCAAAGACAGCAGTGACAGAGAGGCTCTGATTAAGTACACCGATTTTTGGGACCCCGCTGACCTTGTTCTGGAACAATGGCAGAGATGGAAGATTGATTTCGGATACTTTACCGACAATAACGGCGACTTTGATTTGACTGCGGTGGAGATGCTCGAGATAGGCGTTGGTGAGCCGGTCGGAGCGGCACCCGGTGCTCCCGGCGGCGGCCAGTTTTTTTTGGACGATATCAAAATTTATCAGCACCAGTGTGACTTCAGTGAAGGAGAGTCTGGAGCGGATATAAACAAAGATTGCGTTGTAGATTGGGATGAGGTTAATGCAATGGCCGATGAATGGCTCGATGATGGTTACGACATTGAAGCCGACATTAATCGTGACGGCAAAGTTGATTTTGGTGACCATGCAGTCCTTGCTGACAGTTGGAAGGCTGCGGGCACTGTCGCCAGTGAGTGCGATTATTACAGAACTTTGCATCCGGAATGGATATTCTGTGATGATTTTGAAATAGAGCAGAATTTGAGTGTTAATTATCATGACAGGGGAAGTACTGGTATGTCCGTAACCACAAACGACCCTTTCAGCGGTTTATATTCTCTTGAGCAACATTATACCATCGGGCAGGTTAGTGCCGGCTGGGTTACACGGTATATTGGGGACAATCCACATTTGTCATCACCCGGAGATAAAATTGATGAAGTCTATTACAGATTTTACCACAAGTTCGAAGATGGATTCACCGGTCTGCCCCCAAAGACGGCTCGAATAAAGATTTTCAGGACCTCAACCGACTGGAGTGGCGGTTTGGGTATATATAATTGGATAGACGGCAGCGGGCCGCTTGTTGCAGACAAAAGGACTTATGATGGAAGCGAATACATCTGGTTGCCGGTAACGTCTTCGACTCTCGATTATTCCGAATCTGAAAACATTGGAAGATGGATTTGCATAGAAGTGAGAATTAAATTAAATACCACCGGAGAAAGTGACGGGGAAATTCAGTACTGGGCCGACGGCGAAGAAATCCTCAATGAAACCGGTTTGGACCTGAAAGCGGAATACTCGAATGGTAAGGGACTGAATATGATAATGTGGGATTGTTACTGGAACGCAGGTTCTCCCGCAGAGCAGTCAAGATTCTATGACAATTTAGTGATATCCACGGCACCAATCGGCCCGGTAAGCTGGTAAAGCCGGGTGTATATTCTTACCTGGGAAATAATCGGCCATACAGAAAAAGCATTGGGCCGGGTTGGATTCGAACCAACGTAAGCTTACGCTAATGGGTTTACAGCCCATCCCCTTTAGCCACTCGGGCACCGACCCTTTTTGCCGGACATAAAATACTCTATGCCCCGCGAAAAACGGATTTTAAGCGCTTTTGATTATTTTGCAAGAATAATTTTACATTTTCAATTCCGTCGGCCTTTGTTTTCGTGTAACAACTGCTTCTTTACAAGCCCGGCGATAAGTAGTATCATAGGCGGCAACTTGCCGATGTAGCTCAACGGTAGAGCACAGCTTTCGTAAAGCTGAGGTTGAGGGTTCGATTCCCTCCATCGGCTGTGTGAATCTTCAGGAAAAGTACAATTTGTTGAAGCAGATACTTCAAGGATTGGGCAGGGTTGTTGTTGCGTATTCCGGTGGTGTCGATAGTACGTTTCTCTTAAAAGCAGCCGTCGATACGCTCGGGGCGGAAAATGTTCTGGCTTGTATAGGTGTCAGTGCGTCTTTAGCCAAATCCCAATATGCTCAGGCAATCGCCTGTGCCAAAGATATCGGCACTGTGGTCAAAGAGATTAAAGTGGACGAAGTAGCCGACTCTAATTATTCAGCCAACAAAGCCGACCGCTGTTTTCACTGCAAATCACATTTGTATCAGCTTCTCGTTAATATTGCCAAGGAGCGCAATTTCGAGAATGTAGTTTGCGGCTGTAATTTTGATGATAAGGACGATTTTCGTCCCGGCAACCGGGCGGCCGAAATCTTTAATGTCGGCTGTCCCTTAATGGAGGCAAAGCTAACCAAGGACGACATCCGTCAGTTAAGCAGGCAGCTAAATTTGGCAACCGCCGAGGTCCCGGCTTCTCCCTGCTTGGCTTCGAGAATCAGTTACGGCCTTCAAATCACAGAGGAGAGATTAAAACAGGTCGAAGAAGCAGAGGATTTTTTGAGGGCTTTAGACTTTGTCCAATTTCGAGTTCGCCATCACGAAAATATCGCTCGAATCGAAGTTAACCTTCAGGATATCGAGAGAGTTACGAAAGAGCCGAACCGCTCGAAGATAATCGAAAAATTAAAGTCGCTCGGTTTCAAATATATAACCATCGACCTCCAGGGTTTTCGCAGCGGTTCGTTGAATGAACAGCTTACAGAAGAACAGAAGAAAAAATCAGGTGCATAGGTGCCGGGGCGGAAAGAAAAAGTATAACAGACGCTGACGGGACATATTGAATGAGCAAAGTGCGGAGAAGACACAAAAAGAGGACCTCAAAAAGGCCTGTCCATTCACAACGGCCCCACAAGCAAGGTAAAGAGCAAAAGAGTTCTCAATTGTCTGCTGCGGTTGTTTTTGTTTGCGGTGTAATCCTTGTAACGACTTTGGTTGTTTACTGGGGATGGTGGCAGCTTGATTTTGTCAATATTGATGATAATGAGTATGTGACGGAAAATCCCGGTGTCATCGGGGGAGTAAGCTGGGAGGGTATTAAGTGGGTTTTTACGAAGATTTGTGCCGGCAACTGGCATCCTTTAACGGGTCTTTCCCATATGCTTGACTGTGAGCTTTACGGTCTAAAGCCGGCCGGTCACCATTTTACAAATATTCTTTTCCACATCGCTAATTCCCTATTGCTCTTTTGGGTTTTTTGGAAGATGACAGAAGGTTTATGGCCGAGCGCATTTGTGGCGGCGCTGTTTGCGCTGCACCCGCTGCATGTCGAGTCCGTGGCGTGGGTATCGGAACGAAAAGATGTTCTGAGTACTTTTTTCTGGCTGCTGACGATGCTGGCATATCTTGGTTATGTACAAAGGCCACGGTCCGCTATGTATATGCTGGCGCTTCTGGCATTTGCCGCGGGATTTATGGCAAAGCCTATGCTGGTAACCCTGCCGTTCGTATTGTTATTGCTCGACTACTGGCCTTTGGGTCGAATGCAGTTGGGGCAGGTAGGCTCTGTGGGGAAGAAAAATATAATTACTTTGGTGAAAGAAAAAATGCCGTTTTTTATTCTTACCGGTGTTTTCTGTGTAATAACGGTTTTTGCTCAAAAGGGCGATGAGGCGGTAAAGGACTTTTCCATGCTGCCGATGAAGTATCGTATCGGCAACGGAATTATTTCTTATTTTACTTATATCTGGAAAATGTTCGTACCAGTGAATCTTTCGGTTTATTATCCGCATCCCGGTGACGGCCTGGAGTGGAACAGGGTTTTGTTAGCGGGCCTTTTCTTAGCGGCTGTATTTGCTTTGGTGATTATTAAGGGCAGAGGCAGGGGCTGGCTTATTGTCGGATGGCTGTGGTATGTGGGGACGCTGGTGCCGGTGATTGGTTTGATTCAGGTAGGAACACAGGCGATGGCCGACCGATATACCTATGTGCCTTTTATCGGATTATTTATCGTTGCTGCATGGGCCCTGGCTGAACTTGCGGGCAAATGGCGTTATCGGAAAATTGCTCTGGGGGTATCGGGTGCAGTTGTGTTGGTGGTTTTGATGATTTGTGCTCGCCGGCAGGTGGGGTATTGGCGTAACAGCATTACGCTGTTCGAACATGCAATTGCCGCCACGGGCGACAACTATCGTGCACAGTACAATCTGGCTTCGGCTTATGCCAAAATCGGGCGAATTGACAAGGCGGTTGAACATAATGCCGAAGCTGTGAGGCTTGAACCGACCTCTCCGGAGGCGCATCACAATCTCGGTGTGCAGTTGTTCAAACAGGGCAAACCCGATGTTGCCGTTACCCATTATAAACAGGCCATACTTCTGGATCCTGGGCTGGCAAAGGCGCACAATAGCCTTGGGATAGCATTTGAAATGCAGGGTTTGCTTGATGATGCTCTGACGTGTTATTCGGAAGCGATTAGTTTAAACCCTGACTATGCCAACGCTTATTTTGGACTGGCGAGCGTTTTGACCAAACAGGGCAAAACGGACGAAGCGATAGCTGCATACCGCGAAGTGCTGCGAATTGAACCGGAAAACTTGATGGCAAAGCAGGAGCTTGAAAAGCAATTGAACAAGCAATCGGATTGAGGCATCTATTGAGGAGTATGGCCTCAATAAAGTATATACGCAAGTACTTTTTCATATATTAATATCCGATTGCACAACCGTCCTTGCGCGGGTCGGAGGCCCCAAGGTAACGGCGAGGCTTTTCTTTTCGCCATATTGCCTGGTAGCCGCCGAAAGCACCTCTGCCCGGCTCTGGGGTGACAATTTTGTGCCCCATCTGAGCCAACTTTTGTTTGACTGTATCGGGGATGCGGCGTTCGAGGCCAATGTAACCTCCATCGACCATTTTGCTTCCCGTCGGTTGTGAGCTTTCATAATGCCGTACTCTGGGCTGTTCACCTGCCTGCTGTGGCGACATACCGAAGTCAAGAAGGTTCATTAATACCTGTGCGTGGCCCTGCGGCTGGAACGGGCCGCCCATCACGCCGAATGAGAATACGGGTTTGTCGTTTTTGGTCATAAAAGCCGGAATGATAGTATGGAAGGGTCTCTTGTGAGGCTCTAATTTGTTGAGGTCGTTTGGATTCAGCGAGAACGATTGACCGCGGTTCTGCAGACAAAATCCCAGGCCATCCGGCACAAATCGCGAAGCCCATTCATAATAGATACTCTGAATCAGCGAGACCATATTACCTTCTTTGTCCGCAGCCGTCAGGTACACGGTATCGGATGAGCCTTTGAGTCTGCCCGGCGCTACTTTTTGCGCCGCACGTTTGGGATTGATTAGTTTGGCGCGTTGTTTGGCATACTCTTTGGAGATGAGCTGCTTTACGGGGACATCGGCAAAATCCGGGTCTGCGTAGTAAACAGCCCTGTCCTCGAAAGCCAGCTTTTTAGCCTCGATGAAAAGATGCAGATGTTCGGCGCTGTTGGGTTTGAGTGAGCCGATATCGAATTGCTCCAGCATATTCAATATCTGCAGAGCAGCGATACCCTGACCGTTAGGCGGCAGTTCCCAGACATTATATCCGCGATAGCTGCTGCTCACCGGCTCGACCCAGGTATATGTATGGTTTTTGAAATCACGCATAGAGAAGCGTCCACCCATGGCCTGCGAGAATTTCACGATTCTTTCGGCGATTTGGCCTTTGTAAAAAACATCTGCTCCGCCCTTGGCGATGATCTCGAAAAAGTCAGCCAGGTCCGGGTTTTTGAAAATCTCGCCGAAGTGCAATGGTTTGCCATTGGGCATAAATGTCCGCCTGAAATTGCTGCCTTTTTCGGCATTTGTTACCCAGTGGCCGGCTATCACCGGAGAAACGGGGAAGCCCTGGCGGGCGTAATGGATGGGTTGTTCCAGAATCTTTGGCAGAGTGAAGCTGCCCATTCTTTTCAAAAGACCTTCCCATCCGCTCACGCACCCCGGAACACTCCAGGCCATCGGGCTGAGCGTAGGAATTTCTTTAAGGCCAAGAGCTTCTGCTTTATCAATGCTCCAGTTGTACGGTGACCGTCCGCTGGCGTTAAGGCCGTACAACTTTTTGTCTTTCTCAAGCCAGACTATGGCAAATAAATCGCCTCCCGGCCCGCAGCTCATCGGCTCAACCAGGCTTAACATTGCATTAGCACAGACAGCCGCATCTATTGCGTTGCCGCCGGCTTTTAGGATATCAATACCAGCCATACTCGCCAAAGGCTGGCTTGTGCACACTACTCCATTCTGACAGGCGACCGTCGAGCGGTTTTGATTTCTTTCAATTAACTTGTCGCTGTCGATAAACACACCACCACCTGTCAATTTAGTTCCGGGGCCTTTTGCAAAAGACGAATTCAATCCCAGGACGGCTGAAGTATATGCGCCTCCAGCCAGTTTTAGAAATGAGCGCCTCTTCATAGTTTGTTTCCTTCTTTAGAAATTCCTGTTTATTCTGCATAGCTCAACCGGTCTGCGAAAAACTATGCCTTGTTACACGCCAGCCTGACATAGTTGGGCAGTTCGCCAATCAAGGGCCTTATATAATCCAGGAAAGCATCCGTTATGAAGTTGCCTTCGGCGTTAATAAATTCATCGGGCATTGGTTTTGCTTTTATGGCGACTTCATTCAGAGGACAGGTACCGGTTGTGCATTTATATTCGCTTCCGGCCTGCCTTTGAAGCGTAACCATCAGGCCGGTCTTACCTTCTTTTGCCAAGTTCACCGCCGCCCGGCCGCACATATAAGCCTCGTCAATATCGGCCTGCACCGCCCTGTCGGCTGCACTCATCGGCAGGGATTCGGTAATCTCGAATTCGCCTCGCCAGCCAAATTCATCTGAAATTATTTTATGCAGTTCCATCCCCACACTGACACCACCCATAGCTCCGAACTCGACATTATCGAATTTGTCGGTTGTCCTGGAAGCTGAAACCGGTGAACCGTCGGCGAAAGTGATGCCCTCTCCGCAGGCGATTGAAACGAAGCCGAATTCATCATAGCATTGTTTGACATCCCTGACGAATTTTTCTCTTTCGAAATCTCTTTCCGGCAGGCAGAGAATATGCGGAGCATCCTCGGGGTTTTTCTTACCTACGGCTGAAGCTGCCGTGAGCCACCCGGAATCACGACCAATAGCCTGGAAGACAACGAACTGGTCCACCTTCTGCATGTCTCTGGCCAGTATTCCTTCCTGCATTACCGAAAGTGCGATATATCTCGCTGCACTGGGGAAACCCGGAGTATGGTCGGTGCCGAACAGGTCGTTATCGACCGTTTTAGGAATACCGATACCTGTCAGTTCGTATTTTTGTTCTTTGGCATAAAGCTCGATACGTGCGATGGTGTCCATTGTATCGTTGCCGCCGATAAGAAAAACATAACGAATATTTTTCTTTTTGAGCATATCGAGAATTACCGGCAGGTCCGCATCCTGCAGCTTATGCCGGCAGCTGCCCAGAGCGCTTGAAGGCGTGCACTTGAGCCCTTCGATTGTTGCTGCGGATTCTTTCCCAAGGTCGATTACGTTGTCAGCCATAAAGCCTTCGATACCGAACCGCATACCCAATACATTTTCAATTGCCTCAAAATCTTTCGCTGCATTAATCACACCCGCCAGTGAGGAATTAATCACAGAAGTCGGCCCGCCGGATTGACCAATAATTGCATTACCTTTCAACATTTTTCAATAAACCTCCAATTAAATCGTTTTTTAAAAAGATTTTTGACTAATTGTACCAGCCTGAAAATAAGCTGTCCAGTTTCTTTGCCTTACCGTTTCTAAAGAGGAGAGGCTTTTTAATTTTGACAGTCCAGCCGAATGGTTTTTCCGCTTTCTGCAGAGAGCCTGGCCGCTTCGAGGATTTCCATTACCACCATATTGTTTTCGAGGCAGGACAGGCCTTCCGGCTTAATCTGCCCCCGCAGCACAGCGCCCAGATAGGATAGTGGGTTATCCAGCGGCGGCTTTAGCTGTTCGGCGGAAATTCGTTTCTCAGTTCTGTCATCGACCCGAAGCCGCACAGACTGGCGCTTAACGGTGTGAACATAACCGGTTCGGCCGTAAATCTCCATGTCTTTGCGGTCGAATGGCCAGTTCCAGGAAGCCTGCACAATTCCCAGTGCTTTGGGATAAGCCAGCAAAATGGTCGCTTCATCTTCGACCTTCGGATAAACGTCAGGTTTGATTTGCTGTGTAACAGCCGTTACAGAAATGGGCTTTTGTCCTTCCATCAGCCAGGTAATCAGGTTTGCACCGTAGCAGCCGAAATCTGTCAAAGCTCCTCCGCCGTTAAGAACCGGGTCGGTAAGCCATTCGAGAAATTCCTTCGAGCAGCCTATCTCCTTTGGCCCCCAGTGACCGGCGTGAACAACAATCCTGCGGATATCACCGATGGCTTTCTTCTTATGAACCAGCGAATAAGCCTCCTGGTTGCTCCGGTACCATGTAGTCTGATAGTTGACGAGCACATCAATGTTGCCTTCTCCGGCGGCTTTTTCAATGGCACGGGCATGCTCTATATTAACCGCCAGCGGTTTTTCCATCATCACGTCAATACTGCGTTTGGCACAAGCCTCTACTACCCGCCGATGCTCAAAGGTACTTGTGAATACAACAACTGCCTGCGGCTCTGTCTTATCCAGCATCTCTTCGAGGTTAGAGTAAAATAGGGAAGAATCAAGTTTATACTGTGCAGCGCAGTTCCAGGATAACTCTCGGTTTGGCTCGAAGACACCTACTATTTGCATATCTTTACGTTCACAGAGACGGTAAAGAAAATTCGAAGCGTGTCCGTGCACCAGACCTACCACACCAATACGCAGGACCGATGTGGCGGTATCCTTCTGGTTTGGCGTTTTGCCCTTATTATTACCTGTTGTTTGGCCAACTGATATCGTGAATAAAATCAAACATATTCCCATCGCAAGTAATTTTGATTTCATAACTACCCCTTCGTCTGCTTTTTTATGCTTTAATGACGTACCCTTATTTTTTTGCTGCTCTATCAAGTTCCATAATAGCCTGTGCGCAGGCCTTTCTGAATTCGTCGTTGTCAAGCCAGCCTGGTTTTCTCCTT
>Ga0272442_10005461_pt1 | contig 16985 bp, 10 predicted proteins | sample SSMForm2O_FD_200262 | JGI IMG/M metagenome (GOLD analysis project Ga0272442, IMG submission 200262) | Marine sediment archaeal communities from Little Sippewissett salt marsh, Falmouth, MA, United States - SSM-Form-2O | ecosystem: Environmental > Aquatic > Marine > Wetlands > Sediment ... | reverse complement strand
GCCTTTCGGCAATGACCTCACCGGTATTTCCCATATGAAAATCATTATAGACATCCCAAAGTCCGTCTCTTACCATAGTATCAATTATTTTCCCATCAAACATCCTGTAACCAAATCTAGCTTTATCAAGAATATAAGGACAATTGGTCATACTCTCCATTCCACCTGCAACAATTATATCTGCATCAGAACATTTTATTGCCTGGGTAGCAAGAACCACTGCTTTTAATGAAGAGCCACAAACCTTATCAACATGAAAAGATCCAATTTCATATGGAAGACCTGCAGCAATTGACGCTTGTCTGGCTACGTTCTGACCAAGTCCTGCAGATACAACATTACCCATGATTACTTCTTCGATATCTTTTGGTTTTAGACCAGCTCTATTAATTGCCTCTTTAATTACTATACTACCTAGTTTTGGAGCTGAAAAATCCCTTAAAGCACCAGCAAACTTTCCCTGAGCTGTTCTCACAGCTGAAACTATTACCACATCTTTCATGTAAAATATGCCTCCACTATTGTATTAAATTCAGTCCCGCAATATGATTAATGCTTAAAACATTTTCCAAAATTACTTTACTATAACCTGTAAATTACAAATATCTTCTAGTCTAGCCTCAAGTATGTCTCCCTTTTTGATTTCTCCAACCCCTTCAGGTGTACCTGTCATTATTAAGTCTCCAGGCTCTAGGGTCATTATTTTTGATATAAACTCAATTATTTGTTCCACTGAAAAAATCATATTTTTTGTATTGGATTCTTGTTTTAATTCCTTATTTACTTTCAGTGATATGCTTAAATTATTTGGATCGGTAACCTCCTCTTTCATTACAACATCACTGATTGGGGCAAATGTATCAAAAGATTTTGCAATACCCCAAGGCCAACCTTTCTTTTTATATTCACTTTGTATGTCTCTTGCAGTAATATCTAAACACAAAGCATAACCCAGAACATAATCTAATGAGTTATTTTTTGATACATTTTTGCATTTTTTATCTATTACGACACCAAGCTCCACCTCATGATGTATGCAATCTGACATTTCTGGTTTCACAATTGTTCCACCATTAAATATCACAGAAGTTGAGGGTTTTAAAAAAAGTAGAGGAGTTTTTGGTAATTCTGATTTCATCTCTTGTGCATGTTTTCTATACGTTCTAGCTAGGCAAACCAACTTTCCAATATGGATATCTCGCTTTTTACCATCCTTGAAAATATAGTAAATCATAATCGAGGCATAAAATCATATAATTTAAATATTTCACAATAACATTCATTAATACAATTTTATTACCAGGCTGGGAGTTTTATGAAGTTTATTCCTAATTCCAAATTAAAAAGTGACATGCTTAAAGAGATAGGATTGAATAATATCGAAGAGCTGTTTTCTGATATACCGTCAAAAATAAAATTTAAAAAATTAAACCTATCTCAAGGTCTAACTCAGCAGGAAACTGAAAAGCATTTAAAGAAAATTTCAGAAAAAAACAAATCATCTCACGATTTCTTAAATTTTATAGGGGGAGGTATCAAACCCCATTATATTCCTGCGATAGTTAAGGCAATTACATCTAGAGCAGAATTCTTTACTTCTTATACGCCTTATCAATCTGAAGCAAGTCAGGGCTTTCTTCAGGCCATGTTCGAATATCAGAGTCTTATTGCCGAAATAACAGGGATGGATATTGCAAATTGCTCCCTTTATGATGGGTTTACTGCCCTCTCAGAAGCTGCATTGATGTGTACCCGTATAAATAGAAAAAAAACTTTTGTTGTACCTAATAATATATCCTGGGAAAAGAAAAGCGTTCTCAGAAATTATGCACAAGGTCCTGGGATAAAGATACGTGAGGTTCCATATGATGATAATACCGGTAAAATTGATGTGTCTGAATTAAAGAAATCTTTAGATGAAGATGTATCTGGTGTTTATATTGAAAATCCTAATTTCTTTGGTGTTTTTGAGGATAGGATATCTGAGATCAATGATATTGTAAAGGATAATAACGCTCTTTTAGTAGTTCATGTTGATCCAATCTCCCTTGGGATAATTAAAAGTCCTGGTGAGTACGATGCAGATATTGTTATTAGCGAAGGCCGAGCATTGGGAAATCCTATGGATTTTGGAGGTTCAAGCTTAGGTATATTTGCCTGTAAAAAGGAATTTTTACGACAGATGCCTGGTCGTATCATTGGATTAACCAAGGATATCAATGGTAAGAGGTCTTTTTGTATGGCGCTGCAAACTAGAGAACAGCATATTCGTAGAGGAAGGGCCACAAGTAACATTTGCACCAATGAAGGTTTGAATGCCCTTGCTGCAAGTGTCTATCTCTCCTGGCTTGGTGGTACTGGATTGGAGGATCTTTCAAAGGTTAATTTTACTAGATCAAAATTACTAGCTGATAAAATAGTATCCCTGAAGGGTTTCAAATTGAGATTTAATGGATCCTTTTTCAATGAGTTTGTTGTTGAATCATCAATTGACCCAATTAAGCTAAATAAGCGATTATTGACAAAGGGCATTTTTGGTGGTCTACCTCTTGAACAGTTTTACCCTGAACTTGCAAATTGTCTGATGTTTGGAGTAACTGAGTCTCATACTGAGAAAGATATTGAGATATTTTTTAAGGCTCTTAAGGAGGTGGCAAATGTATAGGTCAGCTATTTTTGAAGAACCACTTCTCAATGAACTGTCATCTATTAAAAGTAAAAAGATCAAAACACTGAAAGATATCCCATCTTCTTTAATGAAAAATGTTAGTGTCAACTTACCTGACCTTGATGAAACCCAGATTGCGCGTCATTTTCATAGACTTTCTCAGATGAACTATGGTATTGATTCAGGTATGTACCCACTTGGTTCTTGCACTATGAAATACAATCCAAAGATAAGCGAGGAGATTGCCTCTTGGGATAAATTTGCAAATACCCATCCATCCCAGGATATTTCCACGGTTCAGGGGAATCTGCATGTCATGTTTGAACTTGAGCGTATGCTTTGTGATATCACTGCCATGGATTATTTCTGCCTTCAGCCTGCTGCTGGTGCCCAAGGTGAATTTTTAGGGATGCTTCTTACCAGAGCCTATCATGATTATAATGATGATGAAGATAGGGATGAGGTTATACTGCCTGATACCGCTCATGGCACCAATCCTGCTAGTGCTGCCATGGCTGGCTATAAGGTCATAGAGATCCCTTCAAACAGTGAAGGAACCGTTGATCTTGACAAGCTTGAGAAGGCCCTTTCCAAAAAGACAGCATGTTTCATGCTTACCAATCCTAATACCTTAGGTATCTTTGAATCTGATATTTTGGAGATATCAAAAATGGTACATAAGGCTGGGGCCTTACTTTATTACGATGGTGCAAACCTCAATGCAATTATGGAAAAGGCAAGACCTGGTGATATGGGATTTGATATTGTTCATTTGAATTTACATAAGACGTTTGCCACTCCTCATGGTGGCGGAGGTCCAGGAGGTGGGCCTGTTGGAGTTAAAATAAAGCTTGAAAAGTTCCTCCCCATACCAAGGATCGGAAAAACCAAACAAGGTGATTATGTATTTGATTATAATGCACCTGATTCCATTGGTAAGATTAAGGGTTTCTATGGGAATTTCTCTGTTCTTTTAAAGGCTTATATCTATATATTGATGATGGGTGGTCAAGGTTTGAAGGAAGCATCAGAAATCGCAGTATTAAATTCGAATTATATGAAGAGAAAGATACTTGACTCTAAAAAGTATGATATGCCTTTTAAGGATATAAGAAAGCATGAATTTGTAATAAGCTGTAACAAGCTCAAGCAAGAAAAGGATATCAAGGCAATGGATGTGGCAAAGAGGCTTCTTGATCATGGTCTGCATCCGCCAACAGTATATTTTCCCCTAATAGTCAAGGAACCCTTGATGATCGAGCCTACTGAATCAGAGTCAAAAAAGGACCTTGATAAATACATTGATACACTAATCAAGATAGCGGATGAAGACCCAAAACTTGTGAAATCATCTCCTAACAACACACCTGTTAAAAGAGTTGATGAGGTTGGTGCAACAAAAAATCCAGTGCTTACATGGAAGATGGTTTAATCTTCTTCCTCTTTTTTATCCATAAGTGATATGATAAGTCCTATTACCCCTGGAAATACAAACATTATTGTAAAAGAGTATATGCCAATATCCGTCCATGTATCTCCATATCTTAAATTAAAATATAGGTAATGAATCAACCCGAATATTATCATTAATAGTGATAAAATAGTAAAGAAGCTAAAATTTTTTAGGCTGAGATTTAAAAATCTTGTTTTTGTTTCCATTTTTTCACCATTTTTCACTGAGTTTGCTTACTTATCCTTCTAATTTCTTAAAGGTTTTTTCATTGAGAATAAACCTGTTTTTTAGTATCCAGGTATTTTATACTCCTATTTTAAACTTCTCCATTTTAATAATTTCATAGAAGAATGGTATAAATATAGAATTAGAGAAATTTGTATACTTCAATCTCTTTACTTACACTTGAGCCTTCAAAGTCATATGCAATTATTTTTATTGTATGTTTACCAAAGGTTCTCTCTGACCATGTCCAAATAAAGGGTTCTTGGGTTTTTGTTGCCCTTAATTCTCCATCAATATAGAACTCTATCTTTTCTGCTGATCCATCCTGTCCATAATGATTACGGTAGACGCCTGCTTCGATATCAATTTTTCCGATTATCCTTGTTTTAGTATATGGGATTATCCTATTATTGTTGACATAGAGGGCTTTCAAGGGTTTTACAATGTCCACAACATTATTCTCTTCTTCTAAGGATATGTTCATCCAAAGGATTTTATTTTCTTTTACATCAACTCTGTAGGGGTTATAATAATCATATCCCTGTTTTCTGATATCTTTATAGATCTCACCTGGAGCTATATTTATGCAATAAAAACCTGAAGTATCGGAATGTGTTTCATTATCGTAATCCTGATCAAGTTCATGGTTTATCCATTCTAGTGTGACCCTTACGTCATCTATTGGGTTTCCTGTTTCTGAATCTGTTATATATCCGCATACAACTGCGTTTTCAACTGGACGTGCAAATAATTCAAAATCAATTTCTAGGGTTTCACCATCTAATATAGTTATGTGATCAATGTATTCTGGGAAATACCCATCTTCTCTTATTTCAAGATCAACCTCTCCTGGAGCAATATTAAAGGAATAAAACCCTGAATTATCAGATTTAGTTTCATTGAGATAATATTTATTTGCGTTGCCATTCCAGTAGATTTCAATAGTTGCATTATTTATTGGGTCACCAGATTCCTTATCGGTTATTAAACCATTTATCCTCGATGTTTCAGCGGGTCGCGGTGGCATTGAAAAGTTCAACCAAAAAATCTCATTTTCATCTATTTCATAATATCCCCCTTGAACACCACAATAGCCATCAGCATAAGCATTTAATCTGATTCTACATTCTGGTATGTTAAAACTAAAGTAACCATTGGAATCTGTAGTTGTCTCGTTTTCAAAAAAATCCCAATGACTATCACGACCTCTTATAGACACTGTAGCGTCTACAACAGGGCCTCCGGTATCTTCGCCTGTTATAAATCCTTTAAATATTGAATTTTCAACTGACATTTGGGTTTGAGAGGGCATGTCATTTTTTTTGCTATTGGAAATCTTTTCATTTTCAGTATCCTCGATTGGTTCTGATAGATACATGATAGGGAGTTCTCCAGGATAGAGATCAAATATTGTTGGAGATTGCCTCCAGGTCCTAGGTTCTGTGTAATAGAAAGCCTCTTCAGCAGTGACAATATTATCTGAATTTAAATCTGCAAAGCCTCTAAGTCCATCAATCAAATAGGGTGCAAAACCACCTGAGTAGGATAACTCATCTTCGCGGGAGGCCATAAGTACAACTCGGTTCTGGCCACTTACCTCTTTTCCAAAACCTTCTATGAATTGCTCTGGAGATACTTTTTCATTAAGATTCAAACTCGGAAATATATATCTACTCAATTTTTTCCAATTAGGATCATCATTGAAACCACCCGCATAACAACTATCGACAATCAAGCATACGCCTTTTGATTCTAAGCGGTTCAATAGAAAATTTATTTCATCATCCCAAAGAAAACCAATGTTATATGCAAAACCCCAGTACGTTGAGAGAATTTCATCGGTTCCATCTTCTTCATCTTTTGGTGGAAAATCATAACCAACAGGGGAGCCGTGTGTGGTAATGAAAACCAAAGAAATGTCTTGTTCATCTTCCATTTTATCTAACCATCTGAAGCCTGAAATTATGTTTGTTGCAGTTGCATCAGGCCCTTTTATAACCTTAATATGGTCTGCAGACCATACGTTTGATTCTAAAAGCAAGTCATATAAGTCATCAACTTCTTCAAGCATCAAAGGGCGATTTTGTTCAGGGTTATCTGCATATACTCCAACTGCGACCAGTAAAGCCCAATATTCAGATGCTTGGTTTTCAATATTTAAATTTTTAACTGCGGAATTTTCATTTGATAACACTATGTTAGATGATATTAATACTGAACAAAAAAATAAACAAATAATTACACTTTTTTTACCCATGGTTTTATAAATAACTCTCATTTTTTACCCCCACTTAAGTATATTCATAATACATATATTGCGTATTTAATATTTATCCCCAATTTCTATCAAAATTTACATAAAATAAAAGAACCTTTTTCAATAATTATTATTAATAATTTTATACACATATTGATGATAAAATTTTTCCAGTAATTCCTAAATGCAAAAAAACGACAAAGAATATCACTATTTTTCTAAAAATTATAAAAGTTTATTTTTTCTATATAAAAAGATAAATATAAACTGGTATGGTGTCTCTATCGAAAATATCTTTTGAAAGTATCTTGAAATTTTTAAAATATCGTTTATTTACAAAATCTTCTTTAGAAACACTGTTTTGGTATTTTACTTCAATTCCGCTATTAGAGTTTATTACAAAATTAGTTTCTTTTTTAATTTTAGTAAAATATATGTCTTTAAGAACATGTTTTTGTTTGATTTTTGCCCCAATAATTCCTTCAATAATTTTTCCACGATCTACAAATATATTCAACTTGTTTGAAAAAACATGTAAAATAAATGAATCATATATGTAGATTTTTTTATTTTTATTAAAATTTACTTGATGTTCAGTGGGTTTTTTAGTCGGTGGGCTTATCATTGCTTATGCCTTTAATGTTTCAAATATATCTTATCCAAATAACTATGCTTTGAAACGAATTAAAATAAAATGAGTTTATGTTAATCGTGGATTTTTTGACTCAACCTCAATAAATACAATAAAACAATTTAAACTCAAATTCCTTATGCCTTGTACTGCTAACTCAAGGATTAAGAAAATGTTATAAATCCTCCCAACTCCAACAGTAATAATTGATTATGAGATGGAAAGTTGTACTTTCAATGTTGTAATCGCAGAAGATGATGATGGAAACAAACGAGCGTTTGTTACTAATGAACAATTTGAAGAGAATGACGTAGATCTGACTCAAAGGCTCTTTTTACTTTATGGAAAACGTTGGGGAATTGAGAGAAGTTATAAAGTCAAAAAGCATTAATTTATAAATAAAACAACTTCCAAGAATTATTTGATTGGGATATTCTACTTTTTATTTTCAGTTCTATTGTATAACCTTTGGTTGCTTGCTGATATCTTGATATGGCTTGCTCTATTTGGAGAGTTAAAACAAGATCATTTTATAACCTCAAAATATTTTGGAACTATACTGTATACAATAGACCCCGGGCGGATAACATGTTTCTTCAAATAGATCTTTATTGTTTTTCTACTTAGTGAAAAATAGATCAATTTTTTAATTTTACATTAGCATTATGCCCTTTTTAGCCTCAACAGATAGAAAAACATGTTGTTTACCTTATAAATTTTTATAAATTTATTTAATTTTGTTAAATTTAATCCTGTTTTTAAGTACTTTCGGAACTACTGTCCTCTCCGAAATCTTTTTAAGTTAATATTCATTAACAATTGTTAAGTGATGGTAATAATTTTATAAAATCAAAAGATATATATAAATTAAGGGTGAAAAATAATTGTTCTCTAATACAAATAGAAAATATTTGATTTTTATGATTATACTAATGTTCAATTTCACTCTGTTTGTATCTCCTATGATTAGTGGTTATACGAATGAATATGATATAAAAATCAATAATCACAATAAGCTAGTAGATGAAAAAATATTATTGGATTTCAATTTTCCTAAAAATAATTATGCCAAAGGTTTTACATTGTTTGCACCAGAACGTTCTACAAAAACATATCTTATAAACCTAGATAAAGAAGTTTTCTATACATGGAATAGCACCTATCGTCCAGGTTTAGCAGCATATCTATTAAACAGCGGAAGTCTAATACGTACAACGTTTTTGGGAGCGCATCCAATTTTTTATGCAGGCGGAATGGGTGGTGGAATTGAAGAAATTGATTACAATAATAATGTAATATGGAATTTTGAATATGTAAATGATACACATCTTTCACATCATGACATTGAACCTATGCCCAATGGAAATATACTGATGATTGCCTGGGAATATAAAAGCACGAATGAATCAATAGAGGCAGGTCGTAATCCAGATTTTATACCTCAAGATAGTGGTTTATGGCCAGATCATATAATTGAGGTAGAACCAACTGGTCCAACCCATGGTGAAATCGTCTGGGAGTGGCATGTCTGGGATCATCTTATACAAGACTATGACCCAACGAAAGATAATTATGGTATAGTTAAGGACCATCCTGAACTTATTGATATAAACTATCTAAGGGATATCCAAAATATTAATCCTGATTGGAATCATTTAAACTCAGTTGATTATAATGAAGAATTTGATCAAATATTGATAAGCTGCCCAAGTTTCGATGAGATATGGATTATAGATCATAGTACTACAACAGAGGAAGCTGCAGGACATACAGGAGGTAACAGTGGAATGGGGGGAGATCTTCTCTATCGTTGGGGGAATCCAAGGACTTATAGAGCTGGAAGTTCATTTGATCAATGGTTTTGGGCACAGCATGATGCTCAATGGATTGAAGCTGGATGTCCTGGAGAGGGAAACATTTTGGTTTTCAACAATGGAAATGGACGGCCAGGAGTGGAATATTCTTCTATTGATGAAATTGTCCCGCCGGTTGATAGCAATGGAAATTATTACAGGGAGCCTGGAAATCCCTATGGTCCTGTAGAGCCTGTATGGTCATATAAAGCTGAGAATCCAGAGGATTTTTACTCTGGTGGAAGGTCTGGTGCACAAAGAATGCCAAATGGGAATACTTTGATCTGTGACTCTGATGATGGATATTTTTTTGAGGTTACAACTAACAGTGAAATTGTCTGGGATTATTTGAACCCATATCCAGAATATTCAAATAATGGAGTTTTTAAAATCCATAGATATGATGAAAATTATTCTGGTATACAGGTTTTGTTCAAACCCCCAAATATACCTAATGTTCCAATAGGTCCTAATGTAGGTGAAAAAGGGACAAAATATCCTTACATTACAAATACCACTGATCCCAATTCAGATGATATTTTTTATTTGTTTGATTGGGGTGATGGAACTCAAAGTGAATGGTTGGGTCCCTTTAAATCCGGTCAGATTTGTATAGTTAGTAATATTTGGTATGAGGATGGTAGTTTTGATATTAAGGTAAAAGCAAAAGACATTTATGATTTTGAGAGTGATTGGTCTGTTTCATTGAGAGTTAATATTGGTTCTATATCACCTGATGTGCCAGTGATCTCGGGTCCTACCAATGGAAAACCTGGAGCAGAATACGATTTTATATTTGTGTCAGAAGATCCAAATAACAACGATATAAGTTATTTTATAGATTGGGGTGATGGTACAACCACTGGTTGGACTGATTACGTTAAATCTGGGGAAGAAATATTATTAACACATTCTTGGAAAGAGGGCGTTTATAATGTTAAGTGTAAAGCAAAAGATTTGGCTCAAAATGAGAGTGACTGGGGGACTCTAAGAATTAATATACCTCGATCTAGAGCTACGATTTTTTATGACTGGTTTAGATTTTTAGAAATTTCAGTATTATTAAGCAAATTATTATATTTTATTATCTAACATATTACATTTTAATTATATTAACTGAAGCAAAATAATTACAAAAATCTTATATTTTAATTCTAAAAAATAATGATAAGTGGGGGTACTGGGATTTGAACCCAGATCGGCGGGTCTCTTCTTAGGTCATCGCTCCAGTTATTCATCACAGATCAGATGACCCTCTTTTAATCATTCCTAACTGGAGCCCACAATGATGCCGGGTTACACCATACCCCCAGTTGGATTTCTACTTCTTTCTGCTTCTCTTTTCGCGTCTCATCCTTTTTTTCCGCCATTTCCAGCGCATCTTATGTCTTTTTTTCCATACTCTTGAACTACGTTTCATATTATTGTATCCTACTGTTATACCTTGCCCTAAACAAATTCCCATATTTAATTATTTAGGAAAATATATTGGTTTTTATTGAAATCCTAAAATTTCTTATAAATTTGAAAAATAATATTAAACAAAAATGTTATTACAAACTTCAAGATGGGAAAAAATACACCAAATACTTATGTAATAGGGTCTATAATTCGTTCACTTTTTCATGTTGCAGCCAGAAGGACCACACAAGGTTTTGCAGCAAAGGTCATCGGCTCAATTATTAAAACTCTTGAACAAAAATATGATTTTCTAAAATATGTAAACATCGATGAATCTGGAGAGGTTTCGGAAGATGAGAAAATTCAGATTGATCCTGAGATAGAGAAGATCAAGCCTGATATTCTTGGTAAGGCAGTTGAGTCTATTATTCGTGTTGTTTATATGGACATCATTGGCAAATCTGGATTGTTTTTCATAGCAGAGATCAAGAGACGTGCAGGAGAGGAGCTTATTACAGAGCTTCAGAACTATGGTGTGGACCTGATATCCCTTCAGATCGAGCAGCATTATCTTTATAGGAGTAGAGAGAGAAGAAAGGCAAAGACTGGTCGTGATAAGACCTCTGATGTGAGTTTACTTGGCTATACCTGGAAAAACGTTGCTTCTTGGCAATATGATGCAAATAAGAAAACGTGTCTTCTATACAATCAGGAAGGGGAGATACTTGATAATCTTCACCTGGACACAATAATCGAGAACTATGTGAAATCGTTGTCTGAGGACCTCCAAGAGGTCCCAGATGAGTTGGAAAGACAGATCGATCTCACAAACAAAGAATTTGAGTTCCTTAGAATGCTTCAATCAAGGGATATGGACGTTGAACTGGCAATGAACCTTTTACACATTGATAGAGATGAATTCGACAGAATGGTAAAAAAACTTCTTCAAACAGAATTATTGCAATATACCTCTTTCAATGTTGTGGAGCTTACAGAAGTAGGCATCAACTATATTAGCAAAAGGGACAAGGAGAGCCAGGAGATCAAAGGTGGTCCGCAGAGACCTGTATAATAGGTCTTAGACCTCTTTCACAGCCTCTTTTTCATCCATCCATGTATATTTGCATCTAGAACAATACCATCCCAATGACTCCCATTTTTGTTTTCCATGTTTTGGATTTATATGTCTATAGAGCCGAACTAGACCAAGTGAACATTTTGGGCATTTTTGATTGAATGATTTCTTGTATGGTTCGTTCCCCATCTTATAAAGTAAAGTATCTGCGGCAACATTATATGTATACCCACATTTTGTGCAGTGCCAAGCGATGGGCACCCAGGATCTCTTACCTTCTTTGCTCTTGTTTTGATAGAGCTTGACTGCCTTTGAATGGCATTCAGGGCATTTCTTTATGATATTTATTCCTCCTCAATAGTTGAAATACATGTAATAATGATTTTATTTATTTAGATTTACCACCATTTTATGCAAATATGGTAATTTTATATGAAACGAGCTCCCTTTACTCAAATCACTTTCCACCCAGATATCACCATTATGTTTCTGAAGTATTTGTTTACAGATGAATAGACCAAGCCCTGTTCCTTCATTTTTCCTGTCATCACCAGTATAGGCCTGATAAAACTTGTTGAAGATCTTTTTGAGCTCATCCTTTGAGATGCCTATACCTGTGTCTTTGACATATACCTCGATATATTGATTCTTCTTCTCCGCTGCCAATTTAATGGAACCATTATCAGTGAACTTTAAAGCATTGACAAGTAGGTTCTTTAGAACTTGGGACAAACGATGCTTGTCACCCATAAGATGGGGTAGCTCATCTGGAATATTGACAATGAACTCCAGACCCTTTCCTTCAATAGATGCTTTCATATCCTCTGCCAATTCCCTGAGAATTTCAACTGTGTTTAGCTTTTCCATGTCAAATCTCATTGTATCAGTGTCAAGTCTAGAGACATCCAAAATATCATTCACTAATCTCAGAAGCCGTTCAGCATTCCTCAAACTAACCTTGGCCCAATTTTTTATCTGTTCATCTGCATTTTTATCAGATATAATAAGGTCAAGGTATCCTTTTATTGGTGTAACAGGGGATTTGAGCTCATGGGCAGCAATGTTCATGAACTCTGTTTTTAGTCTTTCAGATTTCTTTAATTCGTCTTCGATTCTTCTTCTTCCAGTGATATCTCTAATAGTGCAAACCATACCTACAAATTCATTATCTTTTTTGAGTGGGGATATATTCACCTCGATTGGAAGTATATCTCCATTTGCATGAACAAGTTCCAGCTCGATATTTTCTATCTTTTCATCCTTTTTTCTAACATCGATGCATACCTGTTGGAAAAAATAAACAGAATCATCAGAGAGATAATCTCTAAAAAGCGTGGCTAGAATATGACTTTTCCTTCTATCACACATCTTCTCAAAGGATGGATTAACATAAGTCAAACGACCAAGGGGGTCAATAGTAATAACACCGTCTGCTGATGTCTCTGCAAGAACCCTATATTTTTTTTCAAGCTTAACAAGCTCCTGCCAGGCTCTCTGCCTCTGAGTTATGTCCTTACCCCTTATTAATAGACCCTTGATATCATTATTTTCCCTGATACAATCTACTGCAAACAAAAATCTGTATATATTTCCTTTTTTAGAAATCAAATTACTCTCATAATCACTGATTTTTTCTCCCTGATCACCCTGTTTTATGGCATTTAAATGGTTTTCCATGTCAATATTTGAAAAAATCGTATTTAGTTTAGAAAAATCCACGCCAATTATATCCTTTTTTTCTTTACCTATCAATTTTAAAGCTGTCTGATTTATATCAATGATTTTTCCTTTTTCAATATAAAGTAAAAAATCACTTGTAGCATCAAAAATCTCTCTGAATTTGTTTTTAGAGTTAACAAGTTCCTCTTCCATCCTTTTTTGTTCAGATATATCCTTAATAATCCCAATAGACCCAGTTATATAACCTCTGTAATCCTTAAGAACGCTTATTGACAGGTCAACATCTAATAGTTTATTGTTTTTGGTAATAATTTTTGTTTCAAGATGATGCTGCATCCCTTTCTTTCTGATATTATGTGATCGTATCTTATTCCATTCTTCAGAGGGATATAATTTTTCAACATTTTTTGAAAACAAATCATCTTTAGAATAGCCAAGCATCTTTTCTGTATACTGATTCCAGGAGATGATTTCTTCATTTTCGTCAGTAAGCATGATGGCAACAGCAGAGTTTTCAAATATGGTTTTATACTTCTCCTCAGACTCAATTAATTTTCGTTCTGTGCTTTTAATATTTGATAAATCATTTATAAGACCAATAGATCCAAATATTTTTCCTTGCTCTCCTTTTAGAACGCAGAGAGACACCTCACAATCAAATACAGCTCCACCCTTCTTTATAATCTTTGTTTCAATTTTATTTTTAATGCCCTTTTGACGAACATTCTCAGATCTAATCTTAGACCATTCCTCTTGGGGATAAAGACTACTAACATCCTTTAAGAAAAGGTCCTTTTCATCCATGTTTAATAATTTTTCGGCGTACTTATTCCAGTAAATAATCCGCTCATTGTTATCAGCAATTGTAATACCAATAAAATAATTTTCAAAAATCTTGATATATTCCTCTTTGAGACTTTCGATATCAATATCTATTTCTTCATCTAAATTTTTTGTTATTGATCTACAATTATTTGCAATGTTTTCTTGTAATGTTTGTTCTTTTTCTTCAATCTCAAGGCAATTTTGAGAATTAGCTGAATAGTTGGGAATTTTATCTATTGAATTAGTTTCAATTTTTTTATCTTTTTCACATACCATTTCCAAAATCTCCAAAAAATGGTTTTTTAATGTTTAAAAAGATAGAATAAACTCTGTTATAATGTAATTTTTCTGTGTTTATGCATCCCATTATACGTCCCATCTTGTATCTTTTTACAAATCTCAGTATGTATCTTTACTTTATTAATTATTGTTATATTATTAAGATTATTTACTCGTTTTTTCAATAAATTATGAAGATATCTTTATAGGATAAGATAATAGATATAGTAACAGAAGAAAATTCTTTAATAAACTAAAAAATTTTAGATTTTATGTTATTAGAATTCTATTACATTTCTAAATTTTCCAAATATTATTGACTATTGATAACAAACTGAAATAATAATATAAAAATTATAGAAATAAATTAATATTAGATAATTAATTCATCTATAAATAATAATATAACAATAATGGAAAATATAAATACCACTTTATTTAATCAAACCTATTTTTTTATAATTTTGTATTTTTGAAAATTTTATACTCCATATATAGAAAATTATTTATCCTATTATATCTTATAATTAAACAGAAAAAAGATATAATAATTTTTCTTTTTATATATTTTGTTCATTGAAAAGTTTTTTAAACCCCTATGTTATATAGGAAATGGGGAGGTGAATAATGCCAAAGATAGGAAAAAACCACCTTATAAAAAAAACTAAGCTAGTGAAAACAACGACTTTTGCCACGTTGCTGATTGCAGCTACACTTCTTTTTAGTAGCCTAGCTCCAGCAGCTATGATTAACAATGAAGAGAATGTAAATGATACAGAGCCATTAACAACCGGAGGCCCCTCTGGAATTTTTGGACCTGAAAACGATGATCCAGAATTGGTATATCAACTGGATAAAACATATATGTATGAAGGTTCCTACAGAGGAGTTGTAGTCTACGACAATGGAATGTTCTTTGACACAATTTGTTGCTCAATGGAAGATACCGCATATGGTCTAGATTGCCACCAAGCCGATGATTTTATATTCGGTGAGGACACATCTGTAAGCGATGTTCATTGGATAGCCGGTTACTGGAACGGCGTAACCACACCATCAACTTGGGGAATTGTCTTCTACGAAGATGATGGCGGATTACCTGGAGATGAATTTGCAGGCCCATTCACAATCGATTGGGATGACATAGATAAAGTCGACCTTGGCACAGAATACTGGGAATTCAGTGCAGACATTGATGAAGTAATATTCTCCGGCGGCCAGAAGTATTGGATTGATATCTGGGGAAATCTTGATGTATTCCCACAATGTGGTTGGGGAGCACACTATTACTCACTTATCGGTCATCAAGCTGTTTGGGGATCTGATTACTTTGGTTACCCATACTGGACCGATGGAGTTGTAATTCTTGGTATCGAGCACGACATGGCTTTTCAATTGACTCAAAAACCAACACATGATGTCGCTGTAACAGAGATTCTTGAACCAATAGATGAGGATCTTTGTGGATGTCTACCAGTAGCAGTCGAAGCATCCAATCTAGGTCTTGAAGACGAGGAAGACGTACCCGTTTCTGTAGAAATACTCAGAACAATATGGGTAACTGGCTTTGAAGACCCAATGGGTGTAGAGTGGGACACAATGATGTGTTCTGGCTGTGCATGGAGTATCACATCCTTTGATACAGGAAACCCATCAGTTGTCACACCACGCAGTGGATCTTATATGGCAGAGCTTAACTCTGGCGCTGGTGGAGCTGGCGGAAGCTGTATGCTCTACGAGATAGACTATGAGAGCTTTGAAGAATTCTGCGATCCTTGGATGGCCTTCTATATGTGGCATGACGCATATGGCAGTGATGACTACTTCGAAGTTTGGGTAGATCCAGGTACAGGTGTATTCGAGTTCGTTGCAGGACCATTTGAGAGACTATGCTGTCCCGGATGTCCAACCGGATGGAAGGAACACAAAGTTTCACTTAGTGCTTATGCAGGCTTAACACATGTAAGAATTGCATTCAAGGGCTACTGCGATGGAAACGACCAGGCTTACAACATGTACATCGACGATGTCAGAAAATATGATCAAGAATACTTCGCAGAGACAACCGTTGATATCGCTGTTGGTGAATCAGTGGAAGTCGAATTTGCTGAAGAATGGTGCCCATGTCTATATGGAGAAGCCTTTAACATGTATATGGACTTCGAAATAGTAGCATGCACTGCTCTTGATATTGACCAAAACCCAGACAACGACTGCCTAAATGACTTTATAACCTTATACTTCCCATTTGAGATCGATGTCGCAGCTATTGAGATTACTGAACCAGTAGCAGCAGACCCAGGTCCATATGAGATGTGTGGAATTGTAAAGAACGTTGGTCAAACCGATCAAAGCTGTTTCAAGGCAAAGATGAACGTCCATGAACTTGGCGACCTCGAGCAAATCTTCTTAGAAGATTTCAGCCGCGCATGTTCTCCATACTATGAGTGGCCACCAATTGGTTGGACAATAGACACTCACGGTTTTGCAACAGGAAACTGGGTAGCAGATTGTTATACCACATTAACTGGTTCAGCATCTGGTCCACCTACAGCAGAATTCTACTGGATACCATACGGTATTGCAGATGAAATACAATTGATTTCAGCACCAATTGATACCACTGGTTATGTAAGTC
>Ga0272442_10005459_pt1 | contig 16992 bp, 16 predicted proteins | sample SSMForm2O_FD_200262 | JGI IMG/M metagenome (GOLD analysis project Ga0272442, IMG submission 200262) | Marine sediment archaeal communities from Little Sippewissett salt marsh, Falmouth, MA, United States - SSM-Form-2O | ecosystem: Environmental > Aquatic > Marine > Wetlands > Sediment ... | reverse complement strand
AAGGATGAATGGGCTAGAATTCAAAAAAAACGTTAATGTGTTTATTATGAAAAAACTTATTGCTGTAGTCGATGATGAACAAGATATCCTGCAATTGGTTTCGCTAAATCTTGAGAAAGCAGGTTATCGTACGGTGCAATGTGAAGATGCTAACGATCTGATGCAGATCCTGAAACAGCAAACTCCTGATTTGATAGTATTGGATCTGATGCTTCCTGATATGGACGGTTTTGATATCTGCAAAAATCTGAAGATGGATACAAAATATCATAATATCCCGATCATAATGCTTACCGCTAGAGGAGATGAGACCGATAGAGTATTGGGATTAGAATTTGGAGCTGACGATTATATAGTTAAACCCTTTTCACCCCGAGAGTTGACAGCCAGGGTAAAAGCTGTCCTCCGCAGAATTAAGACAAAGCAAGCAAAAACTCATAAGGTGGTTGAGATCTCTAACTTACTCAGGATCGACCTCGACAAATTTGAAGTAACTGTTGACCAGGAAAAAGTCAACCTAACCTCAACGGAATTCAAAATCCTTAAACTTCTTGTAGAAAGACTCGGCTGGGTTTATTCACGTAACCAGATACTCGACTATCTCTGGGGAAACGAGAAAATTGTTCTGGATCGAACTATAGACGTTCATATCAAGAATCTCCGGGAAAAACTGGGAATAGCAGGTAAATTGATCAAAAACATCAGAGGTGTGGGCTATAAACTGGAAGAAACAAAATGAATCTATTTCGTAAATCTGTTCAGTTTTTATCTATTCTTTTGATCATCTATGCTCTTTTGACTTTTGCCCTTTTAGTAAGAGCAGATTCTTTCAATAGTTTTTTGATCATGTTCGTGATTCTCACAATCATAGCATTGATTATCGCTATAATATACAGCAGAACCATTGCTCTACCGCTGGATAAGGTCTATGAATTCCTGAAAAAAATAAGTGAAGATCAACACCCAGAATCAATCTCTCTGAATAACAGAGACTTTAAAGATCTTTACCTTCGTTTGGAAAAAATTTCCACTAAATTACAATACTACGAAGACAAACTCAATAGACACAAAAAAGGATTTTATACAGTCATAGACTCAATCCAGGAAGCGATCTGGATCCAGAATGAAAAAGGGATAATAAGAACTGCTAATGAGAGCTTCGAGAAGTTGATCGGACAGGGTAAAATTGTTGGGCTCTACTTCTGGAATATCATTCGTAATAAGGAACTATATGATTTTGTGGATAATATCCATAAAAATCCCGAAAATCTGAACAGAGACATTGAATTTGATGGAAAATATTTTCTTTGCAGTGCTTCCCTACTGGAGCAAACCAAAGAAATCGTTTTTATTCTGCACGATATAACAGACATGAAAAATCTGGAACTGATGAAAAAGGATCTAGTGCTTAATGTATCTCACGAACTGAGAACACCCCTTACTTCAATCAAAGGATATATTGAGACTCTAGAACAGGAAGTAAATCCCGAAAGCAAAGATTATCTGGATATCATCAAAAGGAACACTGATCGTTTGATTAATATTGTGCAGGATCTGCTCAATCTTTCCAAATTGGAACATGCTGGAAGGGTTGAATACGAAAAGATCTCCCTGAAACCTTTTTTTGATAATCTGATCAAGATATTCCAGCAGGAAATTGGAAAGAAAAAACTCGATTTCCGGATTAATATTCAACCTGAGGCAGACTGGATAAAAGCTGACCGATATAGTCTGGAGCAGGTATTTATGAACCTGATCGATAACTCAATCAAACATACCCAGGAAGGCGGAATTGATTTAAATATTTTTCTAAAGGATACCGAAATCGTTTTCGAATACTCCGACACAGGTAGTGGAATTCCTGCTGAGCATCAGAACAGAATCTTCGAGCGATTTTATGTTGTCGATAAATCCAGGTCCCGTAAAACCGGTAGTACCGGTTTGGGATTATCTATAGTAAAACACATTATAAATCAGCATAAGGGTAGAATAGAATTGGAAAGCAAACTCGGATACGGAACTAAGTTCACCATATTCCTACCTCAGAACATGATGAAATAATGGAGCTATCAAGCGAACAGTTAATAGAGAAGTACTCAACTCTAGCCAGAAGCATAGCTCTAAAATATGCCCGTTACGGGGTACCATTCGACGATCTGTTTCAGGAAGGATTACTCGGTATCCTGGAAGCAGCAAACAAATTTGATCCTCAGAGAGGAACAAAGTTTTCCACTTATGCTACCTACTGGATAAAAAAAAAGATCATCGAATCCTTGAAAAAAGAAAGAAAAAATTCCCTTGATTCCATCCATCTGATCGAAGAAGTTGTTGCGGAGCAAAAAGCAGCACCCGTTGATAAAATACCCGAAAAGATAAAACTTCCTGACAACATGCCTACTCTGGAAAAGAAGGTAATCCTTTCTCTGTTCGAACACCAGAAAACACTGAAAGAAATTGCCGTCGAACTCAACCTATCTCGGGAGAGAGTAAGACAGATAAAAGAAAAAGCTCTGCGTCGCTTGAGAGCTGCCGGTTTATACAATCAAGAAGATAAATAACTTCAATTACTCGATAGTTATACGTATTTATTGATTTGTCTCATCCCTACCAATCCTGTAATTAACAGAATTAAACCCAATATCATCAACCAGTTAAAACTAAAACCCGGCAAGGCAAAAGTTTGTAACAACAAAGGGAAAATGATGTAAACCGAATTGAAAACTGGCACGAAAGTAGTAGCTCTGGCTTTTTTATAAAATCCTAACTGGGTTACGCCAAAAGCTAAAGTTGAAAAAAAAAGACTACTCATGAAAATGGACCAACCCTTGGGATGCGAAGGGATCAATCCCGATGCCTGATGATAATTCTGACCAATACCTTTCAGAATAGGATCAAAACTAGCCATCCCGCCTGCAATAAAACCGAAAACAGTAGATATTGTTCTGGGATTGGTCGAGTGATGATAAATAAGAAAAATGATCGCGGATAATATAATAAAACCGATTGCCAGTACAAATACCAGCTTAGCATTGATCAAGGTCATGTCTAGATGATTCTGATTTAAACTGGAAATACCTACCAAAATCGTCCCGATCGTCAAAATCAAAGCAGAAAAATAGGTTATGTTATTCACATTTTCTTTAAGAATCTTTTGAGAATAGAACATCAAAAATATAAGACCGGTACCAAACATGGATGTGAACAGCGAAGAGGGACCATATTTATTTGCCAGTAGAATCCAAAAAAATCCTGAATTGCTGAGGAAAATGCCAAGGAGATAAATATTCCGAGTGGAACCTTTTGTTTTAATATTTTTTTTAACACCGTAAATACGTTTTAAAGATCCAACAGTGGAGATTCCCTGTAATTGTAAACACTTAGCTAGATGCAATTGGATACTTCCCAAAATACCGAATCCCATAGCAAGTAAATAACTGCTCATCAAAAATCTTCGACCCTTTTAGGCTTTTACTTTCTGACCAAAAATCCCGTGCAGGTATCCTGAGAATGGCAATTTAACATAGATCGGCAATTCTTTATGCTCTTTTTTCAGGGTCAGAAAAATCCATTTATGCTCCAGAATATTAAAAGCAGCGGTTATATCCCAGAGTGGTGGTAAAACCAGTCTGACATTTTTTCCTACTCTACTTAACTCGTTATAGAAAGTTTCAGGGTCATCTACATGCTCTATCGTATGAGATGAAAGTACAGTATCAAATTGCTCATCACGGAAAGGTAAGTTGTAGATATCATTAACTCTCAGGAAATTCGGTAATTTCGCATGTTCTACAATATCCACATTTATTCCACCTCCATCTGTTTTGCCACAGCATATATTAAGATCCCACTTCTGCCTTTTGATGATCTTTCTCTTCATCACTCGATAACTTATTACATTAGAAATATAAGAATAGAGAATTAAAAAAAGAACCATGAGAATTACAAACATAAACCTATATATTCGTGTTTAATTGACGAATTCCTTAAAAAAAATATCCCAGCTTGATTTTTTCTGCACATTCTCCCTGCATAATTTTTTCATACTGGTAACCACTTCCGGTGAATTCTCCATAAGATCAAGGAATTTTTTGATTTCCTGCTTCCAGATTTTAGGATCAAGTTCAAGAATCACTTTTCCGGTCTTTTGATCCTCAATTATTTCCTTGGGACCTCCCTCCGAGCTTACGTATGCTGGTAAACAGCAAGCTTGAGCTTCTAATACCGACATTCCGTAAGTATCCGATGTACTGGGAAAAAGAAATAGATCTGATCCAGAATAATAATTGGGCAGTTCTTCACGTTTTACTTTTCCAGTAAAGATAATGTTACCATTTCTGATGTATTTTTCCTGGAATTCACTACGGTGGGGACCCTCACCCACCAGGAAAAGATAAAGATCGGGATATTCATGGACTAGATCGACAAAAGCCTGCATGATTATATCAAGGTTTTTATCTCTGGATATCCTACCTGTATAGAGTAAATATTTGCCAGGCTTAACTTTATAACGATCCATAAGAAATTTTCTGCCCTGATTTCGGGGATAAAAATTTTTATATTCGATCCCACGAGGAAAAATCTTCATCTTGCTTCTGTCCAACCCCCTTTCCTCCAGGATATCTATATAGGAGACCGATGGAACGTAGAGTTCATCCATTTGCTGATAAAACCAATGGGTATAACTATCAACTATCGAAACAAGAGATTCGTCATCTTTGATCCCATTTGTCTGCAAGGTAAAATCAGTGTGGTAAATCCCAATACTTTTTATATGCAGTAATTTGGTGGCAAGTAAAGCCAATAGTCCAATAGGACCAGGTGTTGAGATGATGATCTTGTCAGGATCTGCGTCATATATCTTTTCCATGGCTGTTAAGGGGGAAGGAACTTTAATCTTTTGATGTTCATAATAAGGGAGCTCGAATTCATGAATTATCGGGATATTGATGAAATTAGGATCATCTTTTTTCTGAGAATGTGAACCAACGATTTTGATTGAATAACGTTTCTGGGATGCTAACTCATGCACTTTAGCCAGCGTTGCCGATACCCCATTCAGATCTTCTACCGTATCGGAAAACCAGAGGATCTTATTGAAGGAACTTTTTTGATAACAACCTACTCGACGCTGCATTTCGATAATAAGATCACGGTTATCGAAAAGATGATGAATCGTTGTATAAAAAGGTAGTGTAAGGAAAACTCCCGGTAAAGATGAAGATATATTTCGGATTATCTTGATCAAGTTTCCCTGCGATAGATTTTCTTCGAAGGATTGTAAAAGGACTCTAAAGAAATTATCGGCAATTTCCGAGATTTTACTGTAAGCAATCTTAAATCGACGATCAAGGTTAACCTCTTTACCCTTTTCCTTCTGCAGGGTTTGGATCAATTCGGTAAAACTTTTTTTCATTTGATCGTCAGAATTTATCGATGTTCTGCTCATGTTCTTCACTTTTAACCTGTACATGAAGTTTAAAGATTCTTGATTGTAAATAAACTCCGATATTTTACCAAAAAAAGTATTGGAAAAACTCTTACTTTTGGTCTTTGCAAAATCAAGGGCGATTTTATAAACTGTGAAGGCAAGTCCCTGAAAATCATTATGCCGTCCACCGGTTTTACTGGTTTTGTTTCTGATATATTCCAGGAATTCATCAATATTATTAGCTTCCAATTCTGTATAAGTTGTGCCAAGAAATATTCCGGCATGATCATCAGAACCTCCGGTCATTCCCTTGATCCAGGGAGTATTACTGAAAGGTTCAATATTATATTTCCGCTGAAGTTCATCAGTATATTCTTTATTCAGATTATTGATTATTTTCGTCCAGTTATCGTTATGAAGATTATTTCTGCCACCATTTCGAGTCTCGAATACATCAAAAAGCAAGATCAGTTTTTCCAGATGTTCGATCGTTAGCTTTCCATTCACAGAATAGGTGGCATGAGCAACCGAGTGAGCCAGTTTTTCCTGTTTAAGATAATCCCTCAATTCATAGATATTAGTTCTGATCGTCTGAATTATATCATACTGAAGTTCGTTGAGTCCATAGATCAGGATATGGATCTTGCAGCCATCTTCGGGAAAATAACTGGTTGCTTCAATCCCAACAATTACCCTTTCGGGATATTTTTTTTTGAGCAGAAGGGCACCCTCGATCCGGTTATGGTCTGTAATAACAATATAATCCATACCCTTTTTCCGTAGTTCTTTATAAATATGTCTGGGATCAGTGTAAGACTCTGCAGCTCCCAATCGCTGTAAAAACCATTCCGATGGATGTTCCGAATATATGGAATGACAATGCAAATCCGCCCTGACCATATAAGCCTCCCTGATAGTTTTTCTAATTTATTACTATATTTCTGTTAAGGAAGGATAAGTTTACGGTTAACTTCTTGTTAAACAGATAAGATTACTTTCCAGCTTGTCACGGCAAAACTTGGATCTCAGAAAAAATATTCTTGGATAACATTATATTATATTTAAAAATACTTGTCATTATTGGACTGCTGCAGATACTTTTTTTTTATAGAGATTAATTATATTATTAATCTGTTTGTTTTAAGTCACTTAAGTTTTCTTAACAATTCCTTAACAATTCTTTTATACTCAGTTAACTTTCAGTGAGTAGAACACAAGTGAATATTTTTATGAATAGGAGGAACAAGTGAAAAAAGTTGTTTTATTCATGGCTTTGCTCATCTTGGTTACTGCATTTCTCAATGCGGAAACCAAGTTGAAAATGGAGATCTGGAATCGTTGGACTTACAAGACTTCCGATGGTGAAGTCGAGAAGAACGAATTTGCAGTTAAAAGAGGTTATTTCCGTCTGGAACCAAAATTCGGAAATAACATCAAAGGTCGTTTCAATGTAGATTTTTTCAGTGATGACGGTGCTGATGACGGAGTCGGGCTTAAAATGAAATATGCCTATCTTGATTTTTCTAATCTTCTTCCAATTAAAGATTCCAAACTTACTATCGGTTTGATGAAAACTTATTTTGGAACTATCTACGATTGGGATTACACCACGATCGAAAAAGATCCTTCCGATCTTTATAAGTTCGTTAGTTCAACTGATTATGGGCTTGGTATTTCCGGATATTTACCCAACGGTTTTGGTACTTACGCAGTTTGTGCTTACAACGGTGAAGGTTATAAGAATACCGGAAGCAAGATAAATTATGGCATCAATCCCCTAGTAAATCTCAGGCTCATACCAGTAACAGGAGTTACCATCGGTGGATCTTATATGCTTAAAACCGAAGGCAAGAGTGAAATCGAAGAAGGTGGCGAAATGGTCGATAATCCTGACAGAGAAGAATACAGTCAGATGGCTGGTGTTGGTAAATTTGCTTTTGGTCCAGCTTATGTACTAGCTCAATACCTCATGAAAGAAACCGACATGCCCAATATGGACGATTTTGAAAAATTTACCGAGACTGTTATTTCTGCTATGGGTGTCTTCAAAGTTAATAGCAAATTAGATATAGTTGCTCGTTATGATATCTACGATCCTGATACAGATGTTGATGATGACGGCAAAAACCTCATAATAGGTGGTGTTAATTATCATATTATGAGAGATTCCAAGAATGCCCCCAAGCTTTTTCTGCAATTAAACTTTGAACAGCTGTCATACGAATGTGATGATTATGAATCTGAAACTCAGATCCTGGCTCAATTGCGTTGGATCTTCTCAGAAACAATGAAATAAGGGAGTTAAAAATGAGAAAAATAATAACTATCATAGCACTTTTAGCCCTAATAGTAGTTCCTGTTTTTGCAAAAAGAGGAAATAAAATTACCATAGCCGGTTCTACAACGGTTCTTCCAATTGCTCAAGCTTGTGCCGAATCTTACATGGACATGCATCCTGATGTAAATATCTCAGTCCGTGGTGGCGGTTCATCCGTTGGTATCGCTAATATCATTGCTGGCACAGTGGATATTGGTGATGCTTCCCGTCATATCAAATCCAAAGAGCTGACCCAGGCTCGTGAAAATGGTATTAATCCTTATGAAAATGTTGTTGCTAACGATGGAATAGCCGTTGTTGTTCATTTCAACAACACTATGAACGCACTTACCCTTTCTCAACTGAAGGATATTTTCACCGGCACAGTTCAAAACTGGAAAGATGTTGGCGGACCTAACATGCCAATAGTTGTTGTTTCCAGAGATGTATCTTCTGGAACTTTCGAAGTTTTCAACAGCAAGGTACTCCAAAATGCCAAGGGGGCCGATGGATCTCTGATGCTGGCTTCCAACAACGCTGTTGCCACAACTGTAGGACAAACCCCCGGAGCTATAGGTTACATTGGTCTTGGTTATATGACTGATGAATTAAAAGCTCTCACAATTGATGGTGTCATGCCCAGCAAAAAAACTATTCAAACCAAAGAATATCCTATTTCCAGAACTTTGCACATGTACACCAATGGGAGTCCTAAAGGATTGGTAAAAGGATTTATCGATTTCGTACTCTCCTCAGAAGGACAGCAAATAGTAGAAGAGCAAGGATTCATAAGCGTGGACTAACCTCCTTTTATGGATCGACGCATTGGGAACTTTCTTGACAAAGTTCCCAATGTTTTTTCTCAAGGGGCTAATATGAAATTTTCTAAATGCTTTTTAATTATTTTTTCCCTGATCTTGCTGGTTTGTTGTTCAACCGGAAAAGAAAAAATCAAAATAGCTGGTTCAACCACTGTTCTACCTATCGTACAGGCTGCTGCTGAAGAATATATGAATACTCACCCCGAAATAGACATATCTGTCCGGGGCGGTGGATCCAGTATCGGGATTCTATCGGCGATAAACAAGATCATAGATATTGGTAACGCTTCCCGCAAAGTAAGTAAGACCGAACTGGAAATAATCCGGGAAAAAGCCCACGATCTGATCGAATCTGAAATAGCATTGGATGCAATCAGCATAGTTGTTCATCCTGAAAATCCGATCACTGAACTTAGTCAACAACAAATTCGAGATATCTATTCGGGTAGAACTAATAATTGGCGGGATCTAGGGGGTTCCGATCTTGAAATAGTAGTTATTTCCAGAGATACCCCTTCAGGTTCATTTGTTGTTTTCAATGAAACTGTGTTAGATGAGAAAAAAGTTACTTCTAAAGCTCTGATGCTAGCTTCTAACAACGCGGTTGCAACGAACATAAGTTTCACACCGGGTGCAATCGGATATGTCGGTATTGGTTACGTGAATGATTATATTAAGCCTTTGAGAGTGAACGGAGTTATTCCTTCCTCCGAATCTGCTAAGAACAGGGAATATATCCTGACCCGTAAACTCTACATGTATACTACCGATACATCCAAAGAACTTGCTCAGGAATTCATAGATTTTATACTCTCCGAACGGGGTCAACAGATTGTTGAAGAACAGGGTTATATCAGGATAAATTAAAACGGAATGTTTAATGGATAAATTCAAAGAGAAAGCCTTTAAAAGTATCACTTATATAGCAGCTTTGTTTACTATAATCTTTCTTTTCGGAATAATCGCAAGTATCTTTCTGGAAGGAATACCAATTTTTAACTTTGTGAAGATCAAAGATTTTATCTTTAATACGTCCTGGCATCCAACTCACTCCCCCCCTGATTTTGGAATTTTATCATTGATCTTAGGTTCTTTTTATGTAACGATAGGTGCATTGATCATAGCTCTACCTTTGGGATTGGGCTCTGCAATTTATATCTCAGAGATTGCAACCCCTCGGGTCAGAGAAATCCTGAAACCAATTATCGAACTATTAGCAGGAATCCCCTCAGTTGTTTACGGTCTGTTTGGAATGGCATTTCTTTCACCTTTTCTGATCAAGGTTTTTGGTATACCTACTGGTCTTAATGTCCTTTCTGCATCCATTATCCTTGGTATAATGGTAGTACCTATTATCTCAAGCCTGTCGGAAGATGCTCTTTCCTCGGTTCCTAAAAATCTTCGGGAAGCCTCTCTTGCTTTGGGAGCCAATAAATGGGAAACGATCATGAAGGTAGTTGTACCAGCTTCCAAATCAGGTATCTTGAGCAGTGTTATCCTGGGCTTTGGAAGAGCTGTTGGTGAGACCATGGTTGTTTTGATGGTGGCAGGTGGGGCAGCCCAAATACCCAAAAACATCTTCCAACCGGTTCGTCCAATGCCGGCAACGATTGCAGCTGAGATGGGCGAAACTGTTATCGGAAGTCCTCATTTTCATGCTTTGTTCGGAATTGCCATCGTTCTATTCCTGATCACTTTTGTATCAATTCTCATCACTGAATTGTTCATTAACAGGAGGAAGAAACGATGAATTACCGTAAAATCAAAGCTGCTGTCGGTGTTAATATCCTGAGATTATTCATTGCGATAACTTCTATCTTTCTTGTGACATTTCTCTATGTGATATTTGCCAAAGGCGGTAAAGTTATAAGCTGGGAATTCCTAACTCAATCACCCCGCAGATTTATGACCGAAGGTGGGATCTATCCCGCCATTGTAGGAACATTCTGGCTCACTGTACTGTCCATCGGGTTTGCTTTACCTCTTGGTGTGCTGACAGCGATCTTTCTGACCAGTTATGCCAAACCAGCATGGCTGGTTCGTATCGTTAGAGTCGCGATCAATACTCTTGCTGGAGTCCCGTCTATTATCTACGGTTTGTTTGGTTTAACCGTCTTCGTCCAGCTTTTCAAGTTTGATGTTTCCATCCTTTCCGGGGCACTTACCCTGGGTGTTCTGGCAATGCCTGTGATCATAAATGCAAGTGAAGAAGCAATTAAAACAGTTCCCAAGGATTTCAGGGAAGCTTCCCTTGCCCTGGGAGCTACCGAAAGACAAACGATCCTAAGGGTCATTCTACCAACTGCTCTGCCTAACATCCTAACCGGGACCATCATCAGTATCGGTAGAGTTGCAGGAGAAACCGCACCGATCCTTTTCACCGCTGCCACTTTCTATACACGTCTGCTTCCCACCTCGGCTTTGGATGAAGTTATGGTTCTGCCATATCACATATACGCACTGATGACAGAAGGCAGTCATGCTGCCAAACAAGTACCTATTGCCTACGGAACAGCTGTTGTGCTCTTGGGTCTGGTTCTTTTTGTAAGCGCTGTAGCAATCGTAATAAGATATAATATAAGGAAAAAGAGAAAATGGTAAATAATGCACACATAACTACCGAGGATCTGAATCTGTGGTTTGGTGATAATCATGTATTAAAAGATGTAAACATACCTGTTTATGATAAAAAAGTCACTGCTCTAATAGGTCCTTCAGGATGTGGTAAATCAACTCTTCTGCGCTGTTTCAACCGCATGAATGACCTAATTCCAGAAACTAAGATAACCGGTAAAGTACACCTCTATAATAAAAATATCTACGAATCCAAAACTGATGTTACTTCCGTTAGGACAAAAGTTGGAATGGTCTTTCAGAAACCTAATCCATTCCCCAAATCGATTTTTAAAAATGTGGCTTATGGTTTAAATATAAGAGGTATTTCAAAAAGCAAAATCAACAAGATAGTTGAAAAAAGCCTGAAAGATGCCTGGCTCTGGGATGAAGTGAAAGACAGACTCCATGAATCAGCATTTTCCCTCTCCGGAGGACAGCAGCAGAGGTTATGCATTGCCAGAGCAATGGCTAATGATCCAGAAATCATTCTTCTTGATGAACCCACATCTGCACTTGATCCCCAGTCTACTGCCAAGATCGAAGAACTCTGCCTGGCTTTAAAGGATAAGGTTACCATCCTCATTGTTACCCACAACATTGCCCAAGCCGGAAGGATCTCAGACTTTACAGCGTTCATGTACCTGGGTGAAATGGTTGAGTTCGGCGAGACTAAAAAAATGTTCACCGTTCCCAAGGATAAAAGAACCGAAGCTTATTTAAGTGGTGTCTTCGGTTAATCCTGCCAAAGAATGACATGCTTAAGGATAAACTGGTTGCCTTGAAAAAATCGTTGATCGAGCAATCTTTGCTGGTCCAGAAAATGATCGAAAGTAGTTTTCTTGGTCTTTTTCAAAAAGAGATTAAATTATTGGAAAAAGTATTAGAACTGGAGTTATTAGTAAATCAGAAGGAAATTGAGATTGAGATGGATTGTACAGCCTTGATCGCCTGTTTCCATCCGGAAGCGAAAGATCTAAGATTGATCCTGATGATAATGAAAATGAATTTGATCTTGGAAAAAATGGGTAACCTTGCTCTTTCGAATGCCAAGAGTGCCAGGTTCTTGCTGCAACATCCTTATAACAGTTCTCTAATTGACCTGGCCAGTATGGCTAAAGAAACGATAAATATGCTTAAGAACAGTATCAATGCTTTTATTACTGAGGATGTAATGCTTTCCAAACAGATCTGTAAAAATGATGATGTCGTCGATAGACTAAATAGTAAGATCTTCAAGAAATTGGTAACCGAAGTGATACCTACTCCACCAACTATCGAAAGTGCTTTTCACATGAACAATATATCAAAAAACCTGGAGAGAATAGCAGATCTTGCTACTAACCTGGCCGAAGATACTGTTTTCATTGCTCAGGGACAAATTTTCAAACATAATTCTCTGATAAAGGACTTAGCATGAAAAAGATCTTAATAGTTATTGTGATTCTGTTTAGTTTAATTTCAGCTTGTCAAAAACATGATAAATTTACCCTGCAGGGAGCCGGAGCAACCTTTCCATTTCCTCTTTATAACAGAATGTTCAGTGAGTTTTATCGGGAAACCGGGGTTGATGTTAATTACCAGGCAATTGGTTCAGGAGCTGGGATCAAGAGATTCCTTGATAGACAATTGGATTTTGGTGCTTCTGATAGTTACCTTTCCGATAGGGAAATGGCAGAATATGATAACGAAATCCTGCATATTCCTATTTGTCTTGGGGCTGTAGCCGTTAGCTACAACCTTGATCTATCCGACACATTAAGACTTACACCTTCCCTATTGAGTTATATCTTTAAAGGCGAGATCAATCAATGGGACGATCCCCGGATAAAACAGATCAATCCGGGTATTGTTTTTCCACAAGATAAAATCAAGATAATTGTTAGATCAGATGCCAGTGGTACTACAGAGATTTTTACGGAATATTTAAGTAGAATAGATCCGGAATGGGATGAAACAACGGGCAGTGGCAAGAAGGTTATTTGGGTTAAAGGTGAAGAAATAAAGGGTAATTTCGGAGTAGCAGCAAAAATCAGGGATACTTCTGGTTCAATTGGATATCTGGAAAAGATCTATGCTCAACAGAATGAGATGTCAATCGCGAAAATCCAGAACAAAAAAGGAAATTACATCTACCCAGATCCTCAAGCGGTAAGCCTGGCTGCTGATATTGGGTTACCTGCCGATACCAGGATCAAACTTATCGATCCTTCATCCCTAGCCGGTTATCCTATCAGTAGTTTTTCCTGGATTCTGATCTATAAAGAACTGGATTACCTCAAAAGTCGGGTCAGAGCCACTAACACGGCAAAGCTTATTCACTGGATGTTAACCGACGGGCAAAAATATGCTGAGGAAATTGGTTATTCACCTCTTCCCCATCAAGTAATAGAAAAAGCTAAAAAACAATTAACAAAAATAACTTACAATCAGGAAAATATTTTAAAATAAAATTATACTCGAGGAGTACAAATGTTAACTAATAAAATACCAGATCTAAAGAAAAATATACTGGAGATGGCTAGAATAGTAGAAAAAATGCTAGAAGAAAGTATTGCGGGATTGGTGGAAAAAGATAAGGAAAAACTGGAGAAAATCTTTGAACTGGAAGATAAAATCAATCAGATGGAAATCGATATCGAAGAACAATGTATTTCCCTTATAGCCTTGCATCAACCGGAAGCTAAAAACCTGAGAACAATCCTGATGATCCTTAAAATGAACAACGATCTGGAAAGAATGGGTGATCATTGCATTAATATCGTTAAGTGTGCATTGTACCTGATTCGCAAACCATTCTTCAAGAAGCTGGTCAATATTCCAGTTATGGCTGAAAACACTAAAAAAATGGTAGAAAACACTATTACAGCATTCATGAATGAAGACAGTGAACAGGCTAAACAAGTATGTCTAGACGACGATAATGTGGATGAGATCAGGGAACATATATATAGAGTATTATTGACTTATGTTCTTGATAATCCCACCTACATAAAAAGGGCATTTCACATAAACAAGATCTCTGCCAACCTGGAAAGGATCGCAGATCTATCAACCAATATTGCTGAAGATACAATTTTCATGACCAAGGGTGAGATCATAAAACACCATGTGGAAGAGGAGAATAACTGACAATGATTAAAGTTCTGTTCGTTTGTGTTCATAATTCTGCCCGTAGTCAGATAGCAGAAGCCCTGCTCCAGAAATATGGCGGCAAAGATTTCAAAGTAGAAAGCGCCGGACTGGAACCAGGAGAACTCAATCCACTTGCAATTGAAGTAATGAAAGATGAGGAGTTGGATATTTCAGGAAATAAAACAAAGAGCGTATTCGACTTTTTCCAGCAAGGTAGAATCTATAATTTCGTGATCACCGTATGCGATGAGTCTCAAAAGGAACGTTGTCCAATCTTTCCGGGTAGGGTAACAAGATTGCACTGGAGTTTTCAGGATCCGGCAGTTATAGAGGGAACTCAGGAAGAAAAACTTGCAGCCGCAAAACGAATTAAAGATAAGATCAAAGCTAAAATCAAAGAATTCATAGCTGAAACAAAATCATATTATATTTAAAGTTTGAAAAAATATCTTACTGAACTTATCGGAACTTTTGCCCTGGTTTTCTTTGGTACCGGAGCAATCGTCGTGAATGAGTTTCATCCCGGTTTACTGGGACACCTGGGAATATCTCTGGTATTTGGATTGATAGTTATGACCGTTATCTATTCGATCGGGGATGTTTCTGGTGCTCATATCAATCCAGCTGTGAGTTTTGCCTTTTTTCTAGCTAAAAAGATCTGTTTAAAAGACACTGTTTTTTATACAATCTCTCAGCTTGTAGGAGCAGCTCTTGCCAGTCTTTTACTAAGATCATTTTTCCGGGGATCAGATAGTTTAGGAGCTACAATACCGACCTTGGATCCCCTAGCTGCATTTATTCTGGAAGTTATTATATCATTCTACCTCATGTTCGTTATCCTGCATGTTGCTACCGGTTCCCAAGAAAAAGGACTTATGGCTGGAGTTGCAGTTGGAGGTACAGTTCTAATTTCTTCTTTATTTGCAGGTCCACTGACCGGAGCTTCCATGAATCCAGCTAGAACTTTTGGCCCTGCCTTGATTAACCTGGATCTCAAATACCTCTGGCTTTATTTTATCTCCACCTATCTTGGTATGTCCCTGGCTGTTATCAGCTGTCTTTTGATCAGAAACAATAAATGTTAACAATCCTTATATTTTCCTCGAATGTTAAGGAAATTAGGATTTTTTTCCTTTTATGAATCTCCTTTATTCAGAGTTTCAATTTTTATCAGTTTATTTAACAGCTTATTGCAAAATTAATTAGAAAGATTTAACTTTCCCAAATCAAATCCGTACTGGAAATATAATTGACACAGAGTAAAATCTAAAGAATTAGTCCCTGCAACAAGGAATGATATGTTGATCTCAACTATATTCAAGTTGCTTGGTTCTCTTGGTGTTTTCCTGTATGGGATGCGGGTTATGAGTGATGGTATCCAGAAAGTAGCCGGTGACAGGTTACAGACCATCATGAACTATATGACCAGCAATCGCTTCTTAGCAATTTTTACTGGTTTTCTGATAACTGCTCTGATCCAATCCTCTTCTGCGACAACAGTAATGGTAGTAAGTTTTGTAAATGCCAGTCTTTTGTCACTGACACAAGCTATAGGTGTTATCATGGGTGCCAATATAGGGACAACTGTTACCACCTGGATCGTCTCGTTTTTTGGTTTCAAATTCAACATTGCATCAATTGCACTACCTGTTGTTGGTATAGGATTGCCTTTCTTGTTTTCCAAGAATCGTAATCGAAGGGACATCGGTGAGATCCTGATCGGTTTTGGTCTATTGTTCCTAGGACTTGCATTCTTGAAAGAATCAGTTCCTGATATTAAACATAATCCAGAATTATTAGCTTTTTTGCAGAATTACACTCAACTGGGATTCCTCACATTTATAATATTTGTTCTGGTAGGATCAATCCTTACTGTTATTGTACAATCTTCCAGCGCAGCTATGGCAATCACCGTTACTATGGCATTCAAAGGATGGATTGATTTTCCCACCGCAGCAGCCATTGTATTAGGTGAGAATATTGGAACTACAGTTACAGCCTATCTGGCTTCGATCGGAACGAACGACAATGCCAGAAGATCTGCCAGGGCTCATTTTCTTTTCAATACTTTTGGTGTAGTATGGATGGCATTATTATTCCAATATTTCATAAGATTGATCTATTATCTTGCCCCCTGGGATGCTTCCCTGCAGGGTAATTTACCTCTAAATCTGGCACTTTTTCATACCGTATTTAATCTTACAAATACTATAATTTTCGTTGGTTTTCTCCCTCAATTTGCTAACCTGGTAAATAAAATCGTTAAACCATCCCAATACGAATTTCATCAGAAATATAAGCTTCAGTATATCTCCACCAGTTTACAGGATACGGCTCAGCTCAATCTGCTCAATGCGCGAAAAGAACTCACAAAAATGGCAGAAATTACGGAAGAAATGTTTAAATCTTTCCTGCAAGTTTTCTATAATCCCAATAAAAAAATGGGCAACCTGGTTAACAAGGTAAAACAGCAGGAAGAACTTACAGATGACATGCAGGAGGAAATCTCCAAGTATTTAGTAGAATGTTCCAAAGAAGAACTTAACGATAAAAGCAGGATAAATCTAAACTCCATGCTGAGAATAGTAAATGAACTGGAAAACGTTGGAGATTCCTGCTTCAAGCTGATTATCCTTACCCAGAAAAAATACGAGAAAAAACTTACATTGCATGCCAAA
>Ga0272442_10005457_pt1 | contig 16995 bp, 13 predicted proteins | sample SSMForm2O_FD_200262 | JGI IMG/M metagenome (GOLD analysis project Ga0272442, IMG submission 200262) | Marine sediment archaeal communities from Little Sippewissett salt marsh, Falmouth, MA, United States - SSM-Form-2O | ecosystem: Environmental > Aquatic > Marine > Wetlands > Sediment ... | reverse complement strand
AATAAACCTGAATTAATCTAAAGTGGCCGGCCCTAAGTGATGGAGAGAGGGTACACGAGGCGGCACGAGAAAAACATCATCGAAGATTTTTTTTCGCCGAATTGACTCCCGCACCCTGGGACAATACGGCCATCCTCAGATACAACCCGCTTCTACCTCTAAGCCTCCTCCAGCCTGCGGCCTGAACGGCAGGCGATTGTTTACTGAAACCAACTGCAGGAGCAACTTGATGAGAGCATTAATTACCGGAGGAGCCGGGTTTATCGGTTCCCATCTGAGCGAAAAACTTCTTGACCTCGGTTACAAGGTGACCATTATCGACGATCTTTCCACCGGAAGGATGGAAAATATCAATCATCTGATAGCCAACGAGAGGTTTTCTTTCGCAATCGAGAACATCCTTAACGAAACAGTGATGGATCGACTGGTCAGCGAGTGCGACATCATTTTCCATCTGGCCGCTTCGGTTGGGGTGGAACTGATTGTCGAGCGCCCGGTGGAAGTGATCGAGACTAATATCCTGGGCACCGAGATGGTCCTTAAAGTGGCCAACCGGTACAAGAAGAAAACTATGATCACCTCGACCAGCGAAATCTATGGAAAAAGCAACAAGGTCCCGTTCAAGGAGGAAGATGACAGCCTGATGGGCCCGACTACCAAGAACCGCTGGTCATACGCCTGCTCCAAGGCGATAGATGAGTTCCTGGCCCTGGCTTATTACCAGGAAAAGAAACTGCCGGTGGTGATCGCCCGCCTTTTCAACACTGTGGGGCCGCGCCAGACAGGTCGCTATGGAATGGTGATACCCCGTTTCGTGGCTTTCGCCCTTAAAAAAGAGCCGCTCCCGGTTTACGGGGATGGCCGCCAGAGCCGCTGCTTCACTTGTGTTGACGATACTGTGGAGTATCTGGTGCGCCTGAGCCGTATCCCGGAAGCTGCGGGACAGATTTTCAACGTGGGCAACAACCTGGAGATCGAGATCCTCGAGCTGGCCGAGAAAATCAGGAAAATGACGGACAGTTCGTCCGAAATCCTCTTCATCCCTTACGACAAGGCTTTCGCGGAAGGTTTCGAAGACATGCACAGGCGGATACCCGATATCTCCAAGGTCTGCAAGTGCACTGGCTACAAACCCCAATACGACCTGGACACAACGCTCGAACGCGTTATCGAATATGTCAAAGAGGTGGGGCCGGATAGCCTGCTGAGGTCTAAATCCTGACAGCAAGTCTTACCGGAATACTGAGCAGATAACTTTGCCCACACCTCAAGGACGGTTTAAATGCCAATTAGCTGGGTGCTATTGAGCACGGCTCTGTTGATCCTGATCGGGACAAGTCTCCTCTCCTATTTTCTGAGTTTATTTTTCAGACGTCTGGCTCTGGGAACCGGGATCGTCGACAAACCCCGGGGAGACCGCTTTCACAACCATTCGGTGCCGCTGATGGGCGGCAACGCTATTTATTTCGCATTCCTCGGCTTCCTGGTATTCAAGGGACTGATCGGTCCGGATGTCGGTCTCGTTCTGCTGACCGGGGTCGCCGGCATACTCTACGGTATCCTTCGCCATCGTAACAAAATCTACCTGATTTTTATCCTCTCTGTGATCTGGTGTTCGCTTCTGGGAATCCTGGTCGGCGAGGACAGCGAAAACCAACTCCTGGGATTGCTTCTCGGCGGAACCATCCTCCTGCTTGTGGGTAATGTCGATGATGTCAGGGGCGGACTCATACCCCATGTCAAACTGGTGGGGCAGGCTATCGCCGGCATTTTCCTGATATATTTCGGTATCAAGGTTAACGTCTTTATTGATCTCGGCTTCGAGTGGGGCATTCCCTACCTGCAGCACCTGACCTACCCTTTCACCCTTTTCTGGGTAATCGGGATGACCAACGCTTTCAACCTGATCGACAACATGAACGGGCTATCCTGCGGGGTCGCCGTGATCAGCAGCCTTTTCTTCGGGCTGATCTCCTTTGTCAACGGCCAGATCGAACTCGGATACATTTTCTTTATCTTCGCGGGTGCGGGCCTGGGTTACCTGCCCCACAATTTCCCCAAGGCGAGAATCTTCATGGGTGATGCAGGCAGCCTGTTTATCGGCTTCGTAATCGCCGGACTCTCGATTGTGGGAAGCTGGACTACCGCAGAGGGCTGGGTTTCTCAGCGCTTCAAAATATCACTGGCTATTCCGCTGCTGGTGCTGATCTACCCGATTTTCGACACCGCCCTGGTCACCATTACACGGATCATTCGCCACCGGCCGATCTCGCTGGGAGGCAAGGACCACAGCAGCCACCGCCTGGTACGCATGGGCCTCGGCCCTGCCGATACCGTTCTTCTGGTTTACACTTTCTCCAGTTTCTGTGGCTTCTCCGCGCTTTTTCTGACAATGATCTATTACGAGCAGGCTGTGCTGATGTTGACATTCCTGGTTCTGTTCATCGTTCTGGTCGGCTTGCGGCTGGGTAGGATCCAGGTCGATGATTAATTTGTGGATCGGAGGCTTATTTATTATATTACAAATCGTGTTCTATAATCATTCTCATTTTTACGGTCGAAAGGTTAAATCTCAAAATGCAAAATTCAAAACAAAAAGGGAGCGAAATCCAAAACCTGATGCCCTCGGAGGAACAGCTCCAGATAATCCTGGAAAACCTGTTTGAACGCCAGCGCCTGATCGAGCTGGCCCATCGCTGTACCATACGCGATGAGGAGCTCGACCTGCGCCAGGCCAAGACCCACGAGTTGATCGAGATTCTGATCAATGCCTGGAAATCCGGCCCCAAAAGAAATTCCGGCAGCATCTGGGGGGCGGTCGACCAGGATCTGGCAGGCAGGCTGAAAAACTACCTGGGCCTCGGTGAAAACAAACTCCGCGATATGCTGTCCGTTCTCCAGTCCGAGGGTTCCTACGACCGGAAGACCTCGTCGACCCTCCTGTGGGTGCTGCTGCACGAAAAGCACGAAAGCCTTCTCTCAGAATTCGGATCCGTGCTCAACCACCGGTTCCGCGATTCAGGCAGCCTGCTTGCGGGCAGACCGATCTGCATCGGCAAGTTTCACGATGTCGAGGAGCTGATCGCCGGGATGGGCCGCGAGCTGAAAGCGCTGCTGATCGAGCAGACACGGGAGATAGAAAGCCTGAAAGCCCGCCTGGAAAAACTGGAGGAGTCTTCTTTTGCAAAACGCGACAGCGAGGCCTTCCGACGCAGACTGAAAGATATCCCCCCGGAAAAGATACGGGTCGGCGTCTTTGTTGACGTGCAGAACATGTTTTACGCGGCAAAAAAGCTTGACGGCGCACGTCTCGATTACGAATCCATGCTGGACCGGATAGTCAGCAACCGCCGCCTGATCAGAGCGGTCGCCTATATCGTGGAATCCTCCGAAATCGATCAGAGCGGTTTTATCAGTGTGCTGGAAAAGAAAGGATACCAGGTACGCCGCAAGGAACTGAAATCTTTTATGGATGGCACGGCCAAGGGAGACTGGGATATGGGGATGGCGATCGATATACTCGAGACGACGAACCATCTCGATGTAGTGGCCCTGGTAACCGGAGACGGCGATTTTGTCTCGCTCGTTCGCCTGGTGAAAAAGCTAGGGCCCATGGTGGAACTTTACGCTTTCGGGCACAACCTGAGCGGCGAACTCAAAGAAACCAGCGATAAATTCTTCGAGATAGGAAGCGAACTGCTTCTGAAAAATTTCCATCACCAGGCCCCGGCTGAGGGTGCACAAAAAGAATCCGGTAGCGAACAGGCCGGCGATACCCCGGCCGAGAAAGCCGAAAAAACGGGAAAAAAACAATGAAAGCCATCATAATCGGCGCGGGAGATGTCGGGTTCCATCTTGCTGCCCGGCTTTCCCAGCAGGGTGGCGAAATCGTGGTTGTCGACCTCGACCAGGCAAAGGTGGACCGGGTGGAGGACCATCTCGACGTGCTCGCTTTTCAGGGCAGTGGCGTGGATTACCGCGTTCTGGGCAAAGCAGATATCGCAGAGTCGGATACCCTGATCGCGGTCAGTGACAATGACGAAGTTAATATACTGGCCTGCCAGTTGGCTGCCCGCTACGAAGTCCAGATGAAAATCGCAAGGGTAGGCTCTGATTATTACTACGGCGACTCGCCTCTGGCGCCGTTCAGCTCGCTGGGTGTAGATGTGATGGTCAACCCAGAGGAGGCATGTGCAGCCGAGGTGCAGAAGCTGCTGAATTTCGCTGCGGCCACCGATGTGGTCGAGTTCGCCGATGGAGAAGTTATCCTGATGGGTATGCGGGTCGGGGAGCGTTTCCTCTACCGCGACATGCCTCTGAAACGTATCGCTGGCGAATTCGAGCGGCGCAATTTCCTGGTCACGGCAATCAGCCGCGGCGAGCAGACGATTATCCCCGGCGGAGAAGACCTGATCCTCGAGGGCGACCTGCTCTACGTGATCGGCAAGAGCGAGGCGGTCGACGATATCCTTCGGCTGGCCGGATATGAAAACCGGAAACTTCAGCGCGTGATGCTTGCCGGGGGAACCAACGTATCGGTCAGGCTGGCCCATTTACTGGAAGACGGCGGGGCCACACCAATAATTTTCGAAGCCGACCGCACCCTCTGCGCCACTCTGGCCGAAGAGCTGGGAGCGAGCCTGGTTCTAAACGGGGATGCAACCGACCTCGATCTGCTCCAGTCCGAGGGAGTGGACGGGGTGGACGGGTTCGTCGCACTCACCGAGAGCGACCAGAACAACATCATCAGCTCCCTCGTGGCCAAGAACATGGGTGCCACCAAGACCATCGCCCAGATCAAAAGGCTCGAATACATGAGCCTGGCCAATCGGATCGGGGTCGACGCCACTGTCAGCCCGCATCTTTCCACGGTTAATGCGATCCTGGCCGCCACTCACAGCGAAAGGCTGCTGACACTGGCCACCCTGCGGGGGCTCAGCGTACAGATGATGGAAGTCTCGATCAGGGAAGACCTGCCGATCGTCAACAAGCCGCTCAAGGATCTGAAATTACCCCCTGGCTGTATTCTGGGTTCGCTGGTCAGGGGCAGCCGGATTTTGATCCCCCACGGCGACGACCATCTCGAACCAGGCGATAAGGCCGTAATTTTCACCCTCGCCAAACAGGCACGCAAAGTAAGCAAGTTCTTTCTCTAAGAGACTTGCGCGGAACCTGTAGAAATCTAATCCCTGAACTTTCAAAGCGACCGGATCAAAATGAAAATCAGGCTGGTTCTCCACATAGTCGGGCTTTTGCAGGTGTTTGTCGGCTTAACGATGATCCTGCCCGTTTTATGCGCCGCCTACTACGGCGAGCCGGAAATATGGCCGTTTCTATGGTCGATGGGGCTCACCATGCTCGCAGGTGCGCTGATCTGGAGTTTTACCCGCCAGGAAGAGGATATCAGGGTCCGCGAGGGTTTCGCCATTGTCACCCTGGGCTGGGTGGCCACCGCTGCTTTCGGCGCTCTGCCTTTCCTGCTTTCAGGCGCGATAAGCAACCTCACCGACGCTTATTTCGAGACCCTGAGCGGCTTTACCACAACAGGCGCCTCGATCCTGACCGATATCGAAATCATGCCCCGCTCGATCCTCCTCTGGCGCAGCCAGACCCAGTGGCTCGGCGGCATGGGAATTATCGTGCTCTCCATCGCGATCCTCCCTTTCCTGGGCGTGGGCGGCATGCAGCTTTTCAAGGCGGAGGTGCCGGGCCCTACCCCGGACAGGCTCAAACCCCGCATTTCGCAGACCGCCGGACTCCTCTGGGGAGTCTATTTGCTGCTAACGGTAAGCGAAATATTCCTGCTCAGGTTCGGCGGCATGGACCTGTTCCACGCCACGAACCACGGCTTCACCACCATGGCTACAGGAGGGTTCTCTACGCGTAACCTCTCCGTGGGCTATTACAACAGCGCTTACATCCAGTATGTGGTAACCTTTTTCATGTTCATGGCCGGTGTGAACTTTTCCCTGCATTACCGCTTCCTCACCGGTCTGCGCCCCACAGTGTACGCTAAAGACAGGGAATGGGTCTTTTACATTATCATCCTCGGCGGAGCCACTGCCCTGTTATTTCTCTATAACGGGGTGTCCGGAGCCGGATTCGCCGAGAAAAATTTCCGGGGAAGCCTCTTCCAGGTGGTCTCGATCACCACCACCACTGGATATGCAACCGCCGATTTCGACGCCTGGGGCCCGTTGAGCAGGGTGATGCTTCTGGCCCTGATGTTTGTCGGGGGATGCGCCGGCTCCACCGGCGGCGGGATGAAAGTGATTCGCCTGCTGCTGATCCTCAAACACGGCAAGACCGAGATAAAGAAACTGCTTCACCCCAAAGCCCTGTTCCTGGTCAAGGTCAGCAAGATCAAGGTCAGGCCGGAGGTGATGCTCAACGTGCTGGGGTTCTTTACACTTTATATCGCTCTTTTTATATTCTGTTCGTTTCTGATGACCGCACTGGGGCTGGACATGATCACCGCCACCAGCAGCGTGGCCGCGACCCTGGGCAATATCGGCCCCGGCCTGGCCCAGGTCGGGCCCACTCTCAATTACAGCACCGTGCCTCTGCTGGGCAAATGGGTGCTCTGCGGGTGCATGCTCCTGGGCCGGCTGGAAATCTTTACCGTGATTGTCCTTTTCATGCCGGAGGTGTGGAAAAAGTTTTGACCTGACTGGCAGAATTCATTTATAGTTGAAACCGGTTTTCGCTTTATCTCCTGACCAAGGGGTGGGGCTTGCCTCGCCCCTGCTTTCGTTATGATATGGATCCAGCCTGTTCGAGGTAAAAAGTTAAAAAAGTTACTCCCAGGGAAAATTGTCTCCGATGAATATGCAACGAATCAGAAATTTCTGTATTATCGCCCACATAGATCACGGAAAATCTACACTGGCCGACCGCATGCTCGAGATGACCCACACTCTCACAGCGCGTCAGATGCGCGACCAGGTGCTCGACAGCATGGAGCTGGAGCGCGAGCGGGGGATCACGATCAAGGCCCACGCCATCCGCATGGACTACAGTGGCCCGGACGGGGGTCTCTACCAGTTCAACCTGATCGACACCCCGGGGCACGTGGATTTCAACTACGAAGTAAGCCGGAGCCTTGCCGCCTGCGAGGGCGCTCTTCTCGTGGTGGACGCCGCCCAGGGCGTGCAGGCCCAGACCCTGTCCAACCTTCTGCTTGCCCAGGAAAACAACCTGGTAATCATCCCGGTGATCAACAAGATCGACCTGGCCGCGGCGCGTATCGACGAGGTGAGCGGGGAGCTGACCGAGCTGCTCGGTGTCACCGGGGAGGAAATCCTTCTGGTGAGCGCCAAGCAGCCGAAAGGCGTCGATAAGGTCCTCGAGGCTATCGTGGAGCGGATACCGCCCCCGCAAGGCGAGCCGGACAAGCCGCTGAAAGCGCTGATTTTCGACAGCGCGTTCGACCAGTACCGGGGTGCGGTACCGCTGGTGCGGGTGGTGGACGGGTTTCTGGAAAAGGGAATGGTGATCCGCCTTTCTGCAACCGGCGGCACTTACGAAGTAGACGAGGTGGGAATGCAGCGCCTGAAGCCGATACCCACAGAAAGGCTCAACGCCGGCGAGGTGGGCTATGTGGTGGCCTCGATCAAGCATCTGAGCCACACCCGCGTAGGCGATACGATTATTGATGCAGCCGATCCGGCGCCGGAGCCGCTGCCCGGCTACAGGGAGGTCAAACCGATGGTCTTTGCCGCAGTTTTCCCGGTGGACAACGACCGGTACGACGACCTGAAACACGCGCTCGAACGCCTCCGCCTCAACGACGCCTCCCTGACCTATGAGCCGGAGAATTCCCTCGCTCTCGGTTTCGGGTTCCGCTGCGGCTTCCTGGGGCTTCTTCACATGGAAATCGTCCAGGAGCGCCTTCAGCGCGAGCACGGCGTAAAAATCCTCGCCACTGTGCCCAATGTCAGTTACCACATCAGGCTGAAAAACGGCGAGAGGTTCGAGATCTCCAACCCGGCGTCTCTGCCCGACCGGGCGCTGATCGAGCAGATCGAGGAGCCGGTGGTCAAGGTGCGGATATTCGTGCCCTCGGAATACGTGGGACCTGTGCTGGAGCTGTGCAACGAGCGGCGCGGCAGTCACGAAGACCTGCTTTATCTGGACCAGTACAAGGTCGAGATAATTTACAAGCTTCCGCTGGCCGAGATCCTTCTCGATTTCTATGACAGGCTCAAGACAATCAGCCGCGGCTACGCTTCTTTCGACTATGAGCTTCTCAACTTCCGCGCCAATGATCTTGTCCGGCTGGATATCCAGATCAACGGGGATGTGGTGGACGCCCTGAGCGTGATAATACACCGGAACAAGGCGCGCCTGTGGGGCAAGCGGCTGATCGAGAAGCTGAAGGAGCTGATTCCCAGGCAGTTGTTCGAGGTCGTGCTCCAGGCCTCTATCGGCGGCAAAGTGATCGCGCGCGAAACAGTCCGCCCCCTGCGGAAAAATGTCACAGCCAAATGTTACGGGGGCGATATCACTCGCAAGCGCAAGCTTCTCGAACGCCAGCGGGAGGGCAAGCGCCGGATGAAACAGGTGGGGCAGGTGGAAATCCCGCAGGAGGCGTTCCTTGCCGTGCTGAAACTGGACTGAGTCCATGCCCGGACCAAGGCGCCGGTACAACCGACAGATAACAAGAATCCGATAAAAACCTTTTCCTGAAAGCAACCATGAAAGCCGACCTGCACATACACAGTACTTATTCGGACGGCACCCTGCCCCCGAAGGAAATTATTCCCCTGGCTGCAACAAAAGGACTGTCGATCCTGGGCGTAACAGACCACGACACTGCCAACCACTTTCCGGAGTGTATCAAAGCGGGCCTGAAAAGCGGCCTGACAGTTATTCCCGGCGTGGAGTTCAGCACGGGCTTCAAGGACTTCGAACTTCATATTATCGGCTATACCCCCGACTTCCGCAACAGGGAGCTCCGGGCCCACCTTAGCCGGGTACGCGGCCGGAGGCTTGCAAGGGCTCAGGAGATCCTCGCCCGGCTGGCGAGCAGGAACGTGAATATCCCTGAGGCTGAGATCGACCTGACTCCCGGCAAGACGACTGTCGGCAGGCTGATTATCGCCAGACTTCTGTTCAACCACGGGTACGTGCGGACAATCGACGAGGCTTTCGACAGGTATCTCGGCACTAACGGCAGCGCTTATGTGCCCTACGAACTGACGGATGCCTGCGAAGTGGTCGAGTTGATCAACAGAAGCGGGGGAGTCAGTGTTTTCGCCCATCCCTCGCGCCTGGAGCTGGAAACCGCCTGCGACTCTCTTTGCGAGGCAGGGCTGGAGGGTATCGAGGCCTGGCGTCCGGCGATCACCCGGAGGCTCGCCGGCACGATCAAGAAAAAGGCCTCACAGCACAACCTCGTTCTCACCGGGGGCTCGGACTGGCACCATGACGGCGGCTGGCGCGAACTCGGCGATTTCTACGTAGACCAGGAGCGTATCGCCGACTTTCTGAATCTGGTCGCGGAAAAATCGACCCCCGGGCAATGAATCATCAGAGCAGCAGCTCTTCGCACTAGCTCAAGGCGCAGAAATTTTCCTCCGGCCTGACTGGATGTTTTACTTCGGCTGCCGGTTAACTTAGTTTAACTCTTGTTTCCAGGTCTTTTACCACTGCGCTTAACGGTCATGAACACGGACTGTGACAGACACAGCGTTCCCCGGGGCTCCGCTATCCCGACTTTGACCGAGTCGCTTGTCGTGCTTTGCCTTTGCTCGGTGATAATGCTTCTTGCGTTTCGCATGATCCAGGCGTTCGAACCCGGCGTTACCGGGCTGATCGGCGGCTGGCGCTTTACCGTGGGCCTGCTGATCGAGTTGCTGGCTCTCGGCTTGCCTCTCGGCTTTTTTCTCTATTTCAGGAGATATAACCTGTCTCGAAGTCTGGGCCTGTCAGCCTGCGGTTTTTCCCCGCTGGCCGGGGCCGGGCTGATGGGGGCGGGTACGGTGCTTTTTGCACCCCAGCTCGAGGTATGGCTTGCCGGACTCGTTCCGCCGCCTGAGGGCTATTTCGAGGCTTTGGTCGATTTCTTTACACTTAAGGGCGGGGAATCCCTGGTCTGGGCCCTTTTCTGCCTAGCACTCGCGCCGGCCCTGCTCGAGGAGGCCCTGTTCCGCGGTATCCTGCTCAGGTCGGCGCTGCGCAGCATGAGCCGCCCGCTGGTGATCTTCGGCGTGGGAGCCGCTTTCGCCCTTTTCCACTTCGATCTCTGGCGCGCCCCGGTGCTCTGCCTGATCGGTATGCTTATCACCTGGATAGCAGTCCGCACGGCGTCTCTCTGGCCGGCCGTGGTGTTCCATTTCGTACACAACAGCCTGTCGCTGATCCTGCTGAACGTCGGGATACCCGAAGAACGGGGCTGGATCGAGGGAACTGCCGACGCTCCGCTGCCGCTGCTGGCCCTCGGAGCCTTTCTGCTTATCTCGGGCGCGATGATCCCGCCGCAGAGAGCGCCGGAAAAAACCGGCCCCCGGAAGCCATGACCAGCCTGAATAATTCAGCCCGAAAGCTTTAGTTTTCAAGAAAATGAAACTATCTGAAGCCCAAAGGTGTCTTAGATGAGGGTAAATAAATCCTGACAAGGGCAAATATCTTTAACTTTTCTTCTATTCTGGAGGCCTCCAAATGAACCGTATCCACGGTGCTGTCTGTATCTGTCTGATCTCATTCCTTACGGTTACCGTTCTGGCGCCCTCGCCCTTATCCGGCGACCAAAGAGAAAGAAGCGGGTCGTCTCTGCTCGATCCGCTGGTTCCCTTTTATCACACTTACAACCTGACCTCCCTTTTCCCGGTCGGCATGTCAAGAGCCCCGGCAGTTGAAGGCGGCGGCGCTGCCGGCACAGGGGTGATGACCCTGGATGACTGCATCGACGCCGCGCTGGCCAAAAACCCGACTTTCAACAAATCGCGGGAGAACCTGCGGGCCGTGATGGGCGACATCCTCATGGCCTGGGGCAACTATATCCCGACCCTAAACGCAAGTTACGGCATGGGCCAGAACAACAGCACCACCTCCTATGTGGACCCCAGCGGTGTCCTGCGCACTGCAGGTGGTATCAGCAAGTCGAGCTACGGCTCGCTTTATGCGAGTTTCACCGTATTCGATGCGGCAAGTAAATATTTCGAGATGAAAAACGCCCGCTACCTGCGTCACGAACGCCGCGACCAGCTCGGGGCCGCTGAACTCCAGCTTGTAGATCAGGTGCGCCGGGCCTATTTCACGGCCCTGCGCCAGCAGCAACTGCTGCTGGCCGCCAGCAACCGCGCCGAAAGCCTGCGTGATCAGTTGCGCCTCGCAGAGGCGAAATTCTCTGTCGGCTCGGTGACCAAGCTCGATGTGCTTCAGGCCCAGGTCGATCTCAAGGACCAGGAGCTTGTTATCATCGAGACGGAAAATGATCTGAAAAACGCGAAAATGGAGCTCAACCGGTTGATGGGTGCCGCGCTCGAGCGTGATTTCGAAATGGCAGACGAGTTCGCCATCCAGAAAGTTGAATTAGACCTGGGAAGGCTGGTGGAAGAAACCCTGGAGAACCACCCCGAGGTAACCAGCTTACGCTACCAGGTCAAGCAACTGAAAAACAACCTCTGGATGGGGCGCCTGGCTTACCTGCCGACTATCAGGACCAGCCTCAGCTATTCCCGCAGGGAGGACGGCCTCGAGATCATCCCCAACCTGAATAAAAGTCGCGGTCTCAGTTTCAACATAGGGTGGAATATCTGGGACTCTTTCGTCCGTTTCAGGAGGAACCGCTATTTCCAGGTCCAAATGAACAATCTCCAATACGATCTGGCAGCCATGCAGCTGGATATCGAACGTGATGTAAGGCAGTATTACCAGGACCTGCTTCGCCTTCACCAACGGAACCTCGCACTTCGGGAGAACAAGGCCCTGCGCCAACAATCACTGGAGCTCGAGCAGGAAAGATACCGGCTGGGTGCGGCCAGTATCCTGGAGCTGCGCCAGGCCCAGGTGGATTTTGCCCAGTCCGAGATTGACTATATCAACTCGGTCTACGACTTTCACTCCACTCTTTCCAGCCTTAGCCAGAGTACGGGAAGGGACCTGGCGGGAGAACTAGGCATGTAGACAGAAGACTTTCGGACAGTTCCCCTGTTTATGCTGATCAAGCCTGTTCAGGGGCATCCCGGCAGTATAAAAATATTATTTTTTTTCTTGCTAAAATCACGGCCCGCTTGCCTTTTATGTGTATCTTGTTAAATTTCAACATATTACAGGGCAAGCGGGCCTTCTTTTAAAAGCAAATACCTGCTATCAAAGGACTTGACGGCAATAGCTTTGTGCTTTATATATTATTTACAATTGTTGCTCCCCGGGCTTTTGCTTATCGGGCCTGCGTTAGACAATGTTTCCTGAAAAAAAACTTTCTGAAAAAGACCAAATAAAAAAATCGAAAAAACAGTCTATCAGACTTGACAAGGCCTCTCTAACCGCTTATTGATTGAATGATCAATAATCTGAAGAGGGTGTATAAGCAGCGAATCGAGGCGTATTATTGTGTATTATTTTTTTCTGGCCTGTTCCCCGCCATTGTAACCTTTATTACGGGAGGATCTCTCCATGACTAAAGCTGATTTGATTGATGCCGTTGCTTCTGAAGTTGGGATTTCCAAGAAAGCTGCTGCTGAAGCCATTGACAGCGTTTTCAGCAACGTGACAAAGGCTTTGAAGAAGGGCGACAAGTATACTCATGTCGGCTTCGGCACATTCAGCATAGTCAAGCGTGCGGCGCGCGAGGGCCGGAATCCGCAGAGTGGTGCAACAATCAGGATTCCAGCACGCAACGTGGTCAAGTTCACCACCGGAAAAGCCCTCAAAGAGGCTGTATAGGCAACTGTCTCCCAAAACAGGTACGTAAACAAAAAAGGGCTGTCCCGAAAACGGGGCAGCCTTTTTTATTTGGAGGAAGCTTTCGCTCTTCTTTTCTTCGCTTTTTTAAGCCGGGTCTTACCGAAAGTGCCGCGGTAAATCTTGCCGCGGCGCGAACTTTTGTCACCTTTTCCCATAAGTGCCGATCCTTTCTGCTCTGAAACCTTTATTAAATGTTGCCAATACGGCTCAGGCTGCCTTATTATCTTGAAACATTGATAAGATAAAAACATATATCCCTGCTCGCAAGAACGATACGTAGGGACACGGCGAGCCGTGTCCCGCCCGAGACATATATCCCTGCTCGCAAGAACAATGCGTAGGGACACGGCTCGCCGTGTCCCGCCCTCGTTTAGATATAACTATCCCGAAAGGATAGCCGCTGGATGTGGCCTGCGCTTAAAAAGCACTGGATGCTGCCCGGAATTGCCGTGGTATGTTTCTGGGGTTACCGCTTTCCCGGCGCGGGTGATCTGATCGGCAGCTACCTGGCCCCGATGCTCGCTTTCCTGATGTTTCTGATGGGTACCGGAATCGGTTTCAGGCGTTTCCGCACCCGGATCAATGCGCACAGGCAGATTCTCTTCTCCATCTTCTTTTGCTATCTCGCCGCACCTTTGGTCGCTCTCGGGATCGGAAAGCTGTTTTTCTCCGAAAACCCCGCGGTTTACACCGGGCTGATCCTGATCGGCACAACCTCGACCACTCTCAGTACCTGTGTCGTTTTCACCAGGCGCGCCGGTGGAGACGAGGCTCTGGCACTCTGGCTGTCAGTCTGTTCCAGCCTTATCTGCACTTTTGTCTCCCCGGTTCTTATTTACCTGTTTCTGGGAGCCTCGATCGAAGTGCCCGTGGGTATGATGATCAGGCGGCTGGTTTTCGTGCTTTTCATCCCCCTTTCCGCAGGAATGCTTCTGCGCGCGGCTCTGGGCGAGAAAAGGGTAGCCCCTGTCGGCTCTCTGCTGACCAGAAGCTGTGCGATTATCATCCTCGCCGTGGTAATGGTTTCCGTGGCAAAAGGCAGGAGCCTGCTGGCCGGCTGGCAGAGCGTGCCGATCATCCTGGCCGCCGCGGGATTTCACCTGACGATGCTCCTGGCAGTGGCGGGGGGGAACGTTCTCGCCGGTTTCCCGAAGCGCGATAAAATCGCCACTCTTTTCTGCTCGGCGGAAAAAACGCTCCAGATACCCGCCTTCCTGGCCATTGAAATACTTCATACCCCGGAAGCCGCCATGGCCCCGGTGCTGCATCACGTGTTTCAGTTGGTTATAGACTCGATTATCATTTCTTATTATTCTTCATCTGCAACTGCCGGGGGAGTTTCTCCGGAGGAACCGGGAGCCTGAAACAGGGAACCCGCAGACCGGTTCGTTTAATAAAGCGGGCCGGATCTTTCTCTTATCGCAATATATCCCATACTACTATATAATTAGTTGACCCGGAAAATATCTATTCAGCCAGGGGCAGGACCAATTTGACCGTGCAAACCAGTAACAGCCCGTTGATCGGGGTCAGGGAACTCACCGTGCGGCTCTCCACCGGCCAATTGGCTGTGGACCGGGTCAGTTTCGCGATAAAACGCGGGGAATGCCTGTCGCTGGTCGGAGAGAGCGGGTGCGGAAAGACCCTGACCGCCCTCTCCCTGCTTAAAGCCGTGCCCCGGGAGGCAGGCCAGAGCTGCGCATCGAGTATCCAGCTCGAGGGCACGGAACTGACAAAGCTGAGCGATAAGAAAATGCGTCCGGTCCGGGGCGGGCGGATCTCGATGATTTTCCAGGACCCCGCAGCTTCACTCAACCCGCTTTTTACAGTGGGCAGCCAGATTGTCGAGGCGATTGGCGCACACATGCGCACCAGCAACAAAGAAGCCGTCGAGCGCGCCCGTTCTGCCCTGGCCGAGGCGGGCCTGGTCGAAACCGGCAGGGTTTTCGGCTCCTACCCTCACCAGTTGAGTGGGGGGCAGTGCCAGCGGGCCACAATCGCTCTGGCGCTTGCAACCCGGCCGCTGCTGCTAATCGCCGATGAGCCCACTACCGCGCTGGATGTTACAGTGCAGAGGCAAATCCTCGATCTCCTGAAACTCTTGAAAGAGGAGCACGGGCTGGCTCTCCTGCTGATCACGCACAACCTTTCTGTGGTGGCGCAGCTTGCCGACCGGGTGCTGATCATGTATGCCGGCCACATTGTGGAGGGCGCCCCCGCCGGAAAGATTTTCAGCGCAGCGGCCCACCCCTATACCCGGGCCCTGCTGGACTGCCTGCCCAGTATCGAGAAGCGGCGGGAGGAGCCTGCCACAATCCCGGGCAACGTTCCTCAGCCGGGCATCTGGCCTGCCGGATGCCGCTTCCGGCCGCGCTGCGAATTCGCCGGGCCGGGATGCGAAAGCGATCAGTCATTGGAGCCCCTGCCCCAAGACGTCTCTCACACAGTCAGGTGCCGGCTTGCCGGCAAACTTTTCGGCAAGGCTCAAAGCAGCCGGGGAGCGTAAACGAAATGTCAGCAACCATGCCGCTGGTGGAATGCCGCAATCTGTTTAAATCGTTCAAGTTACGCGCCCTGTCCGGAGACCGGCCGCAGCAGTCGTTCACCGCTGTCAGCGATGTCTCGCTCAGCATAGAGCCCGGTGAAACCCTGGCCCTGGTTGGCGAGAGCGGCTGCGGGAAAACCACTACGGGCAGGCTGCTGCTCAGGCTGGAGAACCCCTCCTCAGGAAGCACGTCCTTTGACGGCCGCAACCTGGATAGTCTGGGTGCGCGCCAGCTTCGCCGCCTTCGACGGGACATGCAGATGATTTTCCAAGACCCCTACGGCTCGCTGAATCCCCGTTTCACCGTAGCCCGTACCCTGGCCGAGCCTCTGCGCCTGCATGAGGACCTCTCGGGAAGCAAGCTCGCTGAGCGGATAGACCTGCTCCTCCACACTGTCGGTCTCAGCAGGGAGCACGCCGGGCGCTACCCCCATGAATTCTCCGGCGGCCAGCGCCAGCGGATCGCTATCGCGCGGGCAATCTCGGTTAACCCGCGTTTCGTGGTGGCCGACGAACCGGTTTCGGCCCTCGATATTTCAGTCCAGGGCCAGATCCTCAAACTCCTGCTCGAGCTGAAAAAACACCTGGCAATGGCGATGCTTTTCATCTCCCACGACCTCGCCCTGGTGCGCCAGATAAGCGAGCGCGTAGCTGTGATGTACCGAGGGCGGGTGGTGGAGCTTGCGCCCACAGAGAAAATCTTTGCAAACCCTCTGCATCCCTACACCAGGCTGCTGCTCTCCAGCGTACTTACACTCAGGCCGCAGACCGAACCCGGGCAACAGGCTGAAAAACAGGCAGGGGAAAGCCGCCCTGCCGCAGACGGCTGCGCTTTCTCCGGCAGGTGCCCGCTCAAGGTTGAATCCTGCCTGAAAAACGTGCCCGATCTCGTACAGGTCCAACCCGGTCACTGGGTCGCCTGCCAGTTGGTCGGCTGATAGGAGTCTTCCGCTTTCGGGGGAAAACCTTCCGGGCCTGTTTTCCGCATGTCTTGTCCGGAAAGGGCCACAGAGGGTGGAATTGATGTTCCGGCTGGAAAAAAGCACGAAACAATGACCTTTTCCGAAAAGAAAAAAAAGAACTTTTATCAGGATTATGGGTACTAATCAACTGCTACAAAAATACGTTGTTTTCCGTTTAATTCGTTGTTTAAAAAAAGCTTGACATTCCAGGAGACTAGGCATAACTTGGATTTCCTCTTTTGGGAAAGACTCTCTTTATGTGTTTCCATATCACTAATTTTCGCGCGGAGGATTCTTTTTCATGTTGAATTGGCTAATTTATAACAATTTCAGCCAGTGGTTTTTTTCCACACCTCTGGGTGAACTCTGTTGGAACGGTGGTATCTGGATGATACCTCTGGCAATTTGTTCCATCTGGGGTCTTGCTGTTATTATCGTCAAGTTCACCACTCTTACCATGGCTTCGGTTAAGACCAAACGCTTACTCGGGCAAGTCGACCAGTTCATGCAAGAGAAGAATATCCAAGGCGCCGTAGAGCTTTGCGAAGAAACCAAGGGCCCTGTTGCCGCCATCCT
>Ga0272442_10005456_pt1 | contig 16998 bp, 10 predicted proteins | sample SSMForm2O_FD_200262 | JGI IMG/M metagenome (GOLD analysis project Ga0272442, IMG submission 200262) | Marine sediment archaeal communities from Little Sippewissett salt marsh, Falmouth, MA, United States - SSM-Form-2O | ecosystem: Environmental > Aquatic > Marine > Wetlands > Sediment ... | reverse complement strand
TACTGATAGCGGTGTGACTTATCCTTACACCATTGCTACGGGAGTGGCTAATAACGGCAGTTATCCGTGGGTTGTTCCTCCTGTGATAACTAATCAGGCAAGAATGAAAGTTTGCGACAGTAATGACTTGGAAGCTTTTGGTGAGGGTACGGACTTTAGAATCAAAGGCGTCCTCACAATGATTGCGCCTGACGGGGGAGAATCCTGGCTTGTTGGTTCCGGACAAACAATAAGATTTTCAAGAAAAGGTCCTGTTACAAATGTTAAATTAGAGTATTCAATTTTGGAAAACAACCCGATTACAAGTTCTTATCTGATGTATGACGGAGATGACCCGGCTTATGAAGAATGTGAATTTAACTGGACCATTCCGGATGAAATCAGCGGACTGGCAAGAGTTAAAGTTACCAGTTTGAGCGACCCGACAGTCTTTGATGAGTCAGATGATGATTTCGACATAAAAGGCAGGATAAATATTACATATCCTACTCCTGCCGGCGGCGAAACATTCAAAGTAGGCGAAACAGAAACCATTGAGTGGACTACAGTCGGAACATTTGACGATGTTAAGATTACTTATTCAGTAGATGACGGACCTGATTCTCCTATTATCAATTCGGTAAGCGCTGCTTTAGGCGAATATGATTGGGACGTTGCTGATGCTATTAGTAGTAACGTAAAGATTAAGATAGAAAATGCCGACCCGTCTCTACCTACGGATGCGGCTATTTCCGGCCAATTCTCTATAGAAGGGAAACTGCAGCTTAATACGCCGATATCTACGGATATTTTAGGAGTAGATGACGAGTATGATATCAGTTGGACAAGAACAGGTTCTGTTGAATATGTGAATTTGGAATATTCTTATGACGGAGGTTCAGATATTCCTATTGTTACTAAATTAGATGCTGCGACTTCTCCGTATACCTGGACTGTTCCTCTTACAATTAGCAACCAGGCAATAGTCCATATTACTGACTGGGCAAATTCTGATGTAGAAGATTTTTCCGATACATTTAAGATTGCAGGCGCTTTAGACCTCACCTCGCCTAATGGGGGCGAACTCTGGATAGTAGGAGACGGAGTGCCTGATTCCGGAGATGAATGGCCTATTACTTGGGAAACGCACGGCGATATTACCAATGTAGACCTATACTATTCTAAAGATAATGGAGCAAGCTATCCGTATCTCATAAATACTGAAGGTCATATTTCAGCAAGTCTTGGCAGTTACTTGTGGGAAATTCCTAATGCAGCAGCCGGCACACAGATAAAGGTAAAGATTGTTGACCCTGATTACAATGGTACGACTGTCTTTACAATTGCAGATACATCCGAGGCTTCATTTATAATCCGCACCTCATTAACACTTACTTCACCTACCAGCTTAAGTGAGTGGCTGGTTTATACCGACCCGGGATATGATATTACATGGGAAAAGACGGGAGATATTTCCTTGGTCAAATTAGAATATTCTACTGACGGAGGCTTAACTTATCAGACGATTTCTGGTGCCGGTTCTATTGATGCTACAGGAGTGCCTGCAGGAACTTATAAGTATACTTGGAGGATTCCTAATGAGCCGGGTATTATCACAGACCAGGCCAAGATAAAGATAACCAATTTAGGTGACAGCAATGTAAAAGATGAGAGCGGTGAATTTATAATTAGAGGAAGATTTGAATTCTCATTCCCGACTTTAAATTACCGCTGGCCGGTTTCTGAAACTAAATGGATAACGTGGACTCCTTATGGTGCTTGGGATATACCAACAGTAGCATTAGAGTATTCTACCGATGATGGAGATAATTGGAGTTTTATTATTAATGAAACCGATAATGACGGTAGCCATGACTGGACGGTGCCTGATATGGTGGGTATTCTTACACTTGATGCGAGGATAAAAATTACTGCTAAGAATGATTCTAATGCCTTTGCTATCTCGCCCCAATTTACTATCCACGGGAAATTAACTCTCATTTCTCCTAATGGTTTTGAGAATTTTGATGTTGATTCTACACAGAATATTACATGGAGTGTTGACGGCCCTATCGGTCAAGTAAGGTTGGAATATTCTTCTGACGGAGGAAGTAATTGGACTATTATTGCTGACCCGGCCCCTGCTCCACCCGAATCTTTTGAGTGGTCTCCTATTCCCGATACCATATCTACTCATTGTCTGGTGCGGATAACCGATACATTGGACTCGTCAGTAACAGATGTCTCTGATGATGAGTTTAGTATAAAAGGAGCGTTGGAAGTTATAACACCCAACGGAGGCGAAGATTATATAGTTTATGATGCTACAGAAAATCCTGTAACAGAGCCGATTACATGGAAGACTCACGGAGATATTGATTATGTTGACCTTGAGTATTCTTTGGATTCCGGCAGCAGTTGGAATCCTATAGAGCAGGATTTTGAGAACATTCCCGATGTTGGTGGCCAGACAACTTATGACTGGCAGGTCCCGCAGGTAGCGGAGGCTCTATCTAATAATGTCAGAGTGCGCGTTACGGATTCGGGCAACAGCACGGTAAGAGATACTTCCAATGCTGACTTTAATATTGTTGGCAAGTTAATAGTAAAAGAACCTATGGGCGGAGAAACATGGTATGTCATGACTAACGAAACTATAAAATGGTTCACTGTCGGCTCCATAGCTTGGATTAACTTGTATTATAAGGATGATACAGGTTCTTATATACCTATTAATACTGAGCCAATAGCAAATGGGCCGGGATTACATTCAAAGATCTGGAGTATTCCTGATAGTGCTGATGTTACTACTCCTAATGCAAGAATTAAAGTTGAGAATGCAAATAATCCATTAGTTGAAGGTATTTCAAATGAATTCAGAATAGCGGCCAGAATTGAGGTTACCAGCCCTGCGGCAGGTGAAATATTGCAGGCAGGCGCTACGAAGCAGATAATGTGGGATACTTTTGGTACGATTGAGGCTGTCAAATTGGAATGTATAGTAGACGGAGATACTCAAGTTATTATTGGTTATTGGGAAAATGTTGACCACTATGATGATTGGACGGTTCCTCAGGAAGTATCACCTCACGTGTTCATCCGGGTGTCTGACGCGGGAGACCCTGGGGCCTATGATGATTCCGGAGAATTTATTATCCGCGCGACATTCAACTTATTTGCGCCTAATCCCGTTGTAAACCATGATTTGAAAGTAAACAACCAATATGAAGTCAAATGGAACCAGATAGGTAAGACGGAATCAGTAAAATTAGAATATTCGTTCTCTGAAAGTTTCGTTCCTTCTGCACTGTTTGACGGACAAGAGACAATTGTTCCAGAAGAATATCCAGCGCCTGGTTCTGGTCAATTCAGATATTTTTGGACTATCCCTGATGAGATTGTGGACGGTATTCATGAGGATGATATGTGGATAAGAGTATCCGACCCCAATGATTCTCAAGCTAAGGATGTTATCGGTTCTTTCAGCGTTATTCCTGAAGTTACTGTGTCTGCTCCGGACGGTTCAAGTAATTGGTATGTTTATGACAGCCAGTATAATCCCAACAGACACACTATAACCGGCACTGTTACAGGTTCGATTCCATCACCAGCCACTTTACATCTTTACTATTCTTCAGATGGCGGAACTAATTGGCAGCATGTTGCTAACCTTGATGTCAATACTTCCGGACTCGGTCCGCACAATTGGTCTTACAATTGGGATGTTGATAATAATATTTCAGAGGAAGTAAAAGTTAAAGCATGCGACGAAAGAGCCGAAGATATTGCTTACGGCGTATCTGTCGGAGATGCCACAGTGAGAGCAAAATTCACATTGTCTACTCTCTTGGGTGGGCAGGAGTTAACCGTTGGCGCAACTGCTCCGATTACATGGGTGAATAGCGGAACAGTTGACAATGTAAAGATAGAATACTCTACTGATTCAGGTGCCGGTTGGAATCCGATTGCCGAGAACGAAGGTACACCCAATGATGGTATAGTTGCTAATGGAACCGGCAAGGACGGAAGGATATTTGACTGGACTGTTCCTGATGATATCGGTTATAACACAAGGATTCGCGTAAGAGATGCTGATGACCCTGATCCTACTGATGCGGAAGCATATGCCGCATCCAATAGTGACTTCAGAATTAGAGGTGCTATTGAGGTTACATCACCTGTGGGAGGCGAATTCTGGGAAATTACTAAACAATACGATATTGAGTGGAATACTACCGGGACTATTCCGAATGTAGATTTGCTCTACTCGACTGATAGCGGCGCTAATTATACTTTTATAAAGGCAACAAATAATGACGGCAGTGAACCCTGGACTGTTCTTGATGATGCTACTGCTAATGCTCGGATAATGGTAAGAGATAGCCGATTAGCAGAGAATGATGTTTCTGATGATTCAGATGCTGACTTCCATATCTGCGGATTCTTCCAGATTTTGTCGCCTAATGGCAATGAATCTTGGATAGTAAACAGCACTTACCCGATTCAGTGGCAGTGGGGTGGCTCTATAGACTATGTTAATCTCTACTATTCAACTGATAGCGGTGCTAATTACACATTAATAGGAAACTATGCCAATGGTTCAGGCGGAGGAACAAATAGCCAGAATTGGAGCGTTCTAGATGATATTTCTGACCAGGTAAGAATTAAAGTTGAGGATGCGAATGATGCGGATATTTACGATGAGTCTGACAATGATTTCAAAATTATAGGTTCGTTTGAACTGCTGTCTCCCAACGGCGCAGAGCGATGGGTTACCAATGAAGGAGGCAGCGATTATGAAGATTACTGGCAGGCTCAATTAGATCAGGAAAAGATTACACTTGAAGAAAGAGAAGCAAAGAGACGTCAGATTAGATGGATTGCAAACGGCACTATACCTAATGTCGAATTGCAGTATTCTACTGACGGCTTTGTTTCGGAAATCTATACTATTGAAGCATCCTATCCCAATGCCGCCAGCGGCAGTGAAGCCGTTTATGATTGGATTATCCCGGATGATAGGTCAAATACGGTAAAAGTGAGAGTCATCGATGCTACGGATGACACTGCCTACGATGAATCCGATAATAATTTTGTTATAGATTATTACAATATCAGTTGGACTATTAGAGACCTTCTCACTTGGAAAGATTTGAGTGAACTATCGCTCAGGGATAATCCTGAGGGTGGGGTATTGTATGAAATAATCATTACTGCTGACGGTGTAGGTTCGCCTATAACAATAGCTGTCCCTTATGGCGCTCGAATAGCCACTTGGTCGCAGTCGGGTTATGGTGATGCAATACAGCGTTATGAGGCTAAAAGTGATCTGACCATGCCCCCGATATCTATGGAAAGCACGGTCATCCATATATGGAGAGCCGAATCGCAGTATGCTTATAATCCATCCACTAATTCATTGATTGCAGATACATGGTTAGAAAGAGATGGTGGAGTTATAACAGGCGGTATTTCGTGCAATATCTATATTTACGAGACAGGCAATTTAATACATACTTTAAGCACAGGTGATACGGATGATGAAGCAGGCGTCTTCCACTTAGGTTGGAATAATACTACTCTGCAATCAGGCAAAGTTTATACTACGGTTGTAGAAATAGAACTCGGAACCGGCGCTGTATTCAGGACTCCGAATGCATTTACAATTACTGCTGAAGAAACATTGCAGAACATGGAAGATGCTATCTCCGAAAAACTTGACATACCGCTTTCTTTGGTAAGAGTTCAGGTAAAACAGGCTTTGGATGACCAGACAGATATCATTGAGCAGAAGATGAGCGAACAGACAAGCGTTATCGAAAGCAAAATGAACCAGCAGACGATGACAATTAGAGATACTCTTGAAAGTATTACCGAACCCCTGGGCTTCCTCCAGGAAGCCGCTGTGGATATAAGAGAAGCCGGCGAAGAATTTGCGGAAGCCGCTTTAAAACACGTAGGAACACTCATACTGCCTGAAACAATTCGTATAGGAGAAACATTGGAGATAAATTATCAGGTTATACCGGACGTAACCCCGCTGGTGGATGTTTACAATGCTGATAAAGAAAGAGTATTAGAAGGCGCACCTATGACAGAGTCAAAAGATGCTGCGGGCTCTTACTCTTATGACCTTGCAATTACCGAAGAACGCTTCAGACCGGGAGAGACCATTACTGTTATGGCAAGCGAATCGACGACCGGTAATTTGGAAATAGGTTCGGTGATAGTGCAGACTGTTGCGGGACGTCTTATACTGCCCGACAGCATTCTAATGGGCGAAGCGCTGCAGATTAGATACAGTAATTTGAGCGGATTGAAACCGCTGTTGACCGTAGTAAATTCAAAAGATGAAGAAGTAGTTGCTGATCAAGTATTGGAAGAATCTTCGCAGACGGAAGGTCTATATATATATTCTTTGCAAGTTACTGCGGATAAATTTGCGGGCGGTCTTCCCATGACCGTTGAAGTAAGCGAGTCAACTACGGGTAGTTTGCAAATCGGCTCAGTAGTTGTGGAAACGACTACTCTCACGCAAGTGGAAGGGCTTATTGCCGGACAGACGGGCGCGATACAAGGATTAAGGGAAGATACCTTGGAGGGACTTGACGCTGTGGAACAGGCATTAGCAAGCGGTGTTAATGTAGGCGAAGCTTTGGATAACCTGAAAGAATTAGTATTGAAAGTTCCCGAAGAAACCGCGGGTATAGTAAGCGAACAGGGCGCGCCCGAAGAAGTAACCAATCTATTGAATGATATCTCTACGAGATTGGTGACGCTTGCCGGCGAAGAAGGCCATGACATATCTACTATAGTCTCCGAAGCGTTGGGCAAATCCCCGACATTAAAAGACATCCAAAGCAAAGCGTATAATATTAACGATACGGCTGATTTGATACTTTCTATCCTTGAAAATAAATACGGCGAAGGTAATATCCCGTTCATAATGGTAATTTACGAGAGATAATACTACGGGATGCGGGGAACGGTTAAAGGGATACGAAACCCCAAACCCTCTTCCCGTTTCCCGAAAAACGTTGATTTTACCAATAGGGTAAACTATAATCTGAATGTGGAAAGGGAATACGGAATAAAAGAAATTTTTTGCAGGATAATTTGCAGTATTATTTTTTTATTTTTAGCCGTTCGTATCTCTTACGCTGTTCCTGCCACAGAAGATGTCTACAGTTCAACAAGCCAAATAGACGAACAAATTGCCGACTTTTACCCTTCCGCTTCTTATGATCCCACTCCACCCGGAAATATCTATGTGCCCGTCATATTAATAGATTTTGTCGATACTGATACTACATATTCCGATACTGATATCCATGATTTGATTTTAGACGATGCTACCGATACCAATGTAAGGGCTTATTTTAAAGAGGTCTCATACGACGCTCTCGTTTTTCATGATACGGATGTTGTCAGTTGGGATGTTGCTTCCCAAAATCATGATGATTATGGTTTTGTAAATGGAAATGAACGCGCAGCCGCATTGGTGAGAGAGGCGGTAGTATTAGCGGATGCCGCGGGTTTTGATTTTTCCCCTTTTGATAATGACGGCGACGATTATGTGGACGGTGTAATCGTAGTCCATCAGGGTACCGGGATGGAGGAATCAGGCTTTGATACTGATATATGGTCTCATACCTGGTCGCTCACTGGGGCTGGATTGTTAGATGTAGATGCAGACGGTGTAACTGTGGATACTTATATTATATGCCCGGAAATTCTTTACGATGGGGGCGATACCAAGATAATGACTATCGGTGTATTCTGTCACGAATTCGGCCATCTGTTGGGTCTGCCTGAACTTTACGATAGAGACAAAGTTACCCAGGGAATAGGTGACTGGGATACGATGGCTTTTGGCTGTTGGAACGGAACTCCCGAGGGAAGTTCTCCTGCTCATTTCTCTGCATGGTGCAAGTATCTTTTGGGTTGGGTTACGCCAAACTCGGCCCCAACTACTCAAATAGGCAGACCGGTCGCAGCCACGACAATAGAAGCAGTTGAAGACGATAAAACAAAAGTATATCAATTCTTGACCAATACTAATGGAGTAGCGGATTGGACTCCTTATGGGGGGGGCGCGGGAGAATATTTTCTTATTGAGAACCGCCAGGCATCAGGTTTTGATGCGGGCTTGCCGGGTTTTGGGCTTTTAATCTGGCATATTGACGAAAGTATAGGGAATAACGATGCTGATCCTCTTGGTGTTGGGGATGTTGAGCATAAGCTTGTGGATTTGGAAGAAGCGGATGGATTGGAAGAATTGGATTTCCTGGCTATGGGTGATCAAGGTGACAGCGGTGACCCTTATCCGGGAGCGACAAGCAATACCGATTTCAATCTTCAGGAAAACCCGGATAATGAACTTTATGACGGAACATGTAGTGAAGCCAGAGTAGAGAGCATCGCGCTTTCCGATACCGATATATCGGCTGAACTTTTCATGAATAAAGACCCCGAACTCTCCGGAGCCATTTTGGACCCCGATTCAGGGGATACCGAAACTTTCTTTGAATTTTATGTAGATTATGAGGATGATGACTCAGATACTCCCACATCTAAAAGTTTAATCATTGATGACGGAGATGGGACAGCAACGTATAGCATGCCTTTTCAAAGCGGAAGCGGAACCGTGTATGATGGGACTTATGAACAATTTCGTCAGTTAGACCCGGGAACATATACACATTATTTTCTATTTGACGACGGACAGGGAGGAGTTACGAGACTGCCTTCTTCCGGAAATTATTCCGGACCCACTATAGCAGGAGAGGAAGTAGAAGAACCGGAAGAAGAGGTGGTGGCTGATACGGATGAAGAGGACTTCAGTTTAGTGCAGTGGCATTGTTTTATCGCCACTGCAAGTTATGATACTCCTATGGCTAAAGAAGTTAAAATCCTTTGCGAGTTCAGGGACAGTTATCTTATGAGTTCCCCTTTTGGCAGGGGATTTGTAAAATTTTATTATAAATTTAGTCCTGCTGTTGCGGAATTTATTTCAAGACATCCTTTTCTTAAAAAATGCGTAAGAGGACTGCTTATGCCAATCGTTGAAATGACCAAAGAATTATGCCCACCTACGAGGTGGGATAGGTAATAAAATGGGGGGATGGATATGCGAAAAATATTAACATTGTGTTTAGTTCTTTTTGTTGTTACTTTTGTTCATTCGGCGCAAAAAGGATCCCGAACATCCTATTTAAAAGCCATAGATTCCCTTAAAGATTTGAATACGCAGTTGGCATATAAGCGGCTGGAAACGATAATACGGGATTTTCCCGGAAGCGAGGAAGCAAGAAAAGCGGTTCTTTTAAAAACCGTGATTTCAGCGACAGAATTTTCTTCCTTTGATATGCTTGCCGATAAATACAGCGAAGCGCTTAAAAAAGCCGGTTCTAATAATATTAAGCAGGAGATTATAAAGTTATACAATAAAACATCCGAGAACAAGATAAGTAGCGGGAAGAATTTAACTAGTGATGCGCAAGTTCTGCTTAAAGATACGAATAAATCTATTTTCTTGGAAATAAAAAAAGGATATGACAGTTTGATACTTGTGAATAAAGCTTTTCTGCCGATGAAGGATTTGGAAAATGGCAATTTGCCGGATAATGAAGGGATAAAGAGTATAGAGGATTTTTATAAAGACGGAGCATTTAGGCATATTTTGGGAAAAGTGCTGGCGGAGGATAACCTTACCGCAAAGAAAACGATTAATAAAGAAGTGGATTGGGCTAGTACTATGTTATTGATGGGCAGTTGGCTTGTCCATGCGGGCGCGGCGAATAAATCGGGGTGGCTTGACCCTGCGACAAATAAAATGACCAAATCATTATGGCAGGCAGAGAAGAGTTTTACTCTGGCAAAGCAATGTTTTGAAAAGGCAAAAAAACTTTCCAGGGACCGGCAAGTTAAAGCCCAAGCCGACGAAAGAATTAAGGAAATAGAAAAGATACTGAAAGAATTTAATTAAGAACGGGATATGGGTTAAGGGTAGCGGGATACGAAATCCGTTCACCGTTACCCGAAATCCGAGAATAAGGGGGGAAGATGAGCAAAATAATAAATACGGGATACGGGATACGGGTTACGGGTTATGGATTACATTACCCGAGCCCCGTTACCCGTAACCCGAAGTATGGGTTCACCCTTATTGAACTAATGCTTGTGATTATAATAATCGGGACGTTGGCGGCGATGGTAATGCCCAGGCTCGTAGGGCGGACGGAACAGGCGAAAGTTGCCACGGCTGAAGCCGATATAAACAGCAATATCGCTACTGCCTTAAAATTATACGAGGTAGATAATGGCTCTTTCCCTACCACAGAAGAAGGGTTGGACGCTTTGCTTAAAAAACCTGCCGCAGCATCTCGATGGAATGGGCCTTATTTGGAAAGGGAGCCGATTGACCCGTGGGGGGAAAAATATCAGTATAAATCGCCGGGACAGAACAGACCCTATGATTATGATTTATATTCATTGGGTAAAGACGGCAAAGAGAGCGAAGATGATATTAAGAATTGGAAATAGTGACGGGTAACGGTATACGGGATGCGGGGAACGAAACCCGAAACCTGTTACCCGAAATCCGGATAAAATGATAAAGGATTATAAGGATTTGCAGGTTTGGCAAAAAGGGATAGAATTGGTAAAAGAAATTTATTCTACAACAAGGGGATTTCCTAAAGTTGAATTATTCGGTCTTTCAAATCAGATGAGACGTTCTGCAGTATCTATCCCATCTAATATTGCCGAAGGATGGATGCGTCAACATACGAAAGAATATATTCAATTCGTTTATCATTCATTGGGTTCCTGCGGTGAACTCAACACCCAAGTAATTATTGCTCATGATTTGGGTTATATAGATGATAAAACGGATGAAAACTTGTCGGAACACATAAATCATATAATTCGAATGTTACGGAATTTAATTAAAGGATTGCAGAAATGATGAAAGATCGGGTTACGGGATACGCAAAACGGGAAACGGGATACGGGATACGGGGTATGGAGTACGAAACCCAAAACCCGAAACCCGTTACCCAATTCCCGAAGCATAAGGAACGCTACCCGCTACCCGTTACCCGAAACTCGAAAAAAGGTTTTTCTTTTTTCGAGGTTATGACAACTGTTGCCGTTTTGTCTTTGGGAATCGTTATGATTTTTCAAGCCTTTCTTAGTTCTTTAAATTCTTTTGGGTATTATTTGACTAATTTAGAGGCGCAATGCTGGGCGGATGAAAAAATATGGGAAGTGTCCGATAGTTTGATGCGGGAAACTCCCGCTGATAGTTACCAGACGGACGGAAATTTGAAATTGGCTAACAGGGATGTTGCTTGGCTCGTGGAAGTGAATAAAATGGATGAACAGGAAAACTTTTTCAAGTTGGATTTAACTGTTTCTTGGCAGGAAGGCAACAGGAAAATAGAACTTTATAGAACTGCTTATGCCGGAATATAATAACGGGTTACGGGATACGGGATGCGGGATACGGGATGCGGGATACGCAAAACGGGATACGGGATGCGGGATACGGGGTATGGAGTACGAAACCCAAAACCCGAAACCCGTTACCCAATTCCCAAAGTATAAGGAACGATACCCGCTACCCTTTACCCGAAACCCGAACAGGGGGTTTACCCTTACTGAAATCTTATTAGTTGCGGCTTTACTGTCTGTTCTTGGCTTGTCCGTTTATAGCGCTTTTAACAACGGCATAAAAATATGGAAAAGAGTAGTTAAGAACGTAATAGAAGAAGATATATCTATTTTTTTTGAAAAGATATCCCGCGATTTGAGGAATAGTGTTCAGTATAACCTTATGGAATTTGAAGGGTCAGGGCAAAGAATTGCTTTTCCGACTTTGATTGTTTCTAAAAGCTCAAAATATGGAATAGGCTATGTCGCATATTTTGAGGATAGTATGGATAACAGCATAAATAGGCAACAACAGAATTATAGTCAGTTATATAAAGGTATCAATCCTACGCCGTCAAAACTAGTAAAAAATATCAAAAATCTTACCTTCCAGTATTATTATTATGACTCCGAGAGAGATGAGACTTCTTGGGAGTCTTCCTGGGAAGACAAAGAGAATCTGCCTTTGGCGGTAAGGGTGAAAGTGGAGTTTTATGAAGACAACGAAGAGAAAAGTCTTGTTAAAAGTATTTCTGTCCCCGTTTGCGAAATGCTTCCGGAATCAAAAGCAGAGTAATAAAGGCAGCATATTAATACTTACCTTGTTGGTATTGGCTGTATTATCCGTTTTAGGTTTGAATTTGGGTTTTGTGGTTAGACAAAAACTGAATTTCTTAAAACATGTTGAAACCAACGATAAACTGCATTTTATAGCCGAAGCGGGGGTTAAAAGAGCCGTCCTCGAATTAAAGAAAGAGCATATTGCTTTGAAGGATTCTTGCCATTTGAATGAATCTTGGAGCAATAATCCCCTCGCTTTTAAAGAAGTGTGCTTAGGCGACGGTGTCTTTACGGTAGGATATATAATCGATAATAACTCACGCGTTGATAATTCTGAAGATGGTTCAGAAGAGCTTATGCAATATGGTTTGATAGATGAAAACAGCAAGATAAATTTAAATACTGCCGATACTGCAGTTTTTAAAAGACTGTTCCAAGATGTTGTTTTTTTGAGCGAAGAATTAGCGGAAGAATTGGCGTATTGCGTTATTGATTGGAGAGATGCGGATTCTAATTTTCAGCACCCCTCTTACGGAGCAGAAGACAGTTATTATAGAAATTTAAAAGAGCCGTATGAAGCAAAGGATTCAGATTATGAAGTTTTGGAGGAATTACTGTTAGTTAGAGGAATGGATGAAGAAATCTTTGACAAAATAGAAAATTATGTGACTGTTTACGGAAGTGGGAAAATAAATATAAATACCGCTTCTTCAGAAGTTTTGTCTGCTCTTGGACTTACTGACGGCTTGATAGAGAAAATTATGTCTTTCCGTCACGGTATGGATTTGGAGTTTGCCAGTTTCGACGATAATTTTTTTGTTTCCGGTTCCAGTATAATATCGGAACTGAAATCTTTTGTTTCTTTGAATCAATCTGAAATAATGCAGTTGGAACTTATGATTGCCGAAGGGAAATTGGGCGTAACTTCTGAAAATTTCATGGTCAAAAGCACGGCAAAATTAGATAAAATAGATGACCATTATCAAATAATTGCCGTGGTAGATTGCGAAGGTAAAATTAAATACTGGCAAGAGGATTAAAAATGAGTTTTAGCGGATTAGGTTTCCATTCTATAACGGATAAGGGGGACAAAGTATGCATAGATTTTAGCGACAATATTTTGAAAATTGCCCACTTAAGAACATCGGCAGTTAAAAAGACGGGTATAAACTTAATCAGCAAAGATATCGCCGGTTTATCCGAGGATGAAATAGCGGAATTTATAAGAACATCTTTATATAACGAAAAAGTTAAGGGTCTGGATGTAATAGGGATGGTTTCTTCCAACCTTGCCATAATCAAAAACATAGAAATCCCTTCCGTTAATCCGCAGGAAATAAAAGAAATCGTCCAGTTACAGGCGGCGCGGCATACTCCTTATTCTCCCGAAGAAATAATAATAAGTTATGTTATTATCGGAACTTCCAAATCTAATTATACGAGAATTTTTCTTGTTATAGTCAAGCAGGATGTTGTCAGAAAACAATTTGAAATATTGAAGAAAGCTAAGTTGAATATAAAGAAGGTTATTTTTAAGCCGGACGGAATTAATAATATCGTATGCAAAATTTTAAAATCGGAATTGGGGAAATCCCCGGCGGCCATCATACATGTCGATAAACTGTCGACTGATTTTATAGTTTCTGCCGACGGGAAGATAATATTTGCGCGTAATGTTTCTTTAGGAATGCAAAATTTCTCGCAGGATGACCAAAAGTATATAGTTGATTTAAAAGAAGAAATAAAAAAATCAATGGAAGCTTATCAAACAGAAGAAATCGGCGAGCCGATTTCCATGCTGGTTCTATCCGGAGCAAAACGGCTTTTTCAGGAAGAAATTTTTTCTGTTTCCTTGAAAGATATTTTAAACGTCCCAGTTAAAATCTGTAGTTATGATGACTTGCCCATTTCAAAGGCGGCATCCGAAGTTCTCTTAACAAATCAGGAGACGTCTTTTTTGGACGTTATTGCTCCTCTTTTGACGTTCGAACAACTGGATGTAGACCTTATGCCCGAAGAAGTAAGGATACAGAAAGCTTTTAAAGAAAAAAGTAGAAACATCATACAAAGCGGTATCCTCATAGGCGTTATCGTATTTCTAATGGGCGGTATATTGATGACTAAAATTTATTTGAAGGAACTGTATTTGGAAAGACTCGGGATAGAATATGAAGAAACGAACAAAAAGGCAGAGTCTATAGAGGAAACTTTCGAGGAGGTTCAGTTGGTGAGAAGTTATCTTTCCAGACGAGGCTATCTTCTGGAGGTCTTATCCCAATTATATGATTTAGTAACGCCGGAAATTTGTTTGCATGAAATTAGATTTGACCGCAGAGGAACATTTTCCATCAGAGGAACATCGAAGTCTATGTCAAGCGTTTTCTCTTTTATAACAAATATGGAAAGGTCTAAATATTATAAAGATGTTAAAACAAATTCCACCAGAAAGCGGGAGGAGGAAGGGCAGGATTTGGTTGATTTCGAAATTGTATCTTCTTTGGAAGAAATAAACCCCGCTCCCCGTGCTAAGGCACGGGGCTTTTGGGGCACCAACTTAATAACACAAAGTCTCTATCTCCGCTCTACACCCACACACCAATTTATTGGTGTGCGGGGTAAAGAGCGGGGCGTTACTGGGGCGGGGTAAATATCGCGAAAAAATGATAAAATTTTCGAATTCCTTTATATCTAAATTATCTAAAAGAGAAAAAATTATTTTTTATATAACAATATTTGTAATTTTTTCTTTTGTTGTAGCCCATTTTCTGTTAAATCCCGCTATTTCAAAAATAGAAGCGTTAGATAAAGAAATTGCCGCAGAAGAAGATAATATTAAAAAAAGTCTTCTTCTTTTATCTCGCGAAGACGAAATTATGGCCGAACACGATAGGTACTTGCCCTATTTTGAAAAATCCGAGACAGAAAGTTTGGAGCCTATTTCGTTTTTGAAGAGCATCGAAAATTTGGCCCAAAGCGCTTCCGTGGAATTATTGGATATAAAGCCCAACCCCGTTCAGGAGGGAGAATTAACAAAAGAATACTTTGTTACTTTAAGTTGCGAGGCGCCGATGGACAGAATTTTTGATTTTCTCTATAGTATAGAAAATTCCGAACATCTATTGAGCGTGGAAAGATTGACAGTCACACCAAGGGAGGAAGGAACTAATATAGTGAAATGTAATATTTATATTTCAAAAGTGTTTATTGTGCCGCTTGAATTAAAATAAATAGGGGGCTATTAATGCGAAAACAAAAATCTAAAGAAAAGAAAAATTTAAGTTATGTTGATAAAGGTGGAATAAAACAAAAAAGAATTTATGGCGGATTGCGCAAAATGGGAGAAAAATACAGGATACAGTTCGAATTTGCGGTGGATGCTATATTTTTAGCGGATGCTAAAACTGGCATATTAATTGATTGCAATCCCGCTGCGGCAGAGTTGGTTGGCAGGAAGAAGTCCGAACTTATAGGTAAACATCAGAGAATTCTTCATCCCTCCGTAAAGAATAAAAGAGGATTTACCGGTACTTTTAATAAACATCTTAGGGAACACGAGGGGCAGGTTCTGGAAGCCAAAATTATTACTAAAACAGGTCAGTTGAAAGATGTTGCTATAAAAGCCAATATTTTCCAATTACACGGTAGAAAGGTAATGCAGGGCATCTTTCGGGATATAACCGAACGCAAGAAAGCGGAAGAAGAATTAAAGGAAGCATATTCCAGGCTTGCTGAAGCAAGAGTCGAACTTATTCAAGCCGAAAAAGCCAATGTCATAGTGCAATTAGCCGGCGGTGTTGCCCATGAAGTTAAAAATCCGTTGGCCATAATTATGCAAGCGGCTGAATATTTAAATAAAAATATCCATTCTAATAAAAAAGAGATACGAGATACTCTTCGTATGATAGTAGATAATATAAAAAGAGCCGACAATATTATTCGCAGCCTTTCCGATTTTGTCAGGGTAACGGAATTAAATTTAAAATTACAGGATATAAAACCCATACTAATGCGTTCTTTAGGCCTGATAAAACCCAGAGTTAAACTTGAAAATATAAAAATTATTAAAAAGTTTAATAAGAATTTCCCTGAAGTTTTTGTTGATAATTCAAAACTTGAACAGGTATTTATTAATTTATTCTTGAATTCTGTTCAGGCTATGCCTAATGGTGGAACAATTTTTATCCGTGGTTATGCGAAAAAACTCGACAAACTTGCAAATAGAGTCGGAAGGAGAGCTAGCGATTATTTCCAACTGGGGGAAAAAGCGGCCATTATAGAGATAGAAGATACGGGAGTTGGTATTTCCGGGGAAAACCTTCGAAAACTTTATACGCCCTTTTTTACTACGAAAGGTCCCAAAGGAGGGGCCGGGTTGGGGCTTTCTGTTACCAAGAATATAATCGAAATGCACAGGGGTATGATAGAAGTTCAAAGTGAAGAAAAGAAAGGGACAAAATTCATTCTAACCTTAAAGACGCAAGGGGGAAAATAATATGGGAAAACGCAGGGTGATGGTTGTAGATGATGAAGAAGATTTTACAATGATGCTTAAAATGAATTTAGAGCAAACCGGACAGTATGAAGTTTTGGCTTTATCAAGCGCAAAAGATATTGTTTCGAAAGTAAAAGATTTTAAGCCGGATATTATTTTGCTTGATTTGCTTATGCCCGAAGTAGGCGGGATAGAAGCATGCCAGATGTTGAATGAAGACCCTGTCGGCAACCGGGTTCCCATAATTGCGCTTTCCGCCCTGGATAAAGATGCGGATAAGTTGAAAGCTTATAAAGTCGGCATAGTTGATT
>Ga0272442_10005455_pt1 | contig 17000 bp, 12 predicted proteins | sample SSMForm2O_FD_200262 | JGI IMG/M metagenome (GOLD analysis project Ga0272442, IMG submission 200262) | Marine sediment archaeal communities from Little Sippewissett salt marsh, Falmouth, MA, United States - SSM-Form-2O | ecosystem: Environmental > Aquatic > Marine > Wetlands > Sediment ... | reverse complement strand
GCGGCGGCTGGCACCCGTCTTACCCAGCCCTTACTCTCTCTGCGTTTTAAACAAAGAAACAGTTTACTCTTACGAGCAAACACTTGGGATTCCCTCATCGCGCTTTCGCACAGTGTGAAGTTTTCGCACCTGCTGCGCCCCGTAGGGCCCGATATCGTGTCTCAGATATCGTCTCCGGGTTATTGCTCTCACAACCCGTATCCGTCGTAGGCTAGTCAGGTCTTTACCCTGACTACAACCTGATAGCCCGCAGACTCATCCTTAGGCGCCGGAGCTTTCAATCTAGACGCATTCCAGCATCCTAGATTTATGGAGTATTATTCTCAGTTTCCCGAGATTATCCTCCACCTAAGGGCAGATTATCCACGTGTTACTGAGCCGTCAGCCGAGGGCCGAACCCTCTCGACTCGCATGGTTTAGTCGAATCCCAATAGCAGTGACCTCCGGCAGGATCAACCGGAATCTGGCACACTATTATTACATTAATTTTGAATTGGTGGGTGAACCAAAATTCACCAACACACGTCGATCGTCAGATTCGAGAGTGCACAAAATCCCTCAAAGGGCATCTTGTTTTTCTTGAACCTCCACAAATACTATCTGTAACCCAAATCTGAAGCAATCCATTCATAGATATGAGCGATACCTCACCCTCATGGATCGACCGGAAAGGTCTGGGTCATACACTCGGATTTAGAACGTATGAGATAATCCTATATAAAGGTTACATAGGGAATTTTTGTCGCTGTCACCCAACAATCATAAAAGACAGTAAGTGCTGGGCGTAATCACATAACTTCCCTGTAACACAGCAGAGGGAAAGAAATGCAACTAATATCGCGACATGTATTCGACACCATGGTTGTCCTCTTTTTCATTTCTTGACATTACGTCTGTTCGATCAAAGAGGGACCCTATATTGGCATCAATCTGTAGCCTTGACCTTGCATCTCCAATCATCATAATCAAGGAGATCTTCTTATCAAGGCAACATAAAGTATCTAAAATGATACTAATATTGATTTTGGTAAAATGGGCACTTACTTCCTATATTTGTTCATCTCATTTCTAAGAGACAACGCAGTATTTCTAGATGAATCAGCAAAATTTTCATCATTTCCAGCAAAAATTATCCCACGAGAGGAGTTTATGATTGCCATTTCTCCCCTTTTGTTTGCTCCATATTTTATGGTTTTTTCAATATCTCCACCCTGCTTACCTATACCGGGTATTAACAAAGGAATATCCTCGCCTAAAATATTGCGTATCATCCTTAATTCGTCAGGATATGTGGCACCTACAACTGCCCCACAGTTACCATAGCTGTTCCATTCCTTTATTTTGCTGGCAACCATCTGATATATGGGAGTTTTTGAAACCATAATATCCTGAAAATCAACAGCTGAAGGATTAGACGTCCTACAAAGGATGAAACTGCATTTATCCTTATATTCTAGAAATGGTATAATACCATCTTTTCCCAGATACGGATTTACGGTTGTTGCATCTGCCCCAAATGCCTCAAATATTGATCTAGCATATTTACGAGCGGTATTGCCAATATCATTTCGTTTTCCATCTAGAATAATAACTATGTTTTTTGGTATGTATTCAATTGTCTTTTTCAATAATTCATATCCTCCCTTTCCAAAAACTTCATAAAAAGCCATATTTAACTTGTAAGCACATACAAGATCTTTTGTGGCATTTATAATTGATTTATTGAAGTAAAAAAGAGGTTTCTTACTGGTTTCAAACAAAAAATTTGGAATCTTTTCCTTGTCAATATCAAGACCGACACACAATAGACTATTGTTTTTGCAAACAATATCGTGCAATTTTTCTCTGAAAACCATATATTTTCCCAATTGTTGTTAATGTAACTTCGCATATAAAAAGATAGATAAAAAATGATTTTCTAGTTAGATATTTAATGACAAACAGAATACAGCATTTTAGATGAAAATAATCTATGGAGTATGTTCCTGGGGACTTGGACATGCAACAAGATCTCTACCAGTAATACGGAAGCTAATAGATGAAGACAACAAGGTAACCATCATAGCCAACGGTAGATCTCTGGAGTTGATGAAAAAGGAGCTCGGAACTGAAATAGAATATATAGATATACCGGACTATCCAATGCTGCTCTCAGAAAATTCACGGCAGTTCATGGCAAAAAGTGTGATTTATTGGCCATTATTCCTAAGAAAAATACAATCTGGTCTTAGCGCACTGACAAAAATGCTAGAAACAAGAGAATGTGACGTAATGGTGTCAGATGCGCGATATGACATTTATAGTAAAAAAATCCCATCGTATTTCATATCACATCAGATGAGAATAATGAACCCACTTCGCATAAAAATGCTAGAAACGGGCAGTGAAACATTTAATTTATTCTTCTTTAAAAGATTCCGTGGAGTAATAGTACCAGATTATGAAGAGGACAATTTATCCGGAGATCTCTCACACAATCTCAAAAAAATTGATGAGGAAAAAATACACTATGTTGGTGTTCTCTCAGATTTTAAAAAGAGAAACATGAAAAAGGACATTGATTATCTTATATCCATTTCAGGACCAGAACCGCAGAGAACAATATTCGAAAAAAAACTCTTATCACAGGTAGACCAACTGGATGGAAACATTGTTATAACTTTGGGAAAAACAGAAAAAAAAGACAAATTGAATAGAAAAAACATCGAAATATTTTCATTTTTAACAAAGGAAAAACGAGAGGATTTTTTGAATAGGTCAAAGCTAGTTATATCTCGTAGTGGTTATTCTACAATACTAGATTTAACGGTAATAGGTGCAAAAGCATTAATGACTCCCACACCAGGGCAGATAGAACAAGAGTATCTTTCACAATATCATAACAAAAAAGGCACATTTTATTCAGTAAATCAAAGCAATATAAATCTTAAAGAAGACGCAGAGATCGCGAAAAAAACAACAGGAATCAAAAGAAAGTGTGATGTAAAAAAAACTGTTGAAAATATTATAAACGTAATATATTCAGATGAAAAAAAATCCTTTTAAATAGGATTATTTCATTAGGGTGTAGAATAAATACAACAAATATACATTCTGAGAGGAGAAAGTTGGAAATTGTTACAAAATTAAGAAAAATCACAAAAAACTGGGTTTTCTGGTTAATTCTGATTACAGGTATTGCTATAATTGTAAGATCACTACCTGCCTGGACAAATGCTGCATGGGGATGTGATTTTGGAATTTATTACAGTCTTACAAATTCTCTTGTAGAAAACGGAGAGTTGTTTAATTCCTATTATGGATGGGGCGGTTCTTATCAATACTTCCCAGTATTATATGCCATAACAGGTGTTGCTCATTGGATCACTGGATTAGATGTGCTAACTATCATGCCAAAGATTGCTCCCATTTTTGGCGGTCTCTCAATAATGATTTTCTATTTTATCGTACGTGAATTGATAGGTAATAAAAAGACAGCTATTTTTTCCAGTCTGCTTCTTGCAGTATTGCCATTTCATGCCTATCAGACAAGCCATGCATCACCTTTGACAATGGGGCATTTCTTTATAATGATTTCAATATATTTTTTTATAAAATACAGACAGGATTTCAGATACATTATTCCCTTATTTATTTCCACGATACTTTTGATAATGTCTCATCATCTGACAACATATTTCTATATCATTTCTCTGGTGTTTATTGTATTTGTTGAAAATGCAAGCAGAAAAGAATGGGCACCTTCCCTGAGGTTTGATGTTATATACATATTATTGGCAAGTGGCCTTATATTTTCTTATTGGTCATTTATAGCAACTCCAGTATATGAAAGTTTCATGAACACAGGTATCGCATTAGGACCAATATCAATAGAATCTAACGTTACAATAGCTCTATTTTATATTTTGTTTTTTTTATCGTTTGGAATCATTTGGTTAAAAAGAAAGTCTAATATTTTCTTTAAAAAGAGAGATGTTACCTTCAACCTTTGCATAGTAAAGTTTTCCATTACATTTATAATAGGTATAACAACAATGGGCATTTTTTCAATATTTAAAATGCCGTGGACAAACTTCAGTTTAACACCTATTTCGATAATTTATTCTATACCTTTGCTCCTTATCTTTGGATTTGGAGTTGCGGGTTTTAGAAAAACCCGATTCATAAAGAACGGTTTTTTTATTCGTGGATGGCTCATGGCCATACTATTATCGTTTACATATGGGCTAGTAACCAATAGTTGGACCTTATATCCCCATAGACATCTTGAATATATGATGGCACCTCTAAGTATAATATCAATTTACGGCATAAGAAGTATTTTTTTAAATCTAAATTACGAATCACTGTCAAAAAAGATTGGTAAAATTCCAAATGCTAGCACGCAATTACTCAGCCAGTCTATAAAAACAAGATTTGTGAAGAAACGCCAACTAGTGTATATAATTGTAGTAATCGTACTTGCCACAACAAATGCTGTATCGATTTATCCATCTCACGTAGCGCTAAATGCATCATATGAAGTAATAACTAATGAAAATATATCTGTGACAGAATGGATGAAAGAAAACATAGATAGGAATAATAGTGTGACTGCTTCAGATCACCGTCTTGCAAGGATGATAGAAGCAGCTGGATTTAACACAACACTTGATGAAACGAGTATAATATGGGATGCTGAAAACCTATCTGACTATATTTACGAGTTGTACGGCATTGGCAAAAATCATAGTAGAATCACACACATAGTAATAGATGACATAATGAGAGAAAGAGTTGTGCATGTTGGATTTGGAAAAATTACATACATGACAAATGAATCCTATGACAAATTTCATTCTCAACCTTTTGAACTTGCATACAGAAACGCAACAATAGATCAAAACATGGAAGAGATTCATTGGACAGAAGTATATAGAATAAACTGGACATATATCGAAGGATTATCTTTGACATAAATTTAATAGTATAATGTTTTGATAATTATGAACATAGTAGAGATAACAACATACAAGGAAGGTGGAATATACACACACGTATCAGAACTTACAAAAAGAATGGATGCGGACACAATACTTATAAGCGGAAATACAAAAAAATCAGGGTATCAAAAAGAAAATGGACAAACGTTTTTTCATATACCTTCCATACTGTCAATATGGGAAATTTATTTTATAAATCCTTTGGGATCATATAAAAAAATAAAAGAATTAATCAATAAACATAAAATCGATCTCGTGCATCTCCATGGACCACTCTTCACATTTTGCGGTAGCGTAATGAGAAAGACAAAGTTGCCCTGCATTATGACTACACACTATGTAATAGATTTCAAAGGAAACAAAATAATGGAAAACTTATACCGGATAGTTATAAGATGGGTAACTAAATCAGTAGCAAAAAAGGTTGATAAAATTATTTGTGTCAATGAAGACTATATACCGATATACACAAGCTGGGGCATCGATCGAGATAAACTTGCTTATATCCCCAACGGCATCGATACTGAAAAATTTTCTCCTGGAAAATCAGATATAAAGAAGAAACTGAAATGTAGAAATCTATTAGTCTTCTGGGGGAGACTTGGGTACCAGAAAAACATCCAAATTCTAATCAAAGCATTCAAAAATATTAATACACCCGACACGAAAATGGTAATAATTGGAAAGGGACCAGACATAAAAAAACTGAATGCCCTTGCCGATGGAGATAAAAACATTATTTTCACAGGTTACCTGTCAGATAATGAATTGTTAAATTATGCACGAGGGGCAGATGTAGCAGTTCTCCCATCAAGAGCGGAAAGCTGGGGTTTAGTAATAGGAGAAGCAATGGCCTGCGAGTTACCAGTAATCTCTTCCAATGTCGGAAAAGCAGGAGAGCTCATTGGAGAAGATAGAGGTTTAATTCTTAAGGGAGACACAGTAGCTGAACTATCGGAAAAAATTGATTATTTGTTAAATAACAAACAAATAGCAAAAGAGATGGGTGTAAGGTCGCGGAAATACATAGTTGAAAACTATGGATGGGGAGAAGTAGCCCAAAAAACAGAAAAGTTATACAAAACACTGACCAATCAACCGCAATAATGCTTGCAGAGACAAATTTCACTTAAATAGATAAGGGCTCAATGAGGAAATAAACGAGGAGGGAGATGCAAAAACATCAGTTGCAAAATATTGATACCAACCGCAACTTCTTGTACAGTTTTTCATATCCTGCCTTGCCTTCCTTGCCTCATCTGATTTTACGAAATCCATAACTGAACCTTCAGTGAAATTGTAGAGCCTTTTACCAACAGTTCTACATGGATAAAAAAGTCCACCATCAGAATCTATTATTACTGAAGATGTGGAGCACCCGTGCGGCTTGTTGATATTATCCAAAAACCCTTTTGGCGTTGTAATGGTGTTTTTATATTTCTTCTTAAGTCTGATTATTTCATTCCTAAACTTCCCAGGGTCAGGATAATAATCATCCGTTCCATCAAGATGACATGCAGGCATAATCACTGTTCTTGCATGTACATCATATACTCTTTTAACCTTTTCTTCAATCGCTTCCATTGTATCCTTTGTGACAACTATTTGGATACATATCTCTGGACCATAACTTTGAAATTCTTCAAGTCTCTCGAAAAACTCAAGATTGTCATGCCCTTCATCTATACTTATATGAAGGTAATCAATGTTTTTACCATATTCTTCCATAGGCTTCTTGTCAAGCAGGTGCCCGTTAGTAGTGAAAAACAGATAAAATGGCTTTTTATAGGCATATTCTAGAATCTCACCAAGATCTTTTCTCATTAGAGGATCACCACCTTCGAGACTTAGTACTGTAATACTAGAGTTCCCAAGATTATCCAGAACTTTGAAAACATTCTCCTTAGAAAGATCAGGTGTTTTTTCCATCCACACATTACAAAAACTACATTTTAGTGTGCACTTATGAGTAATTTTAAATGATGCATAAAATGGATATATGCTTTCATCTGCCAGATAATTCGAAAAAGCATAGCCTGCCGTTTTTAGATATTTCCAAAGAGGTAATTTTTCCATAGAAACCACAGATGAATCCTGGACAATATGTTATTACAGATAAGGTTTTTTGTTTATTTTACCAAATGCATTAATCAAGACAGTTTGCCGTATCACATTGTTGAAATAACCATAAGAGAAATATATCATCTTTGAAATAACGATAATGTGGACAAAGAAGAAAAAAAACCTAAAACAATAAAACTTTCCATCATACTCAGTTTAATATTAAGCATATCAATTATTGTACTAATTTTGTATTTTACATTTGACGCAGAAACATTTGAATATTTATCAATCCATCAAATACGTTACGAATTTTTCTTTGCTGCAATGGGAGTAAACGTTATTTATTGGACTCTGTGGGGCGCCAGACTTAAGATATTGAGTAATGCCATCGATAAAAATATAAACATAAGTCTATGGGAATCTACAAAAATAGTAATTGCAAATCTCTTTTTAGCAAATATTACTCCATCAATGGCAGGAGGCGAACCAGTAAGGATCTATCTTTTAAACAAAGATGGTTTGAGTATTGGTGGTGCAACTGCATCAGTACTAGGAGAGCGGTTACTAGATGCAATATTCCTTCTTCTATGTGTTCCATTTGCCCTTTTTGTTTTTGGAAAATACTTAAACGAAGGCCCACTAAGAATTGGACTGACAATAGCAATATTACTCTTTATAATGGCAGTAGTAGCGTTTGCATATTCGCTAAAAAATCCTGAAAAAACAAAATCCTTTTTGATTTTTTTAAGCAATAAGCTTAATAGGTTTTCCAAAAAAAAAGACAATGAAAAAACAATTATAGACAGAATTAACAGCGAAGTGGATAACTTTCATGATAGCATGGTCTTTTTCCTTTCCGATGGTAAGAAAGCATTTATTAAAGCAGGTATGTTTACTATCGTTTTTTGGATAACAGGTTGGATGATCCCACCACTTATACTAATGGGTCTCGGCCTCGAACCTTTTATAATTGAATCATGTGCAATCCAAGTATTGCTCATCATAATTGTTATGATGCCTACAACTCCTGGAAGTACAGGAGTCACAGAAGGAAGTACTGCAGCACTTTATAGTATATTTATTGGTTCCTCTTTAATAGGAGTCTTTGTTCTATTATTTAGACTCTTAACATACCATATGGGACTTATCGCAGGAGCAATATTCCAATATAGAATATTCAAATCAGTGGCCTCATTTTCGTTGGAGACCATTAAAACCAAAAATAACAATTTTTAAGGAGATGAAGGGCCGTCACCTTTTAATAATAGATATGTTATTCAGCAAATCCTATGAAAAAGGCGGAAAAATGTATTTCATGCGGAAAAGGACTGCTTGAACGAGGATCAGTAACATTTCCATGTCCAATGTGCGATGCAGTCATTGGAAGATGCAACAGCTGCAGAGAGCAAAGTGTGAAGTATGTCTGTCAACAATGCGGATTTACGGGACCTTAAGGAGGAAATACATATGGGGGAAGTAATAGCACTTATGCGCGTTATGCCAGGTGAAGTAATAGATGATGACAAATTACAAAAAATGATAGATGACATAAAAGATGCGGTAAAATCGCCTGTTACACTTGGGAAAATTGAGGTTAAAAATATTGCCTTTGGACTTAAGGGATTAAACGTCACAGTATTGGTACCAGATGATGCTGGTGGATTAGATCCTGTAGTTGATATTATTTCTAAAATTGAAAATGTCGACAGTGTGGAAGTAACAGATGTGGGGCGAGTCTAAATCTAGGCTGCTCTGCCTGGTTTTTTAATCTGATCTGAAAAACTCTGTATTACTTGAGAACCAATTTCCGTAGGATAATATATTGGGTAAGCAGAATTGCTTGTATCACCATCAACCAATTCAGCCATATACATTTTTTTTATATGCCATTTAACGGTATGATGATTGAGATCAAGGGCATGAGCAATTTCAAGCAAATGTTTACCAGGATTATCATTTAAATATAGCATGATTTCACGGGCGTTTTTATTTCTTAAAATAGATTCTGCAACAGCTTCTTTTCTAGCTTCAATACCTCCTTCAACTAGATAATAGACCTTTTTTCCACCAATGGCCCTACTTCTTACAAGATTTGTTTGTTCTAGTTTACGAAGATGCCATGCTGCATTACTCGGCTTTAAATTCAATTCTCGTGCAATTTCCCTAAGGTGTGAACCTGGATAATCCGTGATATATCCAAATAAATTTTTTCTGATTTCAGTATCTAATACGTTCTCTGGTGTTACATACTTTATACCACCAGCAGTAATAACTGCAATAATTATTCCTATTGCAGCTAACAAAACCAATATTGATGTGTCTGGTGACAGCACCTCAGATGGAGAACTTTGAGCGGACACAGATTCTACAAGAAAAGATAATATAAAAAAATACAATATTAAAAATACTAACTTTTTACTATTACATCGCATCCTATCCCATCCTCGAATTCTTGCATCCTATAAAATATCTAAAACGTTGAACAACTTAAAAAGTTTACTTATGTGCAAAAAATCCAGTAACCTGGTTGTCTTTATTTTCAATTCTCACAAATCCAAATCGTTCAAACTGTATGACCTCTCCATCTTTTACAGCTAAAACTGCTTTCTCCGCAAATCCCTGCACCGTTTCAAGACTATCTGGGTTGTATTTATCACCCTCAAATAGAGGATGGGGGACAAAAATTTTCATTTTAACAAAGTTATCAGTTGTCCACTGAATCTTGGCTGATTCAGGTATTAACTCCTCACCCATATACTCTGCTAAAATTGTATCGTTTTTTTCTTTTATTTTTACATTAAAGATATCTTTTAATCTGAAGACATGTCCTGTTTTTATCTTTTGCATATCTGCTTTTGGAACGAAAAATGTTTTACCAGTTTTTATAATCCGGCTTCCAAGTTTTTTATCAGTTGGATGAAAATTTATTGATTTTTCTTTTGATGGAGCATCTTCAACAACAAGTTTTACAGGATCTTTCACAAAGAAATATCGTCTAGCCTTAGGATCTGTTAATTTTCTGTTAAAAGCCTCTAATATACCAAACGTTACAGTTGATTCTACTTTTGAAATACCTTGTGAGATTACAAACTGTTTTATAGCTTCCGGTAAAATACCGCGTTTTTTTAATCCCCTCAAGGTTGGTAATCTAACATCATTATATCCTGTGACCAGTTTTTGCTCAATTAATGGCTTTATTTTACGTTTTGATACAGGCATACCATCTATTGAAAGACGCGCAAATTCCATGAGGTGTGGTTTCCTTAATTTGAGAAGATCAAGAAGCCTGAAATAACATTCATCACGAAGTTCATATTCTTTCGTCCGAAAAGGATGTGTCACACCACTAATACTATCTTCAACTGCACCGGCAAAATCATAGGTTGGCCATAATCTAAATTTACTACCATGAATCGGATGCGGCTTATCTATAATCCTGAAAAGAGTTGGGTCCCTCATTGCAGTATTATCACTAGTCATATCGCCTTTAAGTCTCAGTACTGTATCCTCTGTAGATGACGAGATCATTTCTTTCCAAAGATCGATATTTTCTCCGCAAGAAATACTTCTACAACGGCATTCTTGTCCTTTAAATCGCGCTTTTTTAATAACATCTGATGAGCAGTTGCAAATATATGCATCTCCTTGATTTATTAACTGTTCAGCAAGTTTATAGTGTTCTTCCAGATTATCTGAAGTGCGGTATTCCACGTCCCACTCTATACCAAGCCATTTCAAATCTTCTTTTTGAACTTCGTAAAACTCATACTGCGCATTCTCTGGATTTGTATCATCAAATCGTAAGATAAATTTTCCATCGTACATCCTCGCATATTCATAATCAACAATAGATGCCTTAGCGTGACCAATATGTAGATATCCATTAGGCTCTGGTGGAAAACGAGTGACAACTTTTCCTCTCTCTGCATCTGGAAGCTCAGGCAATGAAAAATCTCTCTCTTTCTTTTCTTTTTTAAGAAGTTCAGGGGCGAGTTTTTCTAGTTCATTTATTTGTGTACCCAATTGAATATTATTGACTTTTTCCACAACAGATTTAACAATTGGGATTATTTCCTTTGGAGAAAAACCATCTTTCCTCAAAACATCAATAACTTTTCCGACTACTGCCTTTACATTTGCATTTCCGTCAAACCGAATTGCGTTTTGAAGCGCATATATTCTTGCAATTTTTTGTATCTTATCACTTGACATAACATTATTTCTCTCTTGTTATTGAATAATCTGCTAATTCAATTAAAACCTGTTTTGCATCTGAATCATCCAGCATACTTAGAGTTACTTTTGCCTTGTTACTATAATCTAATGCAGCATTCTTAGCATATTCAATCGATTTCATATTTTTAAATAAATCATAAACTCTTTTGACATCCTGATCCGAAGCATCCACATTACCAAATATTTTTTCTAAAAGTTTCCTATCATCTCCAATAGCATTACTAATAGAACGTACAGCAATAAGTGTTTTTTTACCGTTTCTAATATCATTTCCGATATCTTTTCCAAGTGTTCCTTCATCGCTGCTCATATCTAGATAATCATCTCGTATCTGAAAAGCTAAACCCAAGTATTCTCCATATTCTCTCAGGGCTCGAATTTCCTCTTTTTTTCCACCGCCTAAAATTGCGCCTCCTTCGGCAGAGAATTTAAACATCACTGCTGTTTTCTTACGTATCATCTCAAGATATTCTTTTTCTGAAACGTCGTGTTTTTTTTCAAATTCCATGTCCATTTGCTGTCCCTCACATATATCCCGAATACAATTTATAAGACCAGAATTCATTTGCTTAAAAACAGAATTGTCATCGGAAATTTCGTGCATAACTTCAAAGGCTTTAGTAAATAAAAGATCTCCTGCTAGTATCGCAGTAGGTTCACCAAATTTAATGTGTACCGTTGGCAAATTTCTTCTTAAATGTGATTTGTCCATTATATCATCATGAACTAGAGTGAAATTATGGATTAATTCAAGAGCGACAGCAAACGGCATTACTCGCTTTACATCTCCCATTACAGATTCACAGGAAATCATAGATATACATGGTCGCAGTCTTTTACCACCAGCCATAGGAAGATGACTAGCAGCATCATAAAGGGTTTTTGGCTGTCCATTTTTCAAATATTCTCCTAGTTTTATGTTAAAAATATCTGCCCTTTTACTCAATTCTTGTTTTAAATCCATAACTCTGCACCAACATCGATCATCTTTGAAACGTTTTTAGCTCCAACTAAGAACATCGCGGCTCTTAGTTCCTTAATAATTGCATCAATCTCAAAAATGATAGAATCCACGTCTTTATTGGCCGGTCCAAGGAGTACGTGTGCCATACCAACACAATTTGCACCGAGTGCTATTGCCTTCGCCGCATCAAGTCCATTTCTAACGCCGCCAGTTGCAATAATTGGCAGCTTCCAATCAGTCGCATCTCCGACTTCAAGTATAGAAATTGGCGTAGGAATGCCCCAGTCCCAAAAAGTTATACCACCCCTCTCATGAAGATGGTTATTTATCATCCGAGCCCGAAAATGCTCTATTGCAGCAAAGGAGGTACCACCTGCACCACCTACATCAATTCCTGCAATTTTTGTTTTAGAAAGTCTACTAGCAACTTCATATGAAATACCGGCGCCTGATTCTTTAACTACTAAAGGAACATCTAAATCCTGTGCTAGTTCTTTTATAGCATTTAAACATCCTTTTGCATGCGGCTCCCCCTCAAATTGAATAACCTCTTGCAAAAAATTGAGGCAAACCACGAAAACATTGGCATCTATCATATCAATCATTTCCTGTGCATTAGACAAGGTCCTATCGTGACCCCATAAAACAAGTTGAGATGCTCCTATATTGGCAAAACGCAAGGGAATATCAAAATCTTTTATAACACCATATGTTCTCTTTAAGCCAGAAGTTTCTAATCCTGCTCTTTGAGAGCCTACTCCCATTCCTATTTGGAATTTTTCTGCAGCGGCGGCAAGATTTTCATTTATTTTTTTAGCTTTTTGATAACCGCCTGTCATACCTGAGATAATAAGTGGCGCATGAATTTTTTTTTCAAATAAACTTGTAGAAAGATCGAGTTCGTCCTTGTTTATCTCAGGTAGCGCATTGTGTATAAGTTTTACATCATCCCAATAATTGTGATGAGCTGCCACATCCTTCTCAAGTGAAATTCTTACGTGTTCATCTTTCCTATTTTCAGTCTGATTCATTTTTTATCCCCATGAACAATAGTACTTTTAACATTTTTCCCAATCAACACGTTGTATAATATACCCTGTTTATTACCGTTTAGTAAAACAGTGTCGATACCTAAACGCGAAATGTTTTTCATCGTATCAATCTTCCCCCTCATACCCCCCGTAACATCGGCATGAGCATCTATAGATGTTGTTAGTTTTTCTAGTTTTTTTATTGTCGCTGATTCTATAAACTCTGCATCTTTATTTATTTTTGGATTCGAAGTATATAACCCATCTTCATCCATTACATATATCACCTTTTCAGGTTTAAAATATTTTGCCAATACCATAACAAGCAAGTCACCAGAGCAAATCGAAAAACCCAGTTTTTCATCCAATACAACATCTCCAAAGGTTACTGGAGTAAAATGTTTATCTAAATACTCTCCAAATATTTTGTAATCCATCCTGGCTAATCTATGATCATTAAGCTTTACAATCGAATGCGGAGATAGTGAAATGGCAGAAATATTGTGATTATGCAGAGACTTAAGAACAAAAGAGTTCAACGTTTGAACCATTGCATGAGTAAGAGAAAAACCATGGACCTGATCTTCATTTTTGTATCCTTTATTCAAATCATATTTTTTTGCAAGAACATGACCAAAGGATCCTGCACCATGAACCAATACTAATTTCTTATTTGCCTTATCAATTTCTCTGGCCAAATTGTCCATTATCTCCATTTGGAAAAAGCCTTGTTCGGATTTTTTAGTTATTACGCTACCACCAAGTTTCAAGACAAACATAGTTACCAAATAAACTATAATCTAAAAAGGATTTTCATAGAAAATTTGGATTTTTTTGCATTATTTATACATTTATAGTATCAAAAGAGATTAAGAATGGAAATTACCCTATTGTCTACTCTTTTGTTTTCTGACAATTAATCTTGCAGTTATAAGAAGAATTATTATTAATACCAACGCAAATATTATCAAAATATATTGCTGCAGAAAATTAACCGGTTCTTTTTCGTGCGGGTAAGCTACCGCCCCAAATGGCATGTGACCATCAACCAAGAATTCGACATCATAGCGTAACGGCGTTGTATCTTCTTTTTCCCAGTTATTACTATCGCTATATGTTGAGTCTGGGACATACATCCTTAGATCAGGATCACCGAAGTAAACAACACTTTCCATTGTATCCCACCACCACTGCGGCTCCTCTGGTAAATACAAAGTTCCAACATGACTTATGCCTTTCTCGTATGCCTCACCGACGGTATTTCCCAAAACAATATCTCTCGGTATGGATTGTCTCCAAACTGCACCATACCAAGAGGTAGGCCAGGGATCTTGAACCTGAAACACACTTCCATGTCTTATAAGTGTAAGGTGGAGATAAGTGTTTGATGTTTGACAGATACTGGTTATAAACCCAACTGAATGAAGATTTTCAAGATGGATTTCTATTTCGCTTGCATTTTTCCATATTAATGGAAATTTAGAATATTCTACTGTACCCGTCAAACCATCATATAGCTCATCAACTTTAAACAGATCAAAAAATGGTATAATTTCATTTAAAAATTCTCTAACAGGCTTTCTTGCTAGCACCCAATCCATACCTGTTGCTGGGATAATGAAACTATCGTGATTTGTATATGGTATAAAACCTTGCATATCCATAGACATAGTATCTGGCTCTTCAGTACAACCGAGAAGCCAATCATATCCTCTCCAAGGGTTTCTTTCTTTTATTGCACCAGCAAATAGTTTTACAAGTTTGTGTTTTTCAAAACCTGCCGATGGATCCCAAAATAATGTTTTCCCCCCTTCACCTTGTGTCCCATGAGAAGCATGCACCCAAAGGATTACTCCTTTGTTAAGATTATCAGCAACTGATTCAAGCTCAGTTGAAAAAATAGTATCAAATCCACCTTTGTTAAGATAGAAGGGTACTATCTCCGTTTCTGATATATCTGGGAAATATGCCCCACTTTTACCATAATGTTTTTTGTTTACACCTTGATCAATAGGTTCCATTGTAGTTGTTTCTCCAGGTATAAGACCGTCAGCGCATTGGTATTTAGACCCGTAGTATTTGCTTGCCCGTTCATTGAATCGATATTTATGTGTTACGAAAGAACATAAAACTGGAAAATCAAATGTGTTCTCATTAGATTCTTTATTTATAACAAGTGTATTTAACAAAGGTTTTTTAAAAAGTCCCCTTAACCCATCTCTGGAACTAGTGCTTCCATTTGTTAAGGTTACTTTTCCCTGAAGTGCAGGGTTTTCAAATATAATCGCAGGATAAAACACACTACGAGAAATCCAGTATGAAATATCAACGGGAGTTCCGCAGAATCTTCCAGAGTACGCTACACCAGGAAATATACGGTCCCAAGGAATGCCTATGTCATATTGATCTGCAACAGTTATGATTGTCTCCTTTCCTTCTTTATCGAATTCATAAAGCTCTAGAAAATCATATATACGTTTACCGGTTAAAAACATCTCAGCAGCTGATGGTGTATGGTCATAACGATCAGATGCAAATCGTTTCCAAAATTCATTGTGCCATATAACCGCTGAGGAAAGTCTTGGATGATTATCGACAATCAATACAGGAGCACCATGATGTGCAGCTATAAATGCTGCAGGACCAATAAATAATGCACCCTCTTCTTCACCCTCTGGTTCAAGTTCTCCCATGTACCAATATGTCCATGGGTCTATAGTCGTAAAAATTACATCGTTACTATCTGTTACATCACGGATTGCATCATAGATTTGTCTAGGTTCCTTATAGTCCTCACTTACCTTTACAATACTCTTCATTTCCTCCAAAATATTGCCATTGAGTTGGCTTCCAAGATTCACTAGATGTATATTCTTAATCCCAAGTTTATATATAGCCTCCTTAGAGACATCTGGTACATCTGAAGAAGATATATACAATAGTGGAGCGTTTAGAACACTGGCCAGAACAGCACCCTCTGCAGCAGATGTGAGAGAATTTGACTCAGCCTTTGAAACACCTTGATGCCAAGTATATTCAAGTCTAAATTCTACAGGTATTTTTATGTCTTCCATTGCAAATACGCATACAGAATAATTTTCACCAGGCAAACATTCTCCCAATGAATCCAGGTGAATATCCTGAGAATCTGCTCTACTTTCATTCAGACTTGAAAAAATTGCTTCACCGCTAGGTCCTATGATGGTGAAACCAAGTTTTACATTTGGATCGCTCCACGTTAACTCAAAATCTGCCTCTCTGCACCCAAATGGAGGGCTATCTGGTAGTTTTATATCCATACCTGGATACATCATAATGTCCACATAATATGTTACCTTAGAGTTCAACATAGCAAGCAATGATCCTTGAATTGTAAAAAGCCCTCCAAGAACATTTCGTCTCGGGGCATCACCCTCAGTCGGGAAATCAGTTATACCCACCCTCCAGCTACCTGTATGATAAACATAAGATTGTGTATATTCGTGACCAGCGGGCGAATATATATTCCAGTATGCGGCAGCTGCAGTTTGTATCCATTCCCCATCTTGCCTACAATATAACTGAAGATCTGGATCGCCAGCGGGAATCATTGTGTTCCCCCCTATAAGTATGCCATCCCACCAAGCTTCGGCTTTGACATATCTATATTCATCATCAACAATAAATTCATGATATACAGGATTCAGAGAATTTGTCTGTTCGACTTGGAAGGTTGGTTCTTTG
>Ga0272442_10005452_pt1 | contig 17003 bp, 13 predicted proteins | sample SSMForm2O_FD_200262 | JGI IMG/M metagenome (GOLD analysis project Ga0272442, IMG submission 200262) | Marine sediment archaeal communities from Little Sippewissett salt marsh, Falmouth, MA, United States - SSM-Form-2O | ecosystem: Environmental > Aquatic > Marine > Wetlands > Sediment ... | reverse complement strand
GATTGGTTCTCACCTGACCGAGGATGATGGCATAATGATCCGGGACGATCTTTAATCCAGCGGATGTTCCGTCACATTGGGCAATAACCTCTTCCAGCCTTTTCTCTGAGCGCCGCGGCAGTGCAATCAAAATTTCCTGAACATTCATTCTCCGGATTGTCCGGTTTAATCGATTCAGCGAGCTTCGAATAGGGATATTATTATATTGATCCCGTTTTACATATTTGTCGTCATGGTGCACGAATCCCACCACATGATACCCAAGAGCCGGCGAACTCTGCACCATATCCAGCAATTTTTTGGCCTTTTGGCCCCAGCCCACGATAAGCGCTTTTCGCCGGCCGATTCCATTCTCCAACAGTTTCCGGTGCAAGGTTCTGAGTGCCACACGCCCTGCACTCACAAACAGCACCATTAAAAACCAGTAGGCAAAAATCATCATACGGCTGGTCTGAAATGGATGGCTGACATCCTTTTCAAGATCAAAGGTCACAAGAAAAAGTAATAATATGCCGATCGATATCACCTTTAAAACCGACAGAAATTCATCGACCCTCGAGCGTGTATACCAGATATGATAGAGGCCGTAAAATAAAAACAACATGACCCAGAAAATATATATAATCATCGAAAGAATCAGCATCTGTGATGACGATGTAGCTGCAAAGAATCCCATCACCCATCGCCACTTGACCCAGATACAAAACGCCAGATGGATAAAAATAAAATCTAATAAAATAAGTATAAATCTTTCGATGGATTTTGTCATGGTATTTACGGCTTATAAAAAAATATATGCACAGATGATTCAGATTTCCGTATCCATTTAAAGACGGGTTCAATAATAGTTACATCGGTCTTCACTTATCATTTTCGGATTGGCTCCCAAAAAACCGCCGGCTGCCCTTTTAAATAATCAATAACACCCAAAAAGGACGCGTAATTTATCATACAAAAATAATAAGGAGCAAAAAATATCGGAGACAATTTTATTTTATCCTTAACAAGAAATCCCAGCAAAGCAATTAAATAAAAAAGGCCCTGCAAAATAAATAATAGAAATAACACTTTTGAATACCCAATTAAAAACATATTCAATATAAACAGTATTATCATAAAAAATGAACTTAGCCACCGAAGAAGTTTATGAGAATACAACTCGAATGAGAGCATGGTATATTTCAGTGGATTTAGCAGCCAGGCATACTGCATCAGCCCATACAGACTGCGAGATATAATTCTCCGTTTTCTCTGAAATTCCTGAATAAATTTATCAGAAGCAATTTCATATGATTTTGCCAGCGGCTCAAAAACGACTTTTTTACCTCGACTTGCAATCAACAACGGCTCGATAAAATCACTGATGATATCATGGCCTAAAGGAATATACTCGCTTTTTCGAACGGCATATATGGATCCGTTGGCACCCAGTATTGATCCGACTTGATCTTCATGCCTTTTTATCCATTTTTCATATTTCCAGTAAAAATTTTCTTCTTCACCTACCACACTCTTGTCCGGATTATGATAACATAATTCACCAGACACACAACCAACATTGAGATTTTCAAAATGTTTGGTAAGATGTATCATGGCATCATTATCATACATGGCATTTGCATCGGAAAATACTATTATTTCGCCCTTTGCTCTTTCTACAGCCATATTTTGTGCTGCTGTCTTTCCATGGCGCTCCGTCAGTGAAATCAAATGAATGTGGGTGTTTTTAAAAGATGTCACAATATTTTCTGTTTGATCTGTTGATTGATCTGAAACAACCAAAATCTCTAATAAATTTTCCGGATAGTTCAAGGAAAGGCAATTATCCAGTTTACTTTTAATAATTTTTTCTTCATTTCGGGCAGGGATAATAATGGTAACGGATTTTACCTGATTATTTACCTTAACACTCTTTTTAAATACAGTTAAAACAAATAAAAAACAAGGATAACCCAAATAGATATAAAAGAGAATAGCGAGTATCACCCAGAATAGTAACAAAATTCCAACATTCATCGTTATATATAAACCTCAATCATTAAACAGCATAAGTTGAAATATAATAAAAATTGAAATGTATTGAAATAAAAAATATTAGTCATCATACTTGAGAAGACACAATGCACGTTTCCCTGTATGCGCAGAATCAAAACATATCATTGTTGAATCTCTATTCCATCTCGGATGAAAATCACATCGCACGCCATACCTGAATTTCAATGGAATCCTCAATTTTAAAATAATTTTGAGCTGATTCTCTTTAACATTATAAACAATCAACGATTGCATTCTGAATCGATCAGGATAGGTGTCTGTCAGTATTCGTCTCCCGTCTTGTGAAAATTGGGGATGGCCATCTACCTTAAATTGATCCGCACCAATCACAGAATATTTAGCCGTACTATCTTTGAACAAATAATACTTGTCTCCACTGGATTTTGTGCTTGCATAGGCCAGTATATGCTCATTGTCACGCCAGCAGGCATGAGATACCATGCCAGACGTTGGAAATATATGTAACTTCTCAGAGGCAATGGAATAGGATATCATTCGTGTTTTTAATAATTGATTGGGTCTTCTCCATCGATGATAGAACATAAATCGATCACTTTTTGGAGAAAATTGACAATGCGAAAAAAAATGATAAGCCCCGTCCATTGAAGGCTCATGATACTTTTTATACAACTCTTTTATTCTTACCAATTGTCTTGATGATCCTGAATTTAAATCAAATATCGTTAAACCGTCACTTTCAGGCACATTGTCGGCTTCCTCTTCATGAACACCATTTACATAGGCATATTCATAGGATCCCTTTCTCAAGCGCTCAAATGAATGGCTCAATGCCAGCTTGCCATTCGGGCTGACTGCAGCAATTGGCAAATCAAAAGTGCGCAGCTCTTTTCCATGAATATCAATGATCCTTGATATATTCTTCTCACCATCATAATCATTAAAAATAATATGATGCGTATCCCCCACCCACTGCAGCATGGCACCCATTTGCCAATTCCAGGCTTTTGTTTTCCCTAAACAATGATACGCTCGATAATTATCTCCTGCAAAATAACCGACATCAATCACATCATTGGACCTTGGCATGGATAATGGATGATCATTATATCGGTGCGCCAACAGATAATGATTATCAAAAGACCAGGGGCATTTATCGTGGAATCCAAAAAAAAAGCCTGGACGGATGCATATAGAATAATCATTGGTTATGTTCTTAACAGGGACAAAGGCACATATTCGCTGATAGACATCAACCAAAAAATTCTTGATCACCGGATTTTTTTTTATTGCGTTATAAACGCATCTTTCAATTGCATTCATTATATTTTTTCAGATTTCAGCATTTCGATCAATATTTGATGCTCATTTGTATACGTTGATAAATGCTTTGGCAATTTTTTCATGTTTTGTCTCCACCGATTTAAATCATCAAATGATATTTGCGCGATCGTTTTCCGGGTTTCATCAGGATTATTTAAATCAACACATAATCCGATATCATATTTCTCAATACAATCACCACCTGGCGTGTCTCTTTGAGCGATCATAGGACGCTGAAAATATAATGATTCATAATAACGACATCTTTTTGCACATTTCAAATTATCCTTCCCATGAATTCCCAATTCCCACACGATATCCACATTATTGTAAATTTTAGTTAAATCATCCGGATACACATAGGGGCCATAATAATGAATATTTTTTATATTTTCAATATCAGAATGAAACATATTAATATGAACAGGCACGCCATAGACAACAATATGAATGTGATGATAATGTTTTGCGATATCTTTAAGCAGTTCCCATGATTGCTTACATCGAATCACACCAAAATAACCCAGCCTGATCTTTTTATGGTTTTTATTATTGATCAATGAGGCAGGCTTATGAGAAAACTGTTTTTCATCCAATTTATTTTCTATTTCTATAAATCGTAAATTCTGAATTCCTAAACGATTTTTATAATAGCAAGAAATAAAAAAGTTTGATGTAACAACCATCAAGAATGAATGAGATGCGACAAATTTGTCTGCTTGACGTAAGAGTTTGCTAATGACTGTATTCCCAAGAAAAATTTCTCTAATGTCCCCTATTTCATAAACAAGTTTTTGGTTATTTGAATTTACCAATGTAACAATAAATCCCATAATTGCCATATCTAAACCGAATGCATAAATATGGGTGGCTTTTCTTGAATGCTTGTTTATTATTTTAAATGCCTTGAATAAATGGATCATTCGTATTAAGTAATTACCATGCTGAATACGTCCTATCGAATAAAATGGCAATGTCCATTTTCTTCCAGGGTATGATTCTCTTTCAAAAGCAAGGACTTTAATCTTAACACCCAGTCGTGCAACGGCTTCAGCCCGTTTTTTAAATCGGGCAAAATGTGCGGAGGGATTTAGAAAAATAATTTCCATTTAAATCCAATTAACAATTTTTCTATAAAAAAATAAATAAAAAATCGATTAAACCTTCATTTATTTCAGAGCATTTATATAAATGACATCAATATCGTGACAAATTTTTTCCAATGTAAAACAATCAACCACTTTATTGTATCCATTAAGGCCTAAATGTTGATTTGATTCTTTATCAAGCAACTGTAGGATGGCTTTAGTCAAGGTTTCTTTTTTCCTGTCATTGATAAGCATCCCATTTACGCCGTGATCAATAATATCATCAGGTCCTGAACCGGCACATCCGATCACAGGTTTTTTGAATGCCATTGCTTCAATAAATACGATACCGAATCCTTCATCGTAACTTGGAAGAACAAACAGATCACACCCATTCATATACTGCATCGTTTCAATATTTGACAAACGTCCCAACATGTGTACATTTTTTGATATCTTATATGATTGAATCCATTTCTCAAGATATTTCTTTTCTACTCCCCCTCCGATAAAATAAAAATGTATTCTTGGGTTTTTGTTAAGTACGCCCGGTATTGCATGTACTAATGCTTTGTATCCCTTTTGTTCATTGAAAGTGCCAACTGTCAGGCAGATTTGTCCGTCCGGCAGGTTATTTGGTCTTTTAAGAGACTTGATCTGTTCTGTTTCATCAAGATCAATACCGTTCCATACAACTTTAACTTTATCGTGTATATTAAAATGCGCTTCCACAAATTGCTTCAAATAACGGCTCACTGTAATCACTGCATCAGATTCGACCAACACACGTTCAACAGCCCTGAATGCCATTCTGTTTTTAAAGGGAAACCGTGTGATCATGGAACCATGTATGGTGATGATTAATTTCGAATGATATATTTTTTTTAACTCCACTCCCAGCGAACCACTGGGAATAGGAGCATGGGCATGAATCAAGTCGAATTTTAAATTGTACTTTTTTATAATTTTTTGGGTATTTTTTAAGCTCATCTTGCCCCAATACGACTTAAGAAAGCCTTTGGGAATGGCGGTATACTTTGGATAAAAAACCGGAATGCCATCGATAATATCCATTTCTGATACATTCTTGTAGGTTTTCCATTTCTTGCAAAACTTTGCTAAAATACCATTCGATCGAGGGGAAGGAACAAGGACTGAGACCTCATGTCCAAGATTTGCAAGGGCTCTGACCTGCTTATGAACAAATACACCCCAGGACGGCATTCCTGTTCTTGGATACATATAAGATATAATTAGTATTTTCATTCTTTTTCCAGCAAATGCGTGCAAATATTAAAAACCCGTTTTGCATTGCCGTCCCAGGTTAAATCTTTTTCAATGATTGTTTTTCTGGCATTGTTCCCCAACACATTCAATAACTCGGGATTATGATAACATTCAGAAATCGCTTTTTCTGCCTGCAAGGCATCTTTTAAATCAATCAGGAAACCATTGTAATGATCCCTGATAATTTCCATAAACTGACCGAACTTTGTGGCCATCACCACTTTTTGCATTGCCATATATTCAAACAGCTTTATTGGAGAACCATGAAAATCATCACCATAGGTCGGAAGTGATAAAGCGGAGGTCATATCCATCGCTGATAAATACAAGTGTATCTTTTCATGAGACATCGGATCAAGAAATATAACTGTCCGATCCAACCGTTTTCGGGTGACCCTGTTCATATAATATTCTTTTTTTCTTCCTGCTCCTATTAAAAGGTATTTGATTCGTTTTGATCTTAGTTTTTCAGCAGATTGAATTAAAATATCAATATCGTGCCAGGGAGCAAAGCTGCCAACAAATCCAACAATAAATGTATCTGAAAATCCGATTTCCTGTTTTGCTTTTTCTTTATCCATCGGTGTCATTTTTTTCACGTCCACACCATTGGGAACGGTATAATATTTTGATGGATCAATATTGTCATAGGCTTTAATAAAATAATTTTTTAAAACATTGGAGACCGTATAAACAGCCTCTGCGTGCCGAAGTATTCTTTTTTCAAAAAATCCGGCCAGCCTTTGATTTCCATGGGTTCCAAACTTATTGGATTCATATGCTGCCGATCCGTTTGCTTCCAGAACCAAGGGTATCTTATATAACATCGAAAAAAGAAACGGTGTTAATTTATAAAGTTCATATCTGAAAATAATAATATCCGGTTTACATTGCTTCAATTCTTTATATTCTTTAAATAAGCATCCGATATTTGCCAATAATTTATTCAAATCATAGTAAATATCAGGCTGTAATCGTTTAAAAAACCGCTTCCACTTCGGCACAGTCTGCCAAAACCGTTTTGATGCTTGGCGTATACCGATAATATCCAGTCTCTCGACATATTTTGAAAAAAAAGAAATGAATCCTCGTGCATGAGAATTGGGACCATCGGCAAATACGATATATGCAAAATAGAAAACTTTCATTTGATCTTTCCAGAAAAACCGAATATGATTAACAGGCTGCTGATTCGAGATTTTCAATGGCGATTCGGAAATCTTAATGATATGTGACTATCATGTTTAATGAAAAAATGCATCTCTTTTTTCATATCTTTTCATTTCCTCTGAATAAACAGACCTGCATCAATGCTTTAAAATATTATTTGGTATCATATGACCCTTTAGCCAGCCATTTAAAAAGACACCAGAAAGATCTTACGGATTTCACACTTCGATTGGTCATCAGCCGGAAAATATTAAAAATCGATCGTTCAATAATCTGAATGATTAATCGAACCATCATCAGTATCCGATACAATATCACCGCAACACGACCATGATGCTTTTCATAATATTGCATTGGATTTTTATGTTTTTCAAACAGCAACGCTTCTACATACGGCTCTGAACTGCCACCTCCCAAATGGACAACCTCTGCGAAAGGAAAATATTTGAGCTGAAATCCGGCTTTTTTCAGGCGATAACAGAAATCTGCTTCTTCAGTATAAATAAAAAATCGTTCGTCAAACATACCGATACATTCAATGACTTTTCGTTTTATCAACAAACAAGCGCCTCTGACATAATCGGCTTTATGAATTTTATCATAATGGCTCAAGACAAGTGTCTGCAATAAAATCGTTTTTCTGAATGCCGGGATGATCCACAAATGCAGGATATTGCCGATAATAGGAATCAAACTTGGAAATCTGTAACAACTGGGTTGCAATGTGCGATCCTGATTCAATAATTTACAGCCCAGGGCATGCACGTCACTGTTTTCATTGCAGAATCGAATCATTTTGTCAATCGCGGAGCCTAAAATTATTGTGTCAGAATTTAAAAAAAGTATATATTGACCCTTTGCCTTGATGATTCCCTGATTATTAGCAGCAGCGAATCCCTTGTTTTCCTGATTCTCAATTAATACAATATCAGGAAAATCGGTTTTTATCATTTCTGCCGACCCATCTTTTGAGGCGTTATCGACAATAATGATTTCATATTGAATGGCTTTGGTTTGTTTCACAACGGAATCGACACACTGCTTCAGAATATCTTTGGTGTTGTAACTGATTATAATGATAGAAACATCAATCATTTTTCAAACCCAATGCATGAATAAACTTAAGAAAAAAATGCTTCTGCATGAAAAATATCATGCATAAATAAATGGAAGAAATCAGAAATAGGTAAATTCCAAAATAATAAATATTATTAATTTCAAGCATGCGATTGATAATATAATCGGCTGCAACAAATGACAAAAATGAAGCCAGAACAATACCGACCAACCGTTTCATTAAACAATGCCAGGTAAGACTCAACAGATTTTGAATATAATAGAAGGCGAGCAGCACACCGGCTCCCATGGCGCCAGTGAACATCAGGGCGATTCCTGTCAAACCAAATTTCCGGCTTACAAAATAGATACCGGATACGACCACCATGGTCTGCAGAACAGACACGATAATTAAGCATTTTGGTTTCCGAAGCGCAGTAAACATACTGCCGGCCACAACACCGAACGAACGGAACAATCCATATACAGAAAGAATTTTCAAAATCGGGATGGTCTGATCCCATTTGTCTCCATAGGCAATATGAAAAAACCGCGGCACAATGAAAATAGTGGTAAAACAAACGGGAATGGCAACAAATCCGATCAAATGGAAAGACCATAAAAATGCATTCCGTAATTCGGTTTGCTCATTTTGTATTTTGGCATACAATGGAAATGTGACAATCCCCATCACTTTGGAAATATTTTGTGCAGGCAGATTCGCGACCCGATAGCCAAAATTATAAAAACCCAGCTGCACATTGCCCATGAGTTTTCCAACAAAAATTTGATCTAAATTGTGAAACAAATACAACAAAATCTTATTGCCGAAAATATATTTTCCGAAATCAAACATATCCTTCGCGATGCTCAAGGAAAACCGAAGTTTTGGGCGCCAATCTGAGCTGACAATAAATATAAGAGACCGGATCAGCTCTGAAATGACATATCCGATGATCAAACTCCAAAATTTATAACCCAGGTAAGCCAAAGAAATTGTCAGGACACAATAGGCAATCATCGAGATGATTTCTGCAATCGCCTGTTTTTTGAATAATAATTCCTTTTGAAAAAGAATTAAATGGACTTTGCTTATGGCAGTGATAAGAATTGACGAAGAGAAAATGACAACTACAATCCTGCTGACATCATGATTGAAAAATCCCGAAATCAGGCCTGAGGATAATGCTGCAATAGTAAAAATAAACAAGCTTATAAATAGTATCAAATAAAAAGCCGTATCTGCAGACCGCTCCCATTCGTCCTGCCTTTGAATTAATGCAGCACCCAGCCCGACTTCTCGAAACAGATACAATATATTGACGATCAACAAACCTATCGCCAGTATTCCAAAATCTTCAGGCGTGAGTAATTTCGCAAGAATAAGAGTAACAATAAAACGGGACAATCTTGCCATCAAAGTAATTGAAGTCGTCCATTTAATACTTGCAATGGCTCTTTTCTTTATCGTATGGATGATGTTTTTACCTCCGTGACAACTTTCATATGCATATATTCAATACAGGCAAATAAAATCGCCCAGATAATATTAAATCTGTATTTTAATAACACAGGACTGATAAATCCCAAGACCATAAATCCTGAAAAGGCTGAAAAAAATCCTCCTGAAAACCATTGATAAAATGATTTTTCTGTTTTGATAAAAACCTGGTAACTCCGATTGAGAGCCACTAACATGATTGCCAGATAAGAAATCAATCCGATAATCCCCATCTTCCACATCAAAACCATATATGAGCTGTCAATCCACAATTGATACTGCCAGTCATGCACATGCACAAGAGAGCCCAGGCCCCTGCCGATAAACGGAGAAGACAAAAATTCCTTCCATGCTGAATGATACATCTCTGCCCGCATCATTAAAGATGTATCCTGCTGCCAGTTCATAACAGTTTCCGCTCGTGCCTGGACCAGGGATAACATATTCATTCCAAGCAGACTCTGAGCGATAAAAAATGAAAGGAATAAAAAACCGGCCATCACAAGAAATACAGCCATGAATTTTCCGAGTGGATATTTACGTACCCTTAAATGCAGAACAATATTGACTAAAATTGCCACAATGCTTGCTGCCCATGTGCCACGTGTCTGTGAAATGAGTATGGGTGGGATCAAGAGTATAAAAAACAAAATTGAACAATATCGATATTGCTTTAAATTCAATATCATACTACCCATAAATGCCAATATCAGATATAAAATATGAATTTGTCCGGTTACAATTCTCCCCATACTTAAAATTGAAAATCTTCCGGTCAAAAAACTGAAAATATATTGAAATATAACAAGCGTGCCGGCTGCCAATAAAATCCCGGAAAACATTTTAATATCATTGTCTTCTTTTAAACTTGTATAGACAATAAAAAAAGTAATGTAATAACAAAATGGAATCGCATTTTCAAGAATCATTTGCCAATCATAACCATTTAAAAGGCCGACAGCAAAAGCCAATAGAATAACGATTAAAAAACCGGTGAAATATTGACAGAGTTTCGAATTCGCTTTTCTCTCTGTTTTTCCGCTAAGCAGATCAATAATCCAATAATAAATGATGGGGAGCAGTAGCAAGAGTACGATGTTCTGGGATACGCCTATAGGCATATATTCAAATTGATATCTGGGTTCCTGGAACACAACAATAATAAATAAAGCCAGTAACAGGGACCGGTAAACAGAGAAAGCAAAGACAAGAAAATATAAAGCCAGGATGATAAGAGCATAAAAATAGAGTTTTTTAAAAAAGAACAGCCCGAATAATCCAAATTGCAGGGGAAGCAGTAAGAGTAATAAAAAGAGGCTGGGATTTTTAAAAATATCTTCTATTCGAAAAGCATGCTTATTATTAAACAATTCACACCTGCTCAGCTTCAAGAAATGATTCATACAAGTTTATGATTTGCGTCTGAGCATATTGAGCATTGCATTTATTTTTTTTGAAGTTTCGCCTTCATTTGCTCTCAGCTGATTTACAGCTTCATATGTGTGTATACCCAAAAAAGAAATGACCAACGCCAGAAAACCCCAGGCCAGCACAAAAAAAGCTCTTTTGGGTTTTATTCTTTTTACAGGAGGCACAGCCTTATCCAGTATCTGAACGGTTGGCGTATCTTTTGCCTCCTGTATTTTTGCTTGTTCATACTGCGGCAGTATAAATTCGATAATTTTCTCCTGTAAAAGCACATCCCGATACAATCGGGCATACTGTAAGCTTAAATCAGGGATGCTATCCATTGAAAAAAACATCTGATCATCCATTGCATCTGATGAAAATCGATCTCCAGTTCCTTTACTTATACTGGAAATTTTATTATTGATCGCTTCGATTTCATGCTTTATTCTGAAAATCTCTGAATGGTTTTCACCAAAATTTTTGTATAACGCCTCGAGACTGATTTCCTTGACGACTTTGTTGGCTTTTAATTCGGACAACAGAGAAATAGTGGCTTTCACTTGATCATTGATAGTAATAATCCCATGCCTTTTCTGAAACTCATTTAATCTGTTTTCAGCCTTTTCAAGATCTTCAGTGGTCTTGAGATATCGTTTTTCAATAAATATTCTTGCACTTTTTGCACTGTTTACTTTTAATGTTGTGTTGATTCGATCGAGTTCTTGAATAAAGTAATTCGCCATCCGGCTGGCAATTGAGCGTGTTTCATTTTCCATTTGTTTATTTGAAAAGTATTTGGTCGATGCACTCACTAAAACAGCAATTGTCCCGTCATCGATCAATTCGACTCTTGTATGTTCCCTTAAATCTCTTACCGCATCTTCCAGATCTTCCGCTCCATAGCGCTGAATTAAACCAAATTCATGGACGACCGACTCCATGATCGAACGACTGTGTAAAATTGCCAAAAATTGAGCGATCCCTTCAGACATGCCTCCCAAACCAATTCCTGAAAAAAGTGTTCCTTCCATTATATTTGAAATACCGAATCCAGAATAATTTTCCAGAGGCGGTAATATAACCGTTTTCGCCTGATATGTTTTAGGCATTATCAGACTGTATCCCGCTGCAAGAAAACTGATAATTAAGAAATTGATAATGATCAGCTTTCTCCATTTGAAGGCAACAAACAATTGGTCAACAAACCGGTTGTGTTTACTTAACTTACTCATAGATAAAATACACTTTCCTTATAAATGAATGCCCTAGTTACTACCAATCATGCCAATTGCAATCGCAGACAACAAGAGTGATGACAATGTTGATACAATTCCGAAATATCCCTGAAAGTATTGCTCAAATGTTCGCGGCATATGAATAATATCACCTGGATAAACCGGCGCATCTGGTCCGTGTTCTTTTTTATTTGATGCTTGATGCAGCACCCAAACACCACTCATGCGTCCCCTCGCTCCAGCCATGATCACATAATCCCTTACTGTTAAATTACGCACATAATTATACGCACCCTGCTGACTTACCCGGCCTTCAACGAAAACATAATTGGATGGTAAAATGACTCGATCGCCGGATTTCAAACAAAACATCGAATCGGATTTGAATGGGTGTAATCTTTCTATTCGATTGTTCTCTTCCCTGGTGACTATTATCCTTTGATAGTCAACATTGGGTTTTTCTGCATTCACTCTTTTCAGAAAATTCCGCAACGGTTCATCAGGATGTATCTGATAAGTTCCTGCGATTTCCAGATTGCCTTCCAGCTGCACGGTCGGCATGCTCAGCAAATCCATTGCCGGAACAACAATGATATCACCGCTTTCAACATAAGGATTGTCCTTCAGACTGCCCTCATATAAAAAACGGTTTAAATTTATTGCTAATGTATCTGCTCCCCGGATTAATTGTACTCCTGCTTTCCAGGCCATATTTGTCATTCCGCCGGCTTTAACGATCAATTCAGAAATTCGGTCGACCGCGACAGCAGTAAACGCTCCGGGATATATCACCTCACCGGCAACGTAAACCCTGAAATGTCTGGGTGAAATAAGAGAAAAAGAAATTCTATTCTTCCTGTAAGGCAACCTGGCTCTTGCCAATACTGTATCCCGGGCAGCGGACAGTGTCAATCCGCCTATCTGTATATCTCCTACGGCCGACAGGGCGATATATCCTTCCGGTGTAATTTGAACAGAATAATGCAATTCAACGGCACCCCAGACATTGAATTCAAAAATATCTCCGGGTCCAACAATATATGTATCAGGATTGATTGTTTTATCAAGCGCAAACGATGGAAGAGACTGTATTTCCAGGGCCGATGATCGCAACTCTTGTTTCTGAAGAAATTCCTGCCGGTTCATTTCTTCTTTTTCAAACATATCGGAGAAATTAATGACCTTGACCGCCGTTCTCGACTCCTGCTCCTCTTCAAGCTGAGCATGAAGAAACGCAGTAAAAACAATAAAACAAACAGCAAATAATTTTTTAATCATGAATATCATTCCCTGTTTCTAAAAATTGAATACACAATGTCCCGCATCGAATTTCATTTTTAATAATTTTAATTATTCATTTTCATCGGCCTTATATATATCCGTATATACCGATTATCCAGACTGAAGAATTTCAGAGATAGTGATCCCCTCTGCTATTTGTGTGCTTGATCAAGCCTTTACAATATTCTTGCGATTTGATCGGACATTTTTCGTTGCATTACGTGTGTCGATTACAAGAACCGAATGTTCACAAATCATATCATAATCGTAACTGCTGTGATCAGTGGAAATAAGCACTGCATCATATTTTTTCAAATTCTCGGGAGTCAGACTGATACTCTGCATATCAAACTGATATCTTCTCACCTTGGGCATGCATGGGATAAATGGATCATTATAATCGACATCGGCCCCTTTATTATCCAGTATTTCGATTAATTTCAAAGTCGGGCTCTCACGCATATCATCAATATCTTTTTTATACGCGGCACCTAATATCAGCAACTTGGCTCCCTTAATGCTTTTATGATGATCATTTAACGCTTCAATCACTTTACTGACTACATAGTAGGGCATGGATGTATTAATTTCTCCTGCCAGCTCAATAAAGCGGGTGGCCATATCATATTCCCGGGCTTTCCACGTAAGATAGAACGGATCGATAGGAATGCAATGACCGCCCAGACCCGGTCCCGGATAAAACGGCATATACCCAAAGGGCTTTGTAGATGCTGCTTCAATTACTTCCCAGACATCAATACCCATACGGTCCAGAATCATTTTCATTTCATTGACCAGCGCAATATTAACGCTCCTGAAAATATTCTCCAATAGTTTGGTCGCCTCTGCGGCCTGGCTGGAAGAGACAGGCACTGTTTGCACAATGATGGCATCATACAATGTTCTGGCGCAATCACGGCTCATATCATCGTTGGCACCCACCACCTTTGGTATTGTTCTGGTTGAAAATTTTGGATTATTCGGATCTTCCCGTTCTGGAGAGAACGCCAGATAAAAATCTTCAGCATATTGAAGACCGGATTTCTCAAGAATCGGTTTCATAATTTCTATTGTCGTGCCTGGCCATGTGGAACTTTCCAGCACAACAAGCTGCCCTTTTTGCAAATATCTGGCAATGGTTTCGGAAGTTTGTATAATATAATTCAAATCTGGCTGCTGATGCTTGTCCAAGGGTGTTGGCACGGCGACAATAATACAATCCGCAGATTTCAGTAACGTAAAGTCTGTAGTCACCTGAACATGATTTGAATCAACCGCTTTCTCAATTCGGGATTCTGTAATATGCCTGATATACGTCTCTTTTTTCTGAATTTTCTCGATCTTTCCCGGATCCACATCAAAACCAATACACTGAAATCCACCCTCTATAAATTCCAGTAAAAGAGGCAGACCAACATATCCCAATCCGACAACCGCCACAATTGATTCTTTATTTTGTATTTTTTCAAGTAACTGCATTACAATTCTCGTTTATAATGATGACGATAATAATCAAGATATTCACCGCTCTTTAATTTTTCCCACCACCAACGATTGTCCTTATACCATGCGATTGTTTCTGAAAGTGCTGATTCAAAATTATGCCGAGGGGTCCATCCCAGCGCTTGAATCCTGCTGATATCCAGCGCATAACGGCGGTCATGACCTTTCCGGTCATCGACAAAAGTCATCAGATCATCGGATTTTACTGTGCCTTCAAGAATGAGTTGCGTGATTTCCAAATTGGTTTTTTCATTTCCGGCGCCCACATTGTACGCCTCACCATCTTTTCCATTTCGGAGTATGCAATCCAGCGCTTCACAATTATCAATCACATAGAGCCAATCACGCACATTTTTTCCATCTCCGTAAATCGGCAAAGATTTTTCATCCAGGGCATTTGTAATGAACAGTGAAATGAGCTTTTCAGGGTATTGATACGGGCCAAAATTATTTGAACTTCGTGGAATCACCACCGGCAGTCTGTATGTGACATAATAACTATAACAGAGGCGATCGGCCCCTGCCTTGGATGCGGAATAAGGACTGGAGGGCATCAGAGCATCTGTCTCTCTAAAAAAACCATTCTCAATGCTTCCATATACTTCATCTGTACTGATTTGCATGAACCGGTCTGCGCCATACTTTCTTGCTGCCTCGAGAAGTACAAAGCATCCGAAAATATCCGTGTGAATAAAATCATCCGGAGCACCAATGGATCGGTCTACATGACTTTCAGCGGCAAAATTTACTACCACATTGACATCAGGCATGAGAGAATCCACCAAATCAGCATCACAAATATCACCTTTAACAAAACGATAACGAGGATTTGTCTCGATGTCCTTCAGATTATCAAGATTTCCGGCATATGTCAGCTTATCCAAATTAATGATTTCAATATCATCGTATTTAGAGATTAAATATCGAATAAAATTGCTGCCGATAAATCCGGCTCCGCCTGTAATCAGATATTTCTGCATATATTAATATTTACCCCCAAAATTAACGAATTTAAATGTAGGGAACAATGAGTAAAAAGTCAATGGATTTGTATGATTAATAACTCTTTGTAAAAGTGAAAAGGACCGTTATTTCAATGAAATATCTATGTTTATTCAGGTGACAATTGAAGATGCTTAAAATACTGAAACATGCAAATATTTTTTGGGATTCTCTTTCACGTCAGTAATAAGCGAATCGAGGCGCTGTGCAGTACCCAATACCCGATCGTAAAGCTGTCTGTCATGCACCAGCTTTCCTAAAGTACCTTCCTGGGTTTCAATTCGCCGGCTGATTTTCTGTAATGTCTGTGCTGTGGTATCCAGTTTTGCTATTAAAAGCGCAACCCGTTCTGCTGTGGAATCTTCGTCCAGACGTCTGGAAATTGATTGAACATGGGACAGGCTGGATCGCAGCGGATTTCGGGTTTCCTGAATAAGCCACTGGGTCTGCTCGGTAGCTTTTTCAAGATTCACAAAAATTTGCTGAAGTTTTTGAGTGGAAATCACTTGCGAAGTTTGTGTAAGAATAGAATCCAGACGGCTTAATGTCTTTTCAGACTGGGCAAAAATAGCGCTGAAATCACCTCTCTCCTCCCCGGAATATACACGATTCATGGGGGCTCTGATTCCAGTCGATCCAGGATATAAGGTGACTTGTTTCCCACCCATAATCTCTTTCGTTTCAATAACGGATTGAAAATCCGTATAGAGAATGACATCCTGTTCAATCCATATAAACACATCCACATAATGCGATTTCAACTCCACATGTTTCACGGCGCCCTTCTGAATACCTCTTACAACCACTGGATCCCCCGCTTCCAAACCCCGCACATTATTAAACCGCAATGTGAGATCTTGCCTGCTTGAAAAAAGCTGAATATTTTTTCCCCAAATGACGCCTATGATTAAACCAATCACTGCCAGGGTAACAAATGCACCGACTATCATTTCTATTTTTCGTTCACTCATCGCGGACTCTTATTGATTTGAAATTTGTTTGATAATCTATACTGATAATTATTCGGTTTTCGATAAATATAACTGCTGTTCCCTCATTCATACTGTTGAGTAAATCCGATTGATTGCTTCTATGTTCATTATAAAAGGAGTTTCCTCTCTTTAATACGGAGCA
>Ga0272442_10005451_pt1 | contig 17007 bp, 11 predicted proteins | sample SSMForm2O_FD_200262 | JGI IMG/M metagenome (GOLD analysis project Ga0272442, IMG submission 200262) | Marine sediment archaeal communities from Little Sippewissett salt marsh, Falmouth, MA, United States - SSM-Form-2O | ecosystem: Environmental > Aquatic > Marine > Wetlands > Sediment ... | reverse complement strand
TTCCCGCTGGGACGTGGTCAACGCCTGCACCAACCCGGGCTGCACCGGTGACTACTGCTACGCCAAGCCGGGAACCCGCTACATTGAGCTGGCCGGGATACTCGGGGGATCGGTCGAGAGCATCTGCCAGGAGGACTTCGCCGAGCCGATGGTGCGCATCGCCGGCGCCAGCACCGGGTACCTGCGGATATTTCCGCTGAGGAACGACCCCACCACGCCGGACAGCATCCGGGTATGGGTGGACGGCGTCGAGTTGGTCGGCGCGGAGTGGAGTTATGATTCAGAAAGGAAGGCGGTGGTGTTCTCGCAGGCCTTTGCGCCTTCCTCCTACTCGCTGATCGAGATTGAGTACCCGACCGCCTGTCAGTAGTTCATTCTCCGGTTGTAATGTGCTATGGGTGTCGGCACGAAAACAACCGGAGGTGATCCGATGGAATTCTTGGACAAAGTGTTCTGGGGAAACCCGGTGAAGAGCTACCTGATTGCCGTGGGGATTCTGGTCGGCGCGCTGATCGTCGCCTCGATCGCGGGCCGGCTGCTCAAGGCCTGGGTGATCCGGCGGGCGGAAAAGACCGACACCCGGCTGGACGACCTGCTGGCCGAGGTGGGTTCCCGGCCGATCTACTGGATGATCGTCCTGGCCGGTCTGCACGCGGGGATCAAGACGCTGGTCGTCCCCGGGTGGTTTTCGAAGATGGTCTGGACGTTCCTGGTGGTGGCCTGGACGGTGGTGGGGGCCGTCTTCCTGTCGCGCCTGCTGAACGGGCTGGCGCTGCACTACCTGCGCCGGTATGCGGTGGAGAAGGACGACGCCTTATACCGGCAGTTGGTGCGCATGTTTCGCTCGGCCATCGGCGTGGTGATCTGGTTGGTGGCCGGGCTGTTCATCGTGTCGAATTTGGGTTTCAACGTAAGCTCCTTGCTGGCCGGCCTGGGCCTGGGCGGACTGGCCGTGGCCATGGCCGCCAAGGATACCCTGTCGAACGTGTTCGGTTCCTTCACCATTCTGGTCAACGGGCCTTTCATGGCGGGGGAGATGGTCAAGTACCAGGGGCAGGAAGGGACCGTGGAGGAGATCGGCATGCGCGACACCCGCATCCGGTTGTTCAACGGAAACCTGGTCTCGGTGCCCAACTCTCTGGCCACCACCTCGGTGATCGAGAACATCTCCCGCCGGCCCCGCTTCCGGGTGCTCTTCAGACTCGGCCTGGTGTACGAGACCGCGGCCGACCAGCTGGACCGGGTGGTCGAGCTGGTCCAGCAGGCTGTCCGGGCCGAGGAAGGTACCTCCGAGGAGGTCAAGGTCCACTTCCTGGAGTTCGGCGAGAGCGCCCTGCAGGTCCAGGTGCTCTACTTCATCGAGGACTCTTCCCGGATCCTCGACGCCCAGCATGGTGTCAACAAGCGCATAAAGGATCTCTGCCGCCAGACCGGAGTCGAGATGGCCTTCCCTACCGTCACGGTCAAGCAGGGTTGAAGCGGCGGTAAAACAACAGGAACAGCAGAAGGAACAACCCCAGCGAGCCGCCGCGGGCGTGGGCGCAACTGCCTTTCACCCGGGGCTCGGGCTCGCAGGTGTCGTCTTCCAGCAGGAGCAGGAACTCCGGGTAGCAGAAGCCTTCCAGGCAGGCGCGCGAGTCGCCGCACTCGGGGGTGGTGGCGCAGGCGGTCATGCACACCGGGCCTTCGCCGATCGGCGGGGCCGCCAGGCACTCGTTTTCGCAGTTCAGATCCAGGTGGCACAGGTGGCCGTCGGGTTTGTCTGTGCCATAGAGGGCCACGGCTACGGCCCGCTCGGCGTTGACCCGGCCGTAGCCGTACTGATCGTGGTGGCCGTTCTGATCGTACTCCACCTCGCCGATTTTGTCGGCGGTGGACTGGAGGATGTCCCTGACCTCCTGCCAAGTCAGTTCCGGGTTGACGCTCAGAACCAGGGCGGCCACTCCGGCGGCGTTGGGCGTAGCCGCCGAGGTCCCGCCGAAGAAGGCGGTGTAGTTGCCGTCCCCGTCGATTTGAAACTCACCGGTGGGAAATTCATCCCCCTGGTCGTTGTAGTTCCAGCGCTCGCCCTGCCGGTTGTACCCGGGGTCCCCGGACACATCCAGGGTGACTATGCGGGGATCCCCGTTGCGTCCGCTCCAGGTGGGGGCCACCACCGAAACGTAGGGCCCGTAGTCGGAGTCGACGAAAAGGAATCCGTCGTGGCCGCAGCCGCCGATCGCCAGGGTTTCATCCATAGCCGAGAGCTCGTCGGGGCCGATCAGCCGGTTGGAGTTGCCGGCGGCGAACAAAACAACCGCGCCCTTTCCCCCGCGTCCGTTGGTGACCGCCTCGCGAATGGCGTCCTTCATGGGAGTCACGTCGACGCCCCCGTCGATGGCCGCCTGGGATATGAACCAGCTGTTGGTCATTACCCAGGCGCCGTTGTCGACCGCCCAGTAGAGCCCCTCGGCGATCTCCGAGAGCTGGGACATCAGTTCCCACCCGTCCAGAAGCCGCACCGGCATCCAGGAGCACTGCGGGCAAACGCCGCTCACGCCGATTAGGTTGTTCTGGGTTGCCACCACCAGGCCGGCGCAGGCGGTGCCGTGGGCGTCGATGACTGTGTTGTTGGGGGCGGGGTCGTCGATGTCGGCGATGGTATTGCGGGGAGCGACCATGCGGGTGGTGTCCAGATCCTCGTGGGCGGAGTCCACCCCGGTGTCCAAGATGGCCACCACCACGTCCGGATCTCCCCGGGTAAGCTCCCAGGCCCCCTCGGCGGACAGGTGCCCGGCAGTGGTGTGGGAGAGGTGCCACTGCAGGCCGAAGTACTGGTCGTCGGGCCGGAAAGCCAGACTCACCGGCACCTGGAAGTCCGGCACCGCCCAGGCCACTAGCTCTTGTTCTACCAGACGAGAGCAGGCCTGCAAGGCGGCCCGGGCGTCTTGGGCCTTGAGGATCCAGATGTGGGGGCGGCCGGCCAGGGGTCGGACGATCTTCAGGTCTGACAGGTCTGACAAGTCTGACAAGTCTGACAAGTCTGACAAGTCTGACAGGTCTGACAGGTCTGACAAGTCTGACCGGTCAGACAGTCTGACGATGAGCTGGTTTTCAAGGCGCAGGGGTTGGGGGAGGCCGGGGGCCGGGATCAGCAGGGCGGGGCCGTCGTCTTCAACGCGCAGATCCACCCGGCGGCCGTCGGCCCGGTAGTAGTACGGATCCGCCGACGCCTGCGCGGCAAACAGCAAGACAAAGATGGCCAGTATCCTGGGAGTCATTTTGTACCTACATACTACAGCAAAACGGCCGGTTACGGCCAGTTGGCCGCAGGCTGGATTCGTGCTAGTATGCGCGCCCGGGAGAAGTCATGCGAGCTTTTTTCTTCACAATCCTGGCGGTTTTCTTGTTGTCGGCCTGCAGCTGGTCGGAGCGCGACCTGGACGCCGGTCCGGATTCCGACGGCGTCGACGGCGGAGATACAGACATTTCCGACGGAGACGACGGCGGGGCCGGGGATCAGGTATCCGACCAGGGCGGCGACGAAGCGGGTGGAGACGAGGGCCCGCGACTGCTGCGCCGGGCAGTGGTTCTGGGAGACGGCGGATTCTACGGCACCTCCGGGATCCGGGTGGGCGCGGTAAACGGGCACGCCGGCGGGTCCTACGTCATCGGCGCCCACTATGCGGACATTTCCACCGATCCCGAAAACCCCATCCAGGCCGGAAAGATCTACTTTTACAACAACGGCTCGGTTCCCGCCTCGTTCGACGACGCGGTCCTGGAGCTTCAGCCCCCCGACGGGGCGGTGGCCGGGTTCGGCTATTCGCTGAGCGGCTCCTGCGACATCAACAACGACGGCTTTCTGGATCTCCCGGTGGGTGACCACCTGTACTCGCCGCCCGGGGCGTCCTACTCGGGCCGGGTGGTGGTTTTCTGGGGCGACTCCAGCGGCACGCTTTCGATGGACCGGTACTCCTATCACCGTCTCTCCGACTCAATGCGCCGCAGCTCGGACAGCATGGGCCAGACGATCGTGTGTGCCGACTTCGACGGGGACGGGTACGACGACCTGCTGTCCACCGGTCAGAACGCCGGCCTGGACGACACCGGGATCGGGGCCATCTACTACGGCGGAGAAGCCGGCCTGCCCGAGTTTCCCGACGCGATCATCGCCCCGGAGGTCGCCGCCTCGCATCAGTACTTCGGTTCCGCCACGGTGTACGAGGATCTCGACGGGGACGGCGACCGGGACCTGGCGGTGGGCGCCTGGGAGTTGATCAAGGGAACCCAGACCACCGACCCGCACACCGGCGGAGTGGCGGTTTTTTCGGGCGGTTCGGACTGGACCTCGGGGCCGTCCTACAACCTGTTCCCCTCCTCCGACCAGGTGACCCACATGGGCATGGACCTGGCCTACGCCGACGCCGGCGACCGGCAGTTTCTGGCGGTGGGAGTTCCCGACTATCCCGCCGAGTACAACGGATCGGTATTCGTGTACCAGGTGGGCATGGCGGATTGGCAACTGCAGGATCCGGTGGCGGTCCTGAGGCCACCGGGAGGGGTCGCCCATACCGGCTTTCCCTCCGACATGGCCTACATACCGGACTTCTATGGCCGCGACCAGGGCGCCATGTTGATCGGGATGCGCTACGGTGACGCCTCCCCGACTCAAACCGGCGTCGGCATCGTAGCCGTCTTCCCGCGTACCGCCGACGGAGCCTCCTTCGAGTTGCTCGCCGACATGATCCTGGTCGCACCCGATCCGGTGTCCAACGACAGCTTCGGCATCGCCGTCGTCCCCCTCGACGACGTAGACGGCGACGGGCTGCGGGATTTCCTGGTGGGCATGTCGCAACACCTGGAGGGGACTATCGAGGAGGGGACCCAGACCGGCGGGGTGGTGTTTTTCTACTAGCGGAGGACGCAGATGCGTATCGGCAAGTACTTCTTAATTCTGTTGTCGCTGGTGGCCCTGGGTTGCGGTTCGAGTGACGGCGGTAACGGCGACGGTGGGGACGGGGACGCCGACGGGGGCGGGGGAGACGGCAACGCTACCTTTATAAAGCCCGAGGGCTATGCCTCGGTCACTTTCTTCGTCGACGACACCGCCAACCAGACCTACCAGAGCGGGCAGATCGAGTGGAAGGGGTCGATGATCTACGATCCCTTGACCAACATCATCGAGCACGACGCCGCCTGGGCCGGCGAGGAAGGGCCCTACCCGGTGCTCTACGACGACGGTCCCATCGCCGACGGGGGGCACGAGCGCCCCGGAGCCACCGCCGGCGACCACATCTTCTCGGTGGAGGTTTACGTCAAGGCCGACGACGCCTTCGAGACCACTTTCCAGTACGGGGCCATCAACGAGTGGGGCAACTGGATCTGGGAGGGGCAGAACGGCGAGTTCGTAGTGCCGGCGGGCCACACCGGCATGATCGAAGCCGAGGGCTACTACATCCACGCCTTTGGCACCTATGATTTGATTGTCATCCTGGACAGCGCCGGGCTCAATCCGGATTTCCTGCCCTTCGATCCCGCAGTGGACAAGGTGTATTTGAAGGGCAGCATGAACAGCTGGGATCCACGCCAGTTGCTGGACAACGGCGAGAAGGGCGACCAGGCCGCCGGCGACGGCATCTACACTTATCACCACGCCGAGAACCTGGGCGACCACGATGGGATGCTGTACGCCGGCCAGCACGTGCAGTTCGTCTTCATGCTCAACCAGCTTGAGTACAAACGCATCGACGCTCTCTCCGACGGGGTCTCGGCCCGGACCAACTGCGCCGGGCCGGACATATGGGAGGAGGTTCCCATCTTCATGGAGCCGGAGAGCCGCGGGCGGATCAAGAACACCACCGTGGCCATCTGCGAAGGCGGCGGCAGCGTTGCGGTAACCTCGGTAGTGCCCTCCTTTGGCGATCCCGCCGGGGGCACCCCGGTGGCGGTGTACGGGTCCGCTTTCGAAGACGGTGCCCAGGTGACTTTCGGCGGCGAACTCGCCACCGACATCAACTTTGTCGACCCGGGCCAGATCAACTGCAGCACGCCGGCTCACGGCGCCGGCAGTGTGGCCGTGCGGGTCACCAACCCGGGCGGGAAGTTTGGCGAGCTTTCCGACGGCTTCCACTACGTCCAGGGAGATCAGCCCGAGATCCTGTTCCTGCAGCCGGGCAGCGGTTCCACCACCGGGGGCACCCTGGTTACCATCACCGGCCGGCGCTTCATGACCGGGGCCCAGATAACCTTCGCAGCCCGGGACGCCACCGAAGTGAGCGTCAACAGCACCCAGGAGATAACCTGCCGGACGCCCTCCAACTCGGCCGGCAAGGTGGACGTGACCGTGACCAATCCCGGCGGGATGTCGGCCGTGTTCCCCGAGGGGTTCGAGTACGTGGTGAGCACCGGGCCGAACGTTCAGCGGGTGGAGCCTGGAGTGGGCTCGACCGCGGGAGGCGACGAAGTAACCGTCCTGGGGAACGGATTCGACGCCGGCGCCGCGGTCTACTTCGACGACGTCATCGCCACGGACATAGTGGTGAGCCCGCCCGGGGCCATCGCCTGCAAGACCCCGCCGCATGCCGCCGGGGCGGTGGACGTGAAGGTGGTCAACCCCGACACCCAGGAAGATGTTCTGACGGACGGATTCCGTTACGAAGAGCCCCGGATTGACTGGGCCATACTCAAGTGGCCGCTGACTCTGCTGCTGGACGCCGGCGAAACCTCGCCGCTGGTCTACGGGCAGGTCTACGAGCCGGGGGTGACCGAGGGGGCCGGCTGCGGCCCGGCGATCACTGCCCAACTGGGCTACGGGGCCCAGGGCTCCGATCCGGTGCAGGATCCCGGAACCTGGACCTGGACCGACGCGACCTGCAACGCCCAGTGCCCCGATTGCGGCAACAACGACGAGTTCCAGGCCGGCTTGCAGATCGCTTCGGGCGGCCAGTACGACTACGCCTACCGCTTCTCGCTGGACTCCGGGCAGACCTGGGTGGTGGCCGACTCGGGCGGCACCCAGGACGGTTACCAGTCCGCCGAGGCCGGCCAGGCCACCGTGCGCGGCGGAGGGAATGATCTGGAGATCTGGGAAGTGACCCCGCCGGCGGGAACCGTTCTGGGCGGGACGCCGATCACCGTCGCGGGCAACGCTTTCGCGGACGGCGCGGTGGTCTCCATCGACGGAGAAGCGCTCAGCACAACCTTCATCGACGCCAACACGCTCGAGGCCACCACGCTTTCGCACGCGGTGGGTGCGGTGGAGGTGAAGGTGACCAATCCCGACACCGAGTTCGTCACTTTGCCCTCCGGCTTCCAGTATGTGTTGCGGGGGACGCCCGACCTGGACGGCGAGATCGGCACCGACTGGGACGAGGCCTTCCTGGCCGGTCAGAACAACGCCGGTGGCAACTGGAGCCCCAACCACATGGACAGTCTGTACGTCTGCTTCGACGACACCAATTTGTACCTGGGATTGGAGGGCTGGGTGGAATCCGGGATCGGAAACGCCATCGTGGTATACATCGACGTGGACCACGGACCGGCAACCGGGGTGGCCAACATGAACACCCTGACCGACACCGACGGGGCAATCGACAACGCCATCGCGTCCAAATGCAACGTGACTGCCGGCGGCTTCGGCGCCGAGTTCGCCGTGGGCACCGTGGGCATGGCCGGGGTGGAACACGGCGACCTGGTGGGCGAGGCCGGGCTGCGGCGTTTCGTTTCCCCGGGCGCCCCGGACAATTTCGACTGGCTGGCTTCGGCGGTGAAAACCAGCCCGACGGAGCACGGAGTCGAGGCGGCCATCGGGCTGGACGTCCTGCTGGGCGGCCTGCCGGCGGAAGGCGCCCGCCTGGCGGTTTTCGCCCGGTTGCTCAACGCCGACGGGCAGTTCCTCTCCAACGACACCCTGCCGCTGGACAACCCGGCCGCGCCGGACGAGGTGGCCCAGGTGTTCGTTTTCGACGTGCGTTGAATCAAGGAGTGGTTTTATGTGCAAACCGGCCTGGATCCTGATTCTGGTGGGCCTGATGATCATGGGGTGCTCCCGCCCGGAAGTGGGGGACGACGACGGGGAGCACCACGACGCCGGTGACGGCGGAGTGGACGCCGGCGACGTTTCCGAAGGCGGCGACGATTTCGGGACGGATGGAGATCCGATCGTCTCCGGCGACGACGGCGGCCCCGACGAGGTGGCCCCCTGCCTGCTGAACGCCTTCAGTCCCTCGGCGGGCGTCCTGGCGGCCCACTTCTCGGAGGTGGTGGACCCGCAGACCGCCGGAGAGGTATCCAACTATTCGGTGCGCGGCAGCTCGGGCGACACCATCCAGCTGTCCGGCGCCTCGGTGGAGGGCAGCTACGTCCGCCTGCAGGTCGCGGCCGGCACGACATTCGTTCCCGGCACGACCTACAGTATGCTGGTCGACAATGTGACCGATCTGGCCGGCAACCCGGTGGGCAGCACCTGCCGCAGGGTCGACGACATCAAGCGAACGTTGTTTTTGAACATCATTTGGCACCAGCACCAGCCTCTGTACCTGGAGCCGGTCAAGGACCAGCTACTCTCCCCCTGGGTGCGCAAGCACGCCACCAAGGACTATTACGACATGGCTTCGATCCTGGTGGAGTACCCCAAGGTGCACTACAACGTGAACCTCACCTCGGTGCTGCTCAACCAGCTGATCGAATACTACATCGACCGCCTGGGGCCCTTCGTGGACGTGGCCGAAAACCAGGTCGACGAGGAGGGTTTCCTGGCTGCCTGGGAGGGCCAGACCGATCCCTGGATCGATCTGCTGCTCAAGGACACCCCCACCCCCCAGACGGTGACCGAGCTGGAGCTGGGGCTGTTGCACAAGGACGCCTGGAGCTGCGTGAGCACCTCGGACGCCATGATGAAGCGATTCCCCGAGTACATCGAGCTGCGGGATAAGCCGCGCTCCCAGTACACCCAGACGGACTTCTTGGGGCTGAAGTTCTGGTTCGAGGTGGCCTGGTTCGATCCCGATTTCCTGCGCTCGGCGGTAGTGATGCCCAACGGCTGGGTGGTGAACCTGACCGATATTGTCGAGGAGCGAGCCGACGGCACCTACTGGCTGCGCCCGGGGGTGGTTCCGAGCGAGGAGCTGTGCAACCGGCTGGTAGCCGAAGAGTACAAGATCATGGCCAACGTCATCCCCATCCACAAGCAGCTGCTCTACGACCCGGCGGAGAAGACCGGCCAGATCGAGGTGCTCACCACGCCCTTCTACCATCCCATTTTGCCGCTCATAGTGTCCACCGACCAGGCCCGGGAGAACCAGCCCTTCGACAACCTGCCGGACCCGGCCTTCGCTTTCCCCGAGGATGCCTTTGCCCAGGTGGCCAAGGCGGTCAAGTTCTACAATAACGTCTTCGGCATCCAGCCGGCGGGCATGTGGCCCGGGGAGGGCTCGGTGGCCGAGGCGGTGGTGGAGTCGTTCGTCGACAACGGCATCCTGTGGATGGCCACCGGTCAGGAGGTGCTGGGCAATTCCACCCCCTCCGGCCAGCGACACTGGTTCCCCTACCAGGTGGACGTGGACACCCAGTCGGGATCGGCCGGTTCGCACGACGACGAAATGGCCGTCGTCTTCCGCGATACCGGTCTGTCCAACGCAATCGGCTTCAAGTACCAGCCCATGACCGGCGACGAGGCTACCGCGTCCTTCATGGCCGACGTCTTGGCCCAGGCGCCTTCTCTGGGCGAGGCCGACCGGCTGCTGACCGTGATCATGGACGGGGAGAACGCCTGGGAGAACTACGTCAAGGACCACGACGCCAAGAATTTCCTGCACACCCTCTACCGGACACTGGAGCAGTCCTACGACGCCGGCGAAGTGATCACCGTTACCGGAAGCGAGTACATCCTGGGGAATTTGTCCAGAAACATCCCCGGGCATCCGGTAGCGGAGATGACCGAGCTGGAGCCGCTGAGCGCCGGCTCGTGGATCGACGGTACTTTCTCCATCTGGGTGGGCGAGCCCGAGGAAAACGTTGCCTGGGGCTGCCTGCTGCGCACCCGCCAGGATCTGGAGCGCTCGGGCCTGCCGCGCTACAACCCGCTGGCCGATCCCCCCGAGGACAAGGGCTCCTACGAGTACAAGGTTTACATGGCCTGGGAGGAGATGTACGCCGCCGAGGGCAGCGACTGGTTCTGGTGGTTTGGCCAGGATATGATAACCCCGGCCAACGACGACACCCCCTTCGACCGCGGCTTCCGCGCCCACCTCGCGGGCGTGTACGCCTTCATGCGCGAGATCAACCCCTCGATCCCCGAGTATGTCTGCCCGGTGATCATCCAGGAGTCCGGCAAGACTCCCAAGGGGCCCTTCACTACCCCGCCGGTGATCGACGGCAGCTTCGTCCCCAACGAGGCCGAGTGGATCAACGAGGGTGGCTTCTACAACGACTCCGACAGCGGTTCGGTGGCCAACCCCGACGATCACATCGCCCGGGTCTACTACGGCTACGACGCCGAGAATTTCTACCTGGCGGTCGCTACCAACAACGACCTGACCGCCAAGCTGGGCTCGGACTACAAGCTGGAGGTCTACTTCACCCACAAGCACATCATCAATGCCACCACCGGCGAGTCGCAGTCGGATCCCGCCAACCCCGCCACCCGCAACGGCACCGAGCTGCAGTTCAAGGTCGGCCAGGCCGCCAGGCTGCTGGCCATGGACTTCTCCGGCGCCCAGCCGGTAACGACCATCCTGCACGCCGACGGCAGCGGCGGCTGGGTGGACGACGGCCTGGGCGGCACCACGGTGGCCGGCCCCACCGGGGCGGGCAAGACAGTCGAGATGAAGATCCCCTTTGCCGATCTGAACCTGGACTTCGGCGACCCCCTGGAGATCGTGGTGCTGACCGCCCAGGGCGCCATCGATGTCGACCTGGCCCCCAACATGGGCTCCAGCGTGGTCTTCGAAGACGCCACCAACGTGGTCAAGGTTTACTTCGAGGTCGACGTCTCCGGCAGCGAGCTTCCCCTGGACCTCTACGGCTCCTGCTGCAACACCATGCCGCCCCCCGGAGGCAACGGTATAGTCTACATCGCCGGCAACCTGCCCCAGCTGGGCGCCGAGGGCGACGACTGGATCCCCAACGTGGTTTCCCTGCGCGACGACGGCCAGGAGGGCGACGAAACCGCCTCGGACCAGAAGTGGACCCTGATCATCGACGCCCAGCGCAACGAGACTATCAAGTACAAATACACCATCGGCCTGCCCTCCGACGAGGGTCGCTGGTTCGGCACCGAGGAGTTCCCGGTCACCTACCGCGGCTTCGACGTGGTCGGCGACGACCCCGGCCAGAAGCTGGTCAAGGTGATCGTCCGCGACATCTTCTGCGACAAGCCCACCGGCGGCCGCGACGGTTACCCTGGCTCCATGACCGTGTTCGAGTATACTTACGAGTGAGATGATTCTACTGTTCATCGGGATCATGATGACGGCACCCCCGGTTCAGGACCTGTCCGGCTTGCTTCCCGCCGAGGTCAACGGCTGGAGGCCGAAGGGCAAGGACCAGTACTTCGACCGCGACAGCCTCTTCTCGCTGATCAACGGCGGGGCGGAGGTTTACCGGGCGTTGAACGTGAAAAAGGTGGTCGACCGCCGCTACCGGAATCCCGAGGGTCCGGATATCATCGTGGATGTCTTCGACATGGGCTCCGATTCCGACGCCTACGGGGCATTTCACATCGACATCCGCGAGGAGAAAGACGTGGGGGTGGGGCACGAGTCGGAGTTCCAGGGCGGGTCGCTGTACTTCTGGAAGGACCGCTACTTCGTGTCGGTGGTCGCCTTGAAGCAGACCCGGGAATCGAAGCAGGCGGTGATCGCCTTCGGCAAGGCCATCGCCAAGAAGATTCCCAGGAAGGGAAAGAAGCCCGGGCTGGTCGGGCACCTGCCGCAGAAAGGGATTGTGAAAAGCCAGGTGCATTACTTCCACGACTGGGAGGGACTCAACCGGCTGCACTTCATCGCCAAAGAGAACCTGCTGGGTCTAAGCAAGGACACCGAGGGTTTGCTGGCGCGCTTGCGCCCGGCGGGAGCGCTGGTGCTGATCCGCTATCCGCACAAGAAAGACGCTGAGTTGGCATACAAGCGTTTCAGCGGCACTTTCAAGGACGAATTCTCTGCAGCGCGGGTGTCGAGGTCCTTGTTGGCGATAGTTTTCTCTGCAGGTTCCAAGGGGGAGGCCCTGGAACTACTGGGAGGTGTCAAGCCATGAAAAAGCTCAGTCGCCGGGACTTCTTGCGGGGAGCCGCGGGCGTTTCCCTGGTTGCGGCGTCGGGGGCGTTTTGTCAGAAGAAAGAGAGTATGGCCAAGGCGCCCGGGACCAAGAAGGCAGTGCAGAAGCGCTCCCGGGTGGTGCTGGTGCGGGACGAGAAGGTCATCGACAAAAATCGCAAGGTGGACCCGGAGATCATCGCCCGCATGCTCGACGACGGGGTCAAGGCGTTGTTGGAGGAAAAGGATGTCAATGCGGCCTGGGCCAGATTGATCAAGCCGGACGACATAGTGGGGATCAAGAGCAACGTATGGTCGTATCTGCCCACGCCGACGGAGCTGGAGGAGGCCATCCGCCAGCGGGTAATGGAGCAGGGGGTTTCCGAAGACAAAATCGACGTCGACGACCGCGGGGTTCTGGACAGTCCGGTGTTCAAGTCGGCCACCGCGCTGATCAACGTGCGGCCCATGCGCACCCACAACTGGTCGGGGGTGGGAAGCTGCATCAAGAACTACATCATGTTTCACCCCAACCCCCCTCATTGGCACCCCGACGCCTGCGCAGACCTGGCCGGCCTGTGGAAGTTGCCCATCGTCGCGGGCAAGACCCGGTTGAACATATTGGTGATGCTCACCCCCCTGTTTTTCGGCAAGGGCCCCCACCACTACAACGCCCAGTACACCTGGGAGTACAAGGGTCTGATAATCGGCATCGACCCGGTGGCGGTGGACTCCACCGGCCTGAGAATCATCGAGGCCCAGCGCCAGCGCCACTTCGACAAGAGCCTGCCCTTCGCGGTCTCGGCCAAGCACATCCGCATGGCCGAGGAACGCCATCACCTGGGCATCGCCAATCCGGATAATATTGATCTGATCAAACTGGGCTGGATGGACGGCGTCCTGATCTGACCTATTTCTTGAAGAGGGGCCCCGGGTAGTCGTCGGTTATCATTACCGCGGCGGCTACCGCGGTGGTCCAGAGGCCGCCCTTTTCTCCGCGGGCGGACTGGGTGATGCTGGCGGTGCGCACGATCTTGCGGCTCATCATGTAGATCTCGCGGCGCTCGTTGTAGGCCTGGTCGGGGTCGAATTCGATGCCCAGGGTGGTGGCCAGCATGGAGGCGGCCAGATCTTCGGCGTAGTCGCCGGCGGTCTTCTCGGTCTGGCCGTAGGCCTCGTGCTCGCTGATGTAGCCGTAGGCGTTCTTGTCGGCGGGCATGGCCAGGCCCACCGAGGCGCTCATCAGGCGGCCGGGCTCGCAGGAGTCGATTTTGCTGATGACGCAGAAGAGGATCTGGCCGGGGGATAGCCGGGTCAGCGCCTGCTTCTTGGTGATCACCTTGACCTTGGGGGGCAAGATGCTGGATACGGCCACGATGTTGTATTTTTCGATCTCGGCCATGCGCAGCGCCAGCTCGAAAGAAGCCAGCCGCTCCTTATGCTTGCCGACGCCTTTGGTCAGGAAAACTCGTGAAGGTACGGTGGGCATTCAAGGGTTTCCTTTTTAGCGCCACCCGGCCACGAACTCGGTGAGGTTGTCGCCGCGGGTGAGGGATTTGGTGATCTTCATCTGGACCCCCGAGCAACCGCTGATCTCCAGCGCGCGCTCCATCCAGCCGCCGATGCGCAGCTCGACCAGTTCCTCGGGTTCGGGAAACAGGGTGATCTGCACAACCGCTTTCTTGGACTGGGTTTCGGTGGCGCTCATCTCGCTGGGCCGATAGTAGGTGGAGAAGATGGTGCTGGCCCGTTTGATCAGGTGCCCCGGCGAGCCGATGCGCACGAACAGCCGGTAGAGTCCCCACAGCGCGTAATCGGCGGAAAAGCGTCCCACCTCCCAGGCGCCCCGTTTGTCTCCGTCGAAGAACAGGCCGCAGATCTTTTTGGTGGGTTCCACGAAGGCTTCCTGCAGGGGATACCACAGATCGGTCACCACCTTGCTCTTCATGATCTCCGCGGACTTGTCCGACAGCGAACCGGTCCATTCGTCGAAGCGCTGGCCGAACTGCTTGCGCACGAAAAGGGGAGTTGAGCGTACGGCAGTGCCTTTTACTTCCATTGGGGCCGCCCCCGGCCTTTTGAACAAGGCCTTTCTTGTACCCCAAGCCATTTTGAAACGCCACACAAAATTGACAGATCCCACCCGGATTGGTAGCATGCACTTGCGTGAAAATCGGAATAGTTACAACCAGTTATCCACGCTTTGGCGGAGATCGTGCCGGACTTTTCACCGCCCAGCTGGCCGAGGCGCTCGAAGATCTGGGCCACCGGGTGCTGGTAGTGGCTCCGGAGGCCGCCGGGGCGGAGAAGCAGACAGGGGTCTTCCGCGCGCGGTTTCCCTCGCGGTTGTCCGGGGGGATCGCCTACGGCGCGGGGATCGTCGAAAACCTGAAAAAGAACCCGTTGCTGTTTCTGGGGGTTTTCGGATTCATCCGGGGCCTCGCCCGGGCGGTGTCCGGACACCTTTCCGGCTGCGAGGTGATCGACGCTTCCTTCACCGCGGCGGGGGCGGCGGTGGCCCGGGCCCGGCGGCCGAAGCAGGCCATCATCTACACCGGCCACGGCACCGACATCCACCTGTTGGACCGTTCGCGGCTGTACGCCTGGTATTTCAAGCGGCTGTTGGGCCGCTACGACGCGGTGACGGTGGTCTCGAAAACCCTGGCCGAAAAGCTCTCAGAGCACGGCTGCCTGGTGGACGCGGCGGTCATTCCCAACGGCGTGAGCCGTAAGGCCCTGGAGTCGGCCGGCGACTGGCGCGATACGCCGACGGTGATTTTCGCTTCGCGGTTCATCGAGCAAAAAAGGCCCGGTCTGTTGCTGGAGGCCTGGGCGGGTGTGGTCGCCGAGGTTCCTAAAGCCCGGCTGATCCTGTTCGGCGACGGCCCCGCGCTGTCCCCAACCCGGAGCCTGGCAGGCACGCTGGGGCTGCACGGTGCGGTGGATTTCCGCGGGGAGACGCCCCCGGAGCAGGTGTGGCGGGAGATGGGGCGGGGATGGCTGACCGTGCTGCCTTCTGAGCGTGAGGGTTTTCCGCCGGTGTTGCTGGAGTCTTTGGCGGCGGGCACGCCTTTTCTGGCCTCCCCGGCGGGCGCCGCACCGGAAATCGTCCAGAAGACCGGCGGCGGGCGTCTGCTGCCCGAGCCTTTGACGGCAGAGCGGCTCTCGGAGATGATTATCCCGGCGCTGAAGGACAAGGAGGGCCTGAGGCAAATGGGCGAGGCCGGCCGCGGGAAGGTTCTTGAACTGTATTCCTGGGAGGGCATCGCCCGGCAGAAGGCGGAGCTTTACTCCCGGGCGGTTTCAGGAAGGCAAGGCATCAATGACTGAGCGGCGGATCGAAGTGTTGATGCTGAGCATCTCGTTGAACCGGGGAGGTGCCGAGCGCTTCGTCAGCACGCTGCTGATGCACCTTGACCGGGCCAGGTTCAAGCCGGCGCTGTGCCTGCTGCGCAAGGACGTCGGCTACCCGCTGCCCGACGACGTGCCCTTCGGAGTTCTTGAGTACCATCGGCCCACTCATTTCTTCAGGGCGGTGCGGGGCCTGCGCGGCTTGATCGAACAGCTTCAGCCTGACGTGGTGCTGTCGAACGGCGCGGCCACCGGCATGGTGACCGGAATGGCCCTGCGCCGCTGCCGCGCCGATCCGTCCTGGATAGCGCGGATCGACAACAATCCCCGCTACCACGACACCGGATTGCGCAAGTTCGTCCTGAAAAGGGTCTACCGGCGGGCTGACTGTTTCGTGGTCAACTCCCGGGGCGTACTCGCCGACCTGGCGGCCTGTTATCCTTTCGCCAGGCGGAAGTCGCAGGTCATGATGAATCCGACCGACTTCGCCCGCATCGACGCGCTGGCGCAGCAACCTCCGGTCCAGCAGGCCGCCCCCGATGTTCCGGTGGTCATCGCCGTGGGCAGACTGTTTCCCCAGAAGCGCCTGGACTTGTTGATAGACGCCTTCGCTAGGGTGCTGCGGGGGCTGCGGGCCGAACTGTGGATCTGCGGCGAGGGACCCGAGCGCCACAAGATCGAGCGGAAGGTTGCCCACCTCACCCTGGGCCCCAACGTGCGCATCCTGGGGCACTGCCCCAACCCGTTCGCCCTGATGCACCAGGCGGCCGTCTACGCGCTTTCTTCCGACTACGAGGGACTGCCCAATGCCCTGATCGAAGCCCAGGGGCTGGGCCTGCCGGCAGTGGCCACCCGCTGCCCGCACGGGCCGGAGGAGATCATCGACGACGGCAAGACCGGCCTGCTCGTTCCGGTGGGCAACCCGCGCGAACTGGCCGAAGCCCTGGTCAAGCTGTTGTCCAACGAGCCCCGGCGCCGGCAGATGGGCCAGTCGGCCAAGCTGCACGCCCGCAGGTTGTTCGACGCATCCCACCTGGTGCGCGGATGGGAACAGGTGATCCTGAAGTGTCACGGCAATAGGGAACAGACATGAGCGACTCGCGTGGCCGTACCAGGATCTTATTGGTCAGCCCATCGCTGGGTGGTGGAGGGGCCGAACGTGTTACCAGCAATCTGATCAGTCATCTCGACCGCTCCGTATTTAAACCGTTCTTGTGCCTTTTTCGTGATCGGATTAACTACAAATTGCCGGATGATGTGCAGGTGTTCCGGTTGCGCAAGCGAAAGCCATGGCACCTGTGGCGCACCATGACGCGACTGGAGCGTCTACTGCCGGAGATTCGTCCGGACGTGTTAGTGAGTGTTATGTCGTCCGTGAACTGGATTACTGGTATGGCTTTACGCCGCAGTCGGATTCGAGCGG
>Ga0272442_10005450_pt1 | contig 17008 bp, 19 predicted proteins | sample SSMForm2O_FD_200262 | JGI IMG/M metagenome (GOLD analysis project Ga0272442, IMG submission 200262) | Marine sediment archaeal communities from Little Sippewissett salt marsh, Falmouth, MA, United States - SSM-Form-2O | ecosystem: Environmental > Aquatic > Marine > Wetlands > Sediment ... | reverse complement strand
TGGGCAAATCCCTGGCCCGCGTCCTTTTGTCTGGAAATAATATAATATGGCAGCAGGTCATTTACCCTGGAACGCTCAATGGCCTTGAAATGACTGGCATTCAGTGTATTGGATTGACGGGGAAGAATATCATCCAGCAACTCAGACGGGATCTGATCAATGGATTCGAATTCCAGAATTGAGTGATTCATTGGGAGCCCCCTAACTCTAGATTATGAGAGTCTATTTTCGGTTGATGTGCTTTTCAGACTGTCTTGAGAATCTGCAGGTCGTTTCTCTCCCTGTGAATCCGTGGTTGCTCTGATTTGCCCCCTTTCTTTTTTGGTGTGGTCCGGGTTGATGAGAACTCAGCCGTTTTCCGGGTAATTAATGACACGGAGTATTTTTACATTTTCCAAATCATTTTCAGAATGAGAGGCGGATATATAGCCGACAGCTCCTTGAGTCGCGGCCACATAATGAATGACATCCTCTTCTGTTGGAAATGAGATGGGCGGCACACCCTTGCCGGTAAAGAGTTTGATCTGCCAGAAATTGGTGAATGAATAGGGCGTTTTTTTGATAAACAATTTTAAAAACTGCTCATGAACCTGCGCCTCCGCGTCGAGAGTGACAATAATGATCTGATCCCCGTTTTCCCATTTTACTTTTTTGCCTAAAAATATGCTGCGGACTGTCTCAGAGGTGATAACGGTTTCATTGATATCTGCGTTGGCAATTATCCGTATTACTTGCTCCTGCGGGAACAAGGGGGTAACCAGGAGCAGGAATATAATCAGTGAAATAAGCCTGTTAGATTTCATAGTGTTATCCCCTTTTTAGAAATGATAGGTGGTTTTAAGTCCGTAAAGCATCCAGTTCTCTTTGATTTCACCGGATGGGTTGTCGAATTTACGGACCTGTCCGCAGCCATTGATTAAGTGGTATTCCAGCTTGATCAACCAGTTGTGGTTGATATCAAAACGCAAGGTTGTGCACCAGTCTTTTTGCCAGGCGAAGCATCTGGGATCCCCCCATTTCGCCGGATAATCACCGGTTTTATCGTTTTCCCGGGGATAATGAACCGAATAATAGCTCCCTATCGCAAAGTAGTCTGAAAAACGATAGTCGGTCAGAAAATAATATCCTTCTCCCTTGTAATTGAGTTTTTTGCCCTCAATCGTAAAATCGTAGTTTTCGATCAGATACTCCGCTGTGGCAGTCAAATTATAGTGGCTGTATTCTGCGGAAAGCGTATAAAAATGCTGAACGTCGATCTTTGCGGAAAGCGGAATATTCATGAAATTATTCAGGAAAAGGCCGGGTTGTATTTCCATGAGGGGAACAACAGCCTGTATATCGGCGTCGATATTGAGTTTTCCTGTTGCATAACTTCCGCGCAGGTTCAGTCCCTGCAATGGAGAGTTCCATTTCACGGCACCGCCGACGACATATTTCATGGTCACATCGGGTTTCTCGACAGATGCGGTAGAGCCTTCAGGAAGCTGCCTTGTCAACGTGTCCTGCAATCCTGTGAAAATATTTTTCCAGAAATTTGAATCTGTTTCCGGAACATTTAATGTGCCGTAATAACATTCGTAATCGATATCTCCCAATATGCCCAGCATCAGATTGCCGTATGCTGAAGCGCCCTGAAACGCCAGTATGAAATCCCGCATTGATTCCTGATAGACTCCCTGGGGAAGCAGTATCGACGTCCGGAGCAGATCAACGTCCCGGCCCTGATTGTACTGGCCGACGGGCGTTTTGATTTTTCCAATGCGGATTCCCAGATAATCCTTGATTCTGTAATCCCCGTACGCCCAGTCGATAACAACGTTGTTATTGCCTTCTGAACCGAGGTCTCTGGCAAAAAGCTGCATGCCGATGCGCAGGTTATCGCTTACACGTATCGACGTTGTGAGTGCCGCCTCGTTGAATTCAAAACTGCCGTCCACGGAATTGACCAGATAATTGTTGTAATTGGACTTGAGAAATCCCTGGCTGACAAATCCATGGACGTCCAGATTCGATAAAACAGATTTACCGGAGAGTGAAAGGGTGATACCGAACAACGTACAATAGAAAAACCATCTGTACCATTTGTTCATCGTGATCTCCTTTCCATAATTGTTGAATAGCAGGTTTCTGAAACGGGAATTTTAGTTTCCATGTATTTGTTGAATATCAACGATATTCTCATGATGATAAAGGGGTGTTTCAGGATTCGGGTATTCATTCGTGCAAATCCGTATATAATCAGTGGATAATCTGTGAATTCAAGAAATAGTCCATATTTCAATCGAAGCGGCTTTTCAGTAAAATATATTTCATTGATGTAAAATAATCAAGAAAAAAAATGAAAAATTAAATTTTAATTATCAAATTAAGAACCAAAAAGCGAATTTAACGATAAAAATACTGATTATTATTCTTTTTATTGCGATTTCATAATGAAATTAATCATGAATATCATGTGATTCATTGCTGAATCTCCCGGATTCGGACACATTTTCCTTTGAGATTCCCCGATATTGACCGTCATTCCATGAAAATATACGTCGCAGGTTGCCGGAGAAGCGCCGTTTGCATTGTCAACGGATTGATTGATCCGGAATTCCGGAAAATGATCCCTGACCGGCAGACTGAACATACCGGCGCTGGCGGGCCTTCTTCCGGTTTTCCCGCTGTGAGGACAGTCTGAATAACACAACACAGGGTGGTGGAACACTATTAACAGGCTTGCCTGTATACAGGCGGTTTCCACCGGCAGGGCGAATTTGAGGCGGAACTCCGTGACGATCTGTTTGAAGCGTGTATCATGCCGACTTATTTGTTTTAAAAATCACAATATCCTGTTGTTCAAACCGGAACAAAGGAGAGGCGGGAGGAATGCTTCCGGTGCATGCCGGGTGAAAAAATATTGGCCATAAATTCACAAAAAATTAACAAGCCTCTTCCGCATTCTTATTAAATATAATATAATACAAGCTATTTTATAGCTTTAATGAGAATGTATTCACAAAAAAACGGGATGTTTGGCAGACATGGCCAATGAAAGCGGATCGGGTTTGATCAGGAATTTATGTACAAAAAATCACAAAAAAAATATTTTTAATGCATTTTTTTCTTGACAATATTATAAAAATTTTTTAACATCACATCATACGACCTTTCATTGAGATGGAAGATCTCTGACAAGAGCGTATTTATGAATTGCAGTTGTCATTTCGATACATTTCGTTTCATTTTATTTGTTCATATCTCCATGCACTTTTCAGGACAGGTGCAGATCCCGGCTTTAGAGTTAATCAGTTTTTCTCAGTTTCCAAACTGGAAAGGTCCCATGCATTGAGTTCAGCGCAGTATTATATTGGCAAAGCCCAGTGGGCGAGTCTGCTGCAGGAATGGATGGATAAACATCGTGTCATGGCCCCGGTACAGCAGAGCGGCGGACTCTTTTTTCAGCCGGCAGGGCCGGATATGCTTTCCGATATCGTATACGACATGGCTCGCGCTGTGCAGCCCCTGAAAAGCTTTTTGATGCCTCCTCTGGATGAAGTGACCGGCAGTTCCCCGGTTGAGGAAAAGCCGTTTCTTTTTCTGAATGTCAAGGCGTGTGATATCAAGGCCCTGTCCATTCTGGACAGCGCCCTGAACGGGGAATTCAGGGAGCCGAATTACTGCCGGCGCCGCGAAAAAAGCATTATTATCGGTTCAGACTGTACACAACCATGGGACACCTGTTTCTGCACCATGGTCGGCGGCAAGCCTTATCCCGAGCAGGGATTCGATCTCAATCTGACAAAAATATGGGACGGTTTTGTGATTGAAGTCGGGAGCGACCGCGGATGGTCCCTGCTTGAGGGGCACGACCAGATACTCAAAGTTCTGGTCAAGGAAGAAGCCACGGCCCTGGATAAACTCCGGAAAGAATCCATTAAAAAAGTGGAACAGCAAAACAAATCATATGAAATTAAAACCTCCCTCAAATCACTGGTCAGCCGCAACTGGGAATCAAACGCATGGAAGAAACATGCGGAAACCTGTGTGGAGTGCGGTGCATGCAACCATGCGTGCCCGACCTGTCACTGCTATTTTCTGGATGATGTTACCAGGGAGGCATTTGTAAAACTGCGGGGTTGGGATGCCTGCATGTACTCCGGCTACGCAGTTACGGCCGGCGGCGGCACGCCCAGGCCCCGGCTGGTCGAGCGGTTCCGGAACCGGTATTTCTGCAAATTCAAGTATCTGGATGACAATTACGGGACGTATGGATGTACGGGATGCGGACGTTGTATCGAAGGATGTCAGGGCAAAATTGATATGCGCGAGACCTTGTATGATTTGACGAACAGCAAGGGGTGATCGGTTCATGTCAGAAAATTCAAATCCGTTTGTATCTCAAAAAGCGGTTATCGAGGATATTATTCCGGAAACCCCGGGTATCAAGTCCTTTGTGATTCGTCCGGAAGAGGCGTTCGCCTTTCACTGCGGCCAGTTTGCAGAGCTGATGGTGCCGCTGATTGGAGAAGCCCCCTTTGCGCCGTCTTCACCGTGTTATGAACCGGAACAGTTGATTTTTACCGTTCAGAATGTCGGGTACATGACTTCCGTGCTGCACGAAATGAAAAAGGGAGATATGGTGGGCATCCGTGGTCCCTACGGCAACGGGTTCCCCCTGAGTGATTTGTATGGAAAAGAAGTGCTGCTTCTGATTGGTGGCGTCGGATTTCCGCCTGCACGGGCGCTTCTTTACAGCCTGCTGAAGGAGAAAGAAAGATTTCCGCGCATTGTGATGTGCTATGGCGCACGAAGCCCGCAGGACATCGTATACAAATATCAGATCGATGATTTCAGGAAGGAAATCGATCTTCATATCACTGTGGACAGTGCCGACAAAAACTGGAATGGCCCTGTCGGCGTGGTGACTACCCTTCTGGATCAGGTATCGCTGAATATTCCAAAAACCAGAGCCGTGGTAATCGGGCCTCCCATCATGATGAAATTCGGCACATTGAAACTTCTGGAAATTGGTTTCAAACCGAAAGATATTATCCTTTCCATGGAACGGAAAATGTATTGCGGAATCGGCCAGTGTCGTCATTGTATGGTCGATCACCTGTTTATCTGTAAAGACGGGCCGGTTTTTACGTATGATCAGTTGAAAAACCTGCCCGATATCTGGGAATAGTTATGGCCAAAAGACTGTTTATCGATCTGGAATTATGCCGCAAGTGCAGTGAATGCAAAGCATCCTGCAGTTATTACTATCATCCCTACAATCATGGTATTCTCTATTTGCGGGAGCTGGGAGAATTCGCCGCCACGTGCCGTCAATGCGAAGATGCGCCTTGCGTGAAAGCCTGTCCCACGGATGCACTGGAAAAACAGGATGACGGCATTGTCAAACGGTACAACATGCGCTGTGTCGCATGCCGGACCTGCTGTTATGCCTGTCCTTTCGGCACAATTCTGCCGGAGGTGATTCCCTATGCGGTGTCACGATGTGATTTCTGTCTGAACCGGCTTCAGGGTGAACAAACGCCGGTCTGTCTCGATGGCTGTCCGGAAAAGGCAATTCAGTACGGAAATTTTGAACCGGACCCCAAAAAACATTATTTCCAGGTTGGCGAGCATCTGATTGTTCACGCCGTCCCATGGAAGAAAGAGGTCACCACCTAAATGAATCCGATTCTTTTTTACATTCTGGCTTATGCGGGATTTGGATTGATTGCCACACCGCTTCTGGGAATACTGGGCAGCTGGGTGGACCGGAAAATAACCGCGCGGGTGCAGTGGCGTGTGGGGCCGCCCCTGGCACAGCCGCTGTATGACCTGGTCAAGCTGATGGGCAAGGAAATCATCATACCCAGGGGATGTTCCCGCTGGACATTCCTGATGGCGCCGGTCATGGGATTCTCCGCCGCAGCCCTGGTGGCCACACTGCTCTGGGTTACCCTGATATGGCCGGAAAAGAGTTTTACCGGCGATCTGATTGTGGTCCTGTATTTCCTTCTGGTGCCCAGCATTGCTGTAATACTGGGCGGATTCGCGTCACGGAATCCCATTGCCTCACTGGGCGCCAGCCGTGAAATGAAACTGATGATGGCTGATGAACTGCCGTTTTTACTGGCGATTCTGGTTCCCGTTATTATGGGCGGGTCCGTTATCCGTCTGGGACAGTTTATCATCCATCAGGAGAGTTACGGCATGCTTTTTACCACCTGGGCCGGCGGACTCGCCCTGTTTGTGGCGCTGATGGCTGTCCAGGCCAAACTGGCCCTGGTTCCCTTTGACATCCCTGAAGCGGAAACAGAATTGATGAGCGGGCCTTATGTGGAGTATTCGGGGCCTGCCCTGGCCATATACAAACTGACACACATGATGATGCTGGTCATATTGCCCATGTTCCTTATCGTGATGTTTCTGGGCGGTATCGATTTGCACGGATGGGGTATTCTGTGGTCGATATGCAAACTGTTTGTTCTGCTGCTGCTCATTACACTGATCCGGAACACCAATCCACGGGTCCGCATTGACCAGGCTCTGAAATTTTTCTGGGGGCCGATGTCCATTTTCGGCGCGGCTGCGGTGATTCTGGCATTGTTGGGGAAATAGGCATGGGATTGACACTGAACGCGTTAACCAAATCGACCTGGGTATATCATCTGTCCACGGGAAGCTGCAATAATTGCGACATTGAAATACTGGATTGTCTGACACCAAAGTATGATCTGGAGCGTTTCGGGGTGGTTCTTGTGGGGAGTCCCCGGCATGCCGATGCGCTGCTGGTCACGGGAAATATGACCATGAAATGCATTCCCAGGGCCAAGGAAGTATATGAACAGATGCCGAAACCCGCTGTGGTGGTTGCTGTCGGTACCTGCGCTCTGGGACACGGCGTATTCCGGAACAGCTATGTCATCCCCTGTGACGTGGATGACGTGCTGCCTGTGGACATTTATATCCCCGGGTGTCCGCCAAAACCGGAAGGCATTATTGCGGGGATTGCGAAACTGTTAACCATGCTTCGCCAGAAAAAGTGAGAACAGCACGTATGACGTGGAAGACCATCGAAAAAAAGATACACGAAAAGCTGGACAGCAGGATACAGTCGTGGTATACGCACAATCCACGCCGAATTTACATCGATATCGCACAGGAAGACATCGAAGATGTGGCCCGTTTTCTTTTCAGCGATCTGAAAGCCCGGTTTATCATCGCTTCTGCAGTGGATACACCACGGGGCGGGATTGAGATACTGTATCATTTCGATTTTGCCAGACTGCCCCAGGTGATTTCCGTGCGTATTTTTGTCATGAAACCGGAATTAAAAACCAAATCAATCGCGTCCATTATCAAGGGCGCTGAATGGATTGAACGGGAAATCGCGGAGCTGTTTGGTGTGACATTCGAGAATCATCCCAATCCCGTGCACCTGCTGCTGCCCGAAGACTGGCCGGAAGGGAAATACCCCCTGAGGAGAGATCAATGACCGAAATTATCCCGATTGGGCCGTATCATCCCCTCCAGGAAGAACCCGAATTTTTCCGTCTCCATGTTGAAGGCGAGAAAGTAACCCGTGTCGACATCGAGATCGGATACAATCATCGGGGTATTGAGAAACTCGCGGAATCCAAATCGTGGGATCAGGTTGTTTTCCTGGTAGAGCGTATTTGCGGTATATGCTCCACGAGCCATCCGGCGGCTTCCGTATTGTGCCAGGAGGATATCGGCGGTATCGAAGTGCCGGAACGCGCCCAGTATATACGCACCATCGTATGTGAGCTGGAGCGGATTCATTCGCATTTGCTGTGGCTGGGACTGGCGGGACATTTCATAGGATATAACACGGTATGGATGTGGTGCTGGAAGTACCGTGAAATTGTCTGTGATATGCTGGAGAAGATGACAGGCAACCGGCAGAGCTATGCCATGTTCAAGGCGGGCGGCGTGCGGCGGGATGTTGCCGATGAAGATGTTTCATGGTACAGGAAAGAACTCGACAAGATGAAACCGGCCCTTGATCTTTTCAAGGGCGCGGTGATGGATGATCCGGTGATACATGCACGGACCAAAGGTGTGGGCGTTCTGGATATGCAGCATGCTGTCGATTATTGTGTGGTGGGTCCCACGGCACGGGCGTCCGGTATCGGTATTGATGTGCGCAAGGATGATCCATATTTTGCATACGAGTGGCTGGACTGGGACATTGCCGTGCTTCCCGAAGGAGATGTTTTTGCCAAAACAGCGGTGCGTATTCTGGAGATGTACGAATCGGTGAAAATAATTGCACAGTGTTTTGATAAAATGAAACCCGGATCGGTGGACGCCAGGATCAAGGAAATCCCTCCGGGAGAAGGGATTGGACGCGCGGAAGCACCCCGGGGCGAGGTTTACCATTACGCGTTGAGCGACGGTTCCAATTTTCCGGCGCGATACAAGGTGCGGGCGCCCAGTTATGTGAATATCTTTTCCAACGAATATGCCTGTGTCGGATACGAGGTTGCGGATGCCGCCCTGGTACTGGCAGCGGTGGATCCGTGTTACTGCTGCACGGAACGCGTGATGATAGTCGATGACAGCCGCGGGAAATCCGGGACGATGAATGAAAATGAACTGATTGCACTTTCCCAGGCAAAAACAAAACGCATTCAAGAGGCGATGGGCCTATGAGAGTCGATCCATTACTCATTCCGGTTGTATTGCCTGTTCTGCTGGGGTTCATCTGCATATTATTCTCCGGCCGGTGGCATCAATTGCTGAAAACAATCTCCATCATCGGAACGGCAGCTGTTCTGGCAATGGCCCTCTGGCTGTTTCCCAGAGGCAGCCTCTCCTGGAGTCCGGGTCAAATCCCTGTTTTTCAGTTGACGGAACTCAACCGGTTTATCATGCTGGCCTGCGGTTTCTTCGGATTTTTAATTGCTGTCTACGCGTCTTCTTTCATGGCAGAAAAGCCGCATCTGAAATCATTTTATTCAAACCTGCTGATTTCTCTGGGCATATCATGCGGGGTGGTACTGTCGGCCCACCTTCTTGTGTTTCTGGTTCTGTGGGGACTGCTTGGTATCAATTTATTTTTACTTGTTCTTGCCGGAGGGGAGAAAGCGGCGCCGGCAGCCCAGAAAACAATGATGATCGTGGGCGCCAGTGATGCCTTGATGGTTCTGGCGGCCGTGATTCTCTATGTCCGTGAATCAACCTTCATACTCGGCGAGATCAGCCTTCCGCTGAATTCGGCCTGGAATACCATTGCATTTGTTCTGCTGCTGGTGGCCGCTCTGGCAAAAGCCGGCGCCATGCCTTTTCATACCTGGATTCCGGATGTGGCCGAACATGCGCCGGTTCCGGTAACGGCCTATATGCCGGCTGCCCTGGACAAATTGCTGGGTATTTATCTTCTGGCACGCATTTGCCTGGATCTTTTCATTCTCAATGTGTCCATGCAGACGGTGCTAATGGTGATCGGTGCCGTTACTATCCTGGCGGCGGTAATGATGGCCCTGGTTCAGCATGATCTGAGGCGGCTTTTGGCATATCATGCTGTTTCCCAGGTGGGGTACATGATTTTGGGGATTGGTACGGGGAATCCTGTCGGTATTGCGGGCGGTTTGTTTCACATGCTGAATAACACCATCTACAAATCATGTCTTTTTCTGGGTGGCGGAGCTGTTCATCATCGTACCGGAACATCGGATCTGGATCGTCTGGGCGGTTTGAGCAGCCTCATGCCTTTTACATTCAGTACATTTCTCATCGCATCTCTTGCGATTTCCGGTATTCCGCCGCTGAACGGGTTTGTTTCCAAATGGATGATTTATCAGGGATTGATCGAAATGGGCCGGCAGGGGAGCAGTTTGTGGATTGTATGGATTCTGGCGGCCATGTTCGGAAGCGCATTCACGCTGGCAAGTTTTATGAAACTTATCCATGCCATTTTCCTCGGCGTGCCGTCTGCGGATATTCAGAAAATGAAACGCCAGCCCGCGCCATTCCCAATGACTTTTCCCATGGGAATACTGGCGCTCCTGTGCATCGTGTTCGGTGTGTTTGCCTTTTCCGTACCGCTGAAATGGCTCATCCTTCCCGCAGTGCCCGCATTTTCCTATCTGGGTGTCTGGTCGCCCGGATCCGCGGCGCTGATCGTCGTGGCGGGAGGGATACTGGCCGGTATGGTTTTTTATCTGTTCGGCCGCCTGAAAAACATGCGTGAAGCGAGAAGCTTTTACGGGGGTGAACAGCTGGGTACCGGGGAGCGTGTCTCCGGCACAGGATTTTATGAAACAATACGCCGGTTCGGATTTATGGGGAAATTGTACCGGCAGGCCGAAGCCAAACATTTTGACATCTATCATGTCTGCCTTCAATGGTCAATGAATTTTGCCCAATGGCTGCGGCGTGTGCATACCGGCGTGCTGACAATGTATATGTCGTGGGTTCTTTTGGGTTTTCTTTTCATGGCAATTTTGCTTTTGGGGAGATAGCGAATGCTGCCGTTTCTTGTCCCGCTTTTGATTTTAATGATATTCGGCGCCCTGGTCGCCCTGGAGAGCAGGGATCTGCTTTCAGGCATCATCTCACTGGGCATCATCGGGTTTGCACTGACCATTATTTTTCTGATTCTGCAGGCACCGGATCTGGCGATTGTGCAGATCATTATTGAGACCCTGACCCTGGTGATACTGATCGCGGCGGTCCTCAGAACAAGCCGTGAGGACTGCACGGAATCGTGGGGTATGAGAAAAGCCGTGGTTGCGGGCACGGGTTTGATATTCACAGCCGTGTTTATCTGGAAATTTATTGCCATTCTGCCTTATATGCCCGTTTTTGGTGAACCGCAATTGCGTATGGCCCGGGTATATCTGGATTCAGGATTGACCATGACAGGAGCGGTCAATCTGGTTGCTGCCGTGATTCTTGATTTCCGCGCTTATGACACACTGGGAGAGGCCACGGTTCTGTTTACTTCCGTTGCGGGTGTCGTGGCTGTTCTTCGAACGGTCGGGAGGAAGCGGTCATGAACGGCATGACTTTGATCGTAAAACGGATTACCCAGCTCATGATGCCCTCAATATTCATGCTCGGCATATATGTGATTGTACACGGGCACCTGACACCCGGCGGCGGATTCGCTGGTGGCGTGCTGATTGCCGGCAGTGTGGTACTGATGGTACTGGCCTTCGGATCGGAAGAGGCGAGGAGCAGCGCTCTCAAATGGCGGGCTTCTCTGTGGGAAAGTATCGGTATTTTTATCTTCTGGTTTCTGGCGATACTGGGGATGATACAAAAAGGTCCTTTCTTTGCCAATGTCATTCAGAAACTCTATCCCGGCAGCCCCGGACAGCTGTTCAGTGCCGGAATGATTCCACTGTGCAACCTGGCCATCGGTATTGAAGTCGCAGCGGCATTGTTCGCCATTTTTATTACTCTGGCAGTCATGAAGACCGGAGAGAAACAATGATTTTGTATATACTGTCCATTCTTTTGTTTCTGATCGGATTGTACGGTGTTCTGGTGAAACGGAATCTCATCAAGATCATTCTGGGTCTGATGATTATGGAATATGCCGTCAATTTGTTTTTTGCACTGGCCGGCTTCCGGCAGGGCGGAACAGCGCCTATTTTGTCTGAAGATGCAGGCAGCCAGGCTGTATTTGTCGATCCCCTGCCCCAGGCGCTTGTGCTGACGGCCATTGTGATCGGCCTGGGAACGACAGCGCTGCTGGTTTCGTTCGCGGTGCGCATTTACGAAAAATATGGCACATTTGACGTGCGGAAAATTAGGAAACTTCACGGATGAGCTACCTTCCATTATTTGTGGCTGTTCCACTGGGAGCGGCCTTTCTCACACCGATTATCAGCCGGTTCTGGAAACAATGGGCGGACTGGATCACGGTGCTTTCCAGCGGATTCCTGATGCTGCTTTCGCTGTACATGATCCGGCTGGCGGATCAGACCATCATTTATAATGCAGGCGGCTGGCAGCCCGTTGACGGCATTCCCATCGGAATCACCATGGTGGCCGACGGACTCACCGTGATCATGCTTCTTATTGTCAATGTCATCGGTTTTCTGGTGACCATTTATTCAATCAACTATATGAATCATTATACGGAAAAGGGCAAATTCTATACGCTTTTCCTTTTGATGATGACGGGATTAAACGGTGTCGTGATATCCGGGGATCTGTTTAACCTTTTTGTATTCCTGGAGATTACGGCGATCGCATCCTACGCGCTGGTCGCCTATGGTGTGGGGGCAGAGGAACTCGAGGCATCCTTCAAATACCAGGTCCTTGGCGGTACAGCCTCCGCCGTGATTCTGCTGGGCATTGCCATTTTCTATCAGCTGACCGGCACCCTGAACCTGGCGGATGCCGCCCGTGTTTTTGCAGAGAGGGGAATGAGTCCGTCTGTTCTTTTTGTGGCTGTTCTGTTTCTCGCGGGATTCAGCCTGAAGGCGGCCCTGATGCCTTTCCATGCCTGGCTGCCCGATGCCCATCCATCCGCGCCGGCACCCATATCGGCCATGCTTTCAGGCGTGGTGATCAAGGTGCTGGGCGTATATACACTGATCCGGCTGTTTTTCAATGTATTTGATATCAATGCGATACCGGCTGTTCGAACCGTTTTCCTGTCACTGGGAACGCTTTCCATGCTGGCCGGCGCCTATCTCGCTCTGGGGCAGAAAGATTTCAAGCGGATGCTGGCCTATTCCTCCATCAGTCAGATCGGATATGTTGTTTTCGCATTCGGGCTGGGTACGCGTCTGGGGTATCTGGGCGGTTTGCTCCATCTGATGAATCATGCGGCATTCAAATCCCTGCTTTTTCTGAATTCCGGTGCAGTCGTTTACCAGACCGATAACCGTGATATGGAACAGATGGGAGGCCTGGCCAGATCCATGCCTGTAACGGGCATCACATCGCTGACCGGAGCGTTTTCAATCAGCGGTATCCCGCCTCTGGCCGGATTCTGGAGTAAAATAATCATTGTCTATGCCGCGGTGCAGGCCGGACAATACGTGCTGGCCGGTCTTGCCATTGTTGCCAGTATCGTCACCCTGGCTTATTATCTCAAAATGCAGAGGCTGGTTTTCTTCGGTGAGCTGGCCAGGGCGTATGAGAAGATCCGTGAAGTGCCGGTTCTGATGTGTGCTGCCATGATTATTCTGGCGGTAATGAGCGCGTGCCTGGGTGTTCTGCTGCTTCCGGGGATCAGAAACATCATTCTGGAACCGGCCGTAAATGTCATCGCTGGCGGTATTCAGTATGCACAAATGGTACTGGGAGGATGATGTGCGCCGAATCGTGTTGATGGTCTTTACATTCATCCTGTGGATTTTATTGACCACGAATTTTCACTGGCAGAGCCTTCTGACAGGCGGCATTGCAGCACTGATCACCGGGTTGGTGTTTGGCGCAATGACGGTGACAGATCCATTCCGGGCGCTGAATCCGGTGCGCTGGTTCTGGATGCTTGTCTATATTCCCGTATTTACGTGGGAGATGGCAAAGGCCAATTTCGATGTGGCATATCGTGTTATTCATCCAAAGCGGCCCATTGATCCGGGCATTGTCAGGGTCAGGACGCGTATTAAATCGGAAATGGGGAAGACATTCCTGGCCAATTCCATTACGCTGACACCCGGTACGTTTACCGTGGACATCAAGGAAGATATTTTATATATTCACTGTATCAAAGTGCGTCATACGGATCTGGAAGACGCATCAAAGGATATCATCGGACGTTTTGAACCCCTGCTCATAAAAATATTTGACTGATAATGCCATGACTATCTTGAACATTTTTTTCACCATTCTTATCGGCTGCTGTTTCCTCTGTCTTTTACGGGCATGGCTGGGCCGTACCGTACCGGACAGAATGGTGGCCATCGATATTCTGGGCACACTGGCGGTGGGGATGACCGCTCTGCTGGTTCTTCTCACGGATCGCGGCTTTTTCATCGATATCGCACTGGCCTGGATTTTTCTGAGTTTCATCGGCACGCTGGCCCTTGCCAAATATCTTGCGCATAAACGACTGGATGAGTAATCATATGAACTGGCATGAATGGATTGGTGTAATCAGCATTGGGATCGGTGTGGCATTTGATTTTCTCGGATGTCTCGGTTTGATCCGTTTCCCGGATGTCTATAATCGCCTGCAGGCCGGAACAAAATGCGTGACTTTCGGCACATGCGGTATTCTGTTGGGTGTTTTTTGCATGCAGGGATTTTCGGGCGCCGGCATCAAGGCGCTTGTGGGCATCCCGTTTCTGCTGCTGACTTCACCGGTAGGTGCCCATGCCCTGGCCCGGGGTGCCCATATTTTCGGTGTTCCCCTGTGGGAAAAGAGTAAAGTCGATCATTATCAAAAAGATCGCGGCAACAAAATGCGATTGTAAAGGTTCCTGCGCATGCGTATACCATTACCCAAATTGAGAGAACTCAAGGAAGCGGTCCGGTCTCTTCTTTCGCGTCCTTATACGACCAGGTTTCCTTACGTGGCCCATGAGCCGGTAGACGGATTCCGTGGAAAACCCGAGTATTTTGAAAACGATTGTGTGGGATGCGGCGCCTGTGAAGCTGTGTGTCCGGCGGGGGCCATCACCATGATTGATCCCGCGGAACCGGTAACGGAAAAAAATCCGGTTCGCCGGATGGAATTACGATATGACATTTGCATTTTTTGCGGAAATTGCCAGGTCAACTGCATTACCGGAACCGGGGTTCAACTGACGAAAAAGTATGATCTTGCACTTTTTGATAGGAAGCTGGCCGTTGAATCCGTTGAAAAGGAACTGGTTATCTGTGAACTCTGCGGCGCGATTCTGACGGCCAAAGATCATTTGAAATGGATGGTGAAACGCCTCGGAACGCTTTCATACGGCAATCCCACGCTCCTTCTCATATCGCAGAGAGAACTGATACCTGTCGAGTCCGGCAAGCCAGGCAAGGAATTGCGTCGTCCTGATATTGTCAAGATTCTCTGTCCCAAATGCCGGCATGATATCATGTTGAAGGATATCTGGGATTGAGCCGGCAAGGATGGTGATATTAACAAACGGCATTTTCAGGGGATCTTCGGATCCCTTTTTTTATGCCTGCATCCAGCGGACAGTCGGGGAAAACGGCTGTGAGAGGACAAAAAAAAACCCCCGACAGGTCTTTGTATCTCTGTCCCGCCGGGGGGCGCCTTAGGGGGAAATTTCAATATCTACCTGAATATTAACAAATAACGTGCCATAAAAGAGCTGCAGGCAATTCTTTTAGTACATTGATCATGGGAATACAGGATGGATTAAAAGTATACAGACTATAAATCAATTTAAAACAATAGGATGAGATCACATTGCCGTAATAAAACCGGTGCCGGAAATATCCGGTTTTCATGAATAAAAAAACCCCTGCCGGCAGCGGCAGGGGTGCTTGAAACAGCCAATTTGTGTATCAGATCATAAATATGTCTCAATATGAAACACCATACTAGTCGATCTTTTCGATGTGAATATCACCGCCGTGAGTATTCAGAGTAATCGGATCGCCGCCCCCGTTGATATCCCCGGTGGCCTCTACAATTTTATACCGGGAATCATCGCCATCGCGGCTGGAGATTTTAAGCGGAAAGTCGGAAGTGATTTCATATTCTTCCCATTGCCGGTGACGGTATTTGATGACCGCATGAATCGATGCGGGCAGAGAAGCGGGGATGGCCAGATCGATGTCCCCGCCGCCGGTATCCAGATCAATCCGGTGGTCTTTTGAAAAATCTTTCAGCGTGACTTCAACAGAGATGCTGCCACCACCGGTCTGGACGGAAACAGGGCCCTGCACATCCTCCAGATCCACTGAACCGCCGCCTGTTCTCACCGTCGTTTCACCCTGAATGGTTTTGGCCGAGATTTCTCCGCCGCCTGTCATGGCTGTAAGCGGACCACTGACATTCTCAATGTCAATTTCACCACCGCCCGTCTGAATTTTCGCCATAGCGGAGACATTTTTTATGGTGACTTCACCGCCGCCTGTCTGGACCGTTGTTTGTCCGCCGGCACAGCATATGTCCACGTCCCCGCCGCCTGTGCGGACATCAACAGTGTTTTCCGTGTCCGAGATGGAGACATCACCGCCCCCGCTCACGGCACTCACACGGCCACGGCTGCTGCTGATATCGATGTCCCCGCCGCCGGTTGCAACCTCCACGCTTTTCGACGCACCGGAAATATCAATATCTCCGCCGCCGGTTTTACCGTTGACATTGCCGCCCATTTCATCCAGGATGATATCGCCGCCGCCCGTCTTGAAAACCATATCGCCCTCAAGACCTGTAACCGTGATATCACCTCCCTGGGTTCCGATATCACAGAAAAAAGATTTGGGCACGGTGATAATAAAATGGCTTTGAATCCACCGCCGGTTAAATCCCGGACCGCCGATGCGAATGGTATTGCCTTCCTGAACATACCCTTCTTCGGTGCTGGTCATGGCGGCCTGCGCTTCGCTCTCGGTGAAAATATCCATTTTCTTGATTTCATGGATTTCCACTTCCGCCCGGTCCCAGGTCTCAATGGTGACATCACCGTTCACATCATCCATGATCAGTTTTCCGGTTTTTTGAACCTTGAAAGTATGATGCAGTTCGCCAACCCAGTACCTTCCTTTTTTGATCAACGTGCTTTCTGCAGATAAAATGCCGCTTAATGACACCGCAGCGGCCAGAATCGGAATCAGATAATTTCTTCGGTACATAATGGTTCTCCTTGTATTACTGGTTTTTTAAAGTTCATTCGCCTGATCGGCATCCAGGGGTTCACCCGTGTTCCTGGCAAAAAGCGATCTGGTATACTGGTTCAAGCCGGATTGATTTTTCAGACGGGCCAGAATCTCGGGATCCTGTGTTTGATGCAGCGCTTCTGCGGCACGGACCTGAACCCCTTCATTGCTGTCCTTAAACAACACGCGAAGCAATACGCCCTTGACCGTGTCGTTCATGGGAATCGATGACATGATTTTAACGGCTTTCAAA
>Ga0272442_10005447_pt1 | contig 17012 bp, 14 predicted proteins | sample SSMForm2O_FD_200262 | JGI IMG/M metagenome (GOLD analysis project Ga0272442, IMG submission 200262) | Marine sediment archaeal communities from Little Sippewissett salt marsh, Falmouth, MA, United States - SSM-Form-2O | ecosystem: Environmental > Aquatic > Marine > Wetlands > Sediment ... | reverse complement strand
GGGGATACGGTGGTGGTCCCCTCTCTCACCTATGTGGCCACGGCAAACGCGGTCGAAAGCACGGGTGCGGAAGTCCTCTTCTGCGACATAAACCTGGATACCTTCTCCATCGACACGGAAGAGCTCGCCGCCCATCTCGATTCGGACCGCGGAAAAAGCATACGCGGGGTCATACCGGTGAATCTCTTCGGGCTCTGCGCCGATCTCCCCCATGTCGTCTCCCTGGCCCGTTCGAAGGGAGTGGTGGTCGTGGAGGATTCGGCATGCGGATTCGGAGCCCTGCTGGGCGGCAGGCACTCTGGCACGTTCGGCGATTTCGGATGCTTCTCCTTTCACCCGAGGAAAGCCATAACCACGGGAGAGGGCGGCATGGTGGTATCGAACGACGAGGAGCTCATAAACCGGGTGAGGGTGCTGCGCGATCACGGTGCGAGCTCTTCGGACCTGGAGCGTCACAGGAAGAGCGGGGGCTCCCTGCTTCCGGAATTCAAGGTCCGTGGATTTAATTTCCGCATGACCGATATTCAGGGTGCACTCGGGGTGTGCCAGATACAAAAAGCTGAGTACATACTGGAATGGAGGCGCAGGGTCGCCTCCCGGTACGACGATGCGCTCGGCGGGATCGAGAGCCTTAAAACCCCCGTTATCCCGGAAGGCCGTGTCTCCGGCTACCAGTCCTACGTCTGCCTCTACACGGAGGGTGAAAATCCGTCCTCACTTGACAAACGCGCTATAGACCGGCTGAACGTGAAGCGAAACAGGATAATGACGAAACTCGAGGAAAGGGGAATCGGCGTTAGACAGGGGACGCACGCGGTACATACGCTAGAATATTACAGAAAGAAGTATGGTCTCGAGGACGAGCAGTTCCTGCGCTCCTATGCCGCGGATCGTCTCTCGATTACCCTGCCCTCCTACACCGAAATGAAGGACGACGCATTCGACTACGTGGTTCATGCACTCCGCGACCTCGTATCATAAACTTGGTGACAGTTACTTTTGTGACAGTTCCTAAAGGAACTGTCACCGTAAGGTCGGGACAGGTACCGAAGTACCTGTCCCTATACGAGGCAACACGAGAGGCGGTATATCATTTAAAAATTTCGTAAAGATCCATAACCCCGGGGGCAAAATCCTCTTTTATTGTCAATAAAAAATCCCACCTAGTTTTTTCAATATCAGACCGATATAACAAGTTTCACAATCGTCAGGATACCGAGACAGACGGTAATAATCCCTATCGCGTAACGAAGCACACCGGTTTTTATCTTCTTCACCGTTATACCTGAAAGCGGAACCGACAGTATCGCCCCGGCAACGAGAAAGGGAGCGAGTTTCCAGTTTATACTGCGAGTGCTTATGAAGTAAGTGATAACCCCGATGAAGCAGGTCAACCCCTCCGCCATTGAAGTAATCCCAATGGCGTTTTTTCCATCTAAACCGGCGATCATCTGTCCTCCGGTGACCACGGGTCCGTATCCCCCTCCGCTCATCCCCTTGTTGAATGAGGCGACCAAGCCGAGAAAGGTAATCTTCTTCCATGAAAACCTGTATTGTTTTCTGAGGGTAGACAGAATCACGATGCCAATGGCCGTGATAAGAATGCCGATATACCATTTCATATAATACGCCGGGACCCTCACTGCAATACTCACCGCACAGATCGTTCCGACGATGCTGCAGGCGGTAATAAGTATTACGACCTTCAAATGGAGCGGGAACCCCCTCTTGAAACTCTCGACAACTCCCAGCCGCCTCCAGGAATTGATGATCTTTTTAATACTCATCGTTTTGAGGGTAAAATCCACGTTACCCATGGAATGATGCGTAAACCCCGCCGCAACACCGGTAATGAACTCAGAAAGAAGGATTGACGGGACAACTTCCAATGGATCGAATCCAAGTAAAAGGAGAAGCGGTGTAAGTGCCGTTCCATATCCCATACCCAATGTTGAGTCCACGTATTCCGCGGCAAATGCAATCAGGGCAACCACGATACCAAAACGGAAGTCCAGTGTCAAAAACATGAATTTCTCCTCTTAATTATGACCATGTCTATAGATATTATAGACTATTAACCAACAAGACATATGCTCGCATAGAAGACTATTAACCTATAAGATCCTTAAAAGTTGTATTCTCGAGTCGTTCAGCAATATAATCTCTAATCTCGCAAAATAGTGCCAGCAATCTCGCGTTTTTTTCAATAGGCGTGTGTTGATAAAAATACTCACTTGCGGAATGAACCGGCGCGAGAGGACCATCCATCAGGCGGATTATCTCTGCGACCGTTATATTATCAGGACTCATTGCCAGTCTGTATCCACCGTTTACTCCCCTTTTACTGACGGTAAAGCCTGACCTGTTAAGTGACAGGAGAATCTGTTCCAGATACTTCTTCGGGATCTTATGTCGACGCGCGATCTCTTCAATTGTTATCCACTCGGAATCATGGTTCTTGGCAAGTTCTATGAGAGCTAAACAGGCGTACTCACTTTTTGTAGATAATCGCATACACTTATATTTTAAATGAAAAATATATTTGTGCACTGTTTAGAAATTTCATTCAACCATAATAATAGTAAAAGAATTATGTTTAAGTCAAGAAAAGTGTTTGTGTGCAAATTCGGAAATATCTCTTATACAGAACATAACTAAGATGGAAATTCCTTTGTGGATTATCGAACTGAGACCTATATTTTTCAGTTATAGAAAACACGTCCGTGAGATAATGAGAGGAAATCATCTTAGTAAGACCGTGCTTTAATAAGGGCAACGGTTCATGGGTGAAAATATACGGGGATCAAAGGTACTTGTCATAGGTAAAGCAGTCCTGATCGGTTCGTGCGTGGTGGATGAGCTGGTCAGGGAGGACGTTTCAAAGGTCGTGATATATGACAATTTTACCAGTGGTGCCTTCGAAAATGTGGAGGAAGAACTCGGAGATCCGCGCGTCAGGTTTTTCGAGCCGGACGGAGATATTCTCCACACCGATATACTGAACAATAAAACATTTTACGGTGTGACCAAGATCGCAGGAGAGCACATGTGCAGGGCCTTTCACGCCCGGGTACGGCAATGGACCGGTACATAGACAAGCCCTATGTGGCGAGAATCATAGACGAACACGCCGGAGGAATCAACCACCGGCTGCTCATCTGGTCATTCATAGCTTCGAGGAATGGTGCAGGAAGTTCGAAATGTGAGAAAGCATGCGACGAACCTTATGACAAGGCTTGTCACAAGGTTTGTGAAAAGGCGGAAAGATGCGGGTAACGGTCCTGTCGACCTTCTTCGATCCCGATATCGGGTACGAGGAGTTCTACACGACGAAGTACATGGCGAGCCGGGGATGGGACGTCACCATGCTAACCACGGACGTCTCGAACGACGGGAAGACCGTATATTCATGCGGGGAGGAAGAAACCCCGTACGGATTCAGGATCGTTCGACTTCCCTGTCTCTTCAGGTACGGAAGCGACTTCGTTTTCATGCGAAGATTCACACGCGCCTTTGAATCCTCCGAACCAGACCTCGTTTTCATGCACGGGAGCAGGCTCCCCCAGTACCTGAAAGCAGCGCGCAGATGCTCGAAAAACAAACGGGTGCTCTTCGTCGACCACCACGATTTCTTCTACCCGGGCCACGCGATGCGGCCGCTCGTTCGCTCCTTCAGGAGCCTCCTTGCTCGTTTAGAGTATCACCGCGTTAGACGGCCGCTCTCCAAAGCCATTCTGAAGAGGGCCGACCGTATCATCCCGGTCACGCGCATCTGTGCCGAGCACCTCACCGGCTACCTCGACGTGCCGAAGGAAAAGCTCATCGAACCCGAGTTCGCCGTGGACCGGGAGATCTTCCATTTCGATTCCGAACGCCGTAAAGCGCTGCGGTCCGAATGGAGGCTCGGGAAAACCGATTTCCTGCTGAACTTCACGGGTGTCATAACGAGGAGGAAGGCGTTCGAAAAACTCGTGGACCTCGCGCTCGCCCTTAAGGAGGAAAGGTCCCTCCGCTTTCTCGTGGCCGGGTATTTCAGGGAGGGATCATACGAGCGGGAGATGGCGGCACTGATCCGGGAGCGCGGGCTTGCCGACTCCTTCATCTTCACCGGCAGGATATCGAAGGACGAGGTCAGGGACTACTATTCCGCCTCTGACGGGGCTCTGTGGATTCAGAACAACTCGGTATCCATACTCGAGGCAATGGCGTGCGGATGCATCGTATTCGTCCCGCGCATGCATCTGGCCCACCTCGTGGACGGCAACGGCAGGGTTTTCGAGCCGGGCGATGTTTCGGAACTCCGCAACGCGGTACGTGAGGTTCTCCACATGAGCGGACAGGCGCGTCAAAAGATGCGGGATCGATCCATTCGTCTCGTGCTGGAACGGCACGATTACGGGAAGTACATCGATCTCATTCAAAAAGAATATACCGCGTGCAGGAGGCTCCTGCAATGATCCTCGTTATATGCGGCTCGAACTTCATAAGCGGAGCGGAGTTCGTGCTCAGGGACTACCTCTCATCATCAGCTCTCATCGACCGCATGATCGTGCTGACAGCGGATACGACGGAAAACAGGAACTTTTTCGAAAGGATAGGGGCTGAAGTCGCCTACTCTCCCCTCCTCGGTCAGGTCGGGGCGATAAAAACGGGAAGGCCCGGGGCCCTGCTGAAAAAGGCCCGCAACTACCTGAAGAGCCGGGGTCCGGTAAAAAGCATCATTGACGAACGGGATATTGAAAAGACGCTCGGCAACAATTCGGGCGACATCATCTACGCGCGGCATGTAAAAAAGACGAATCCCGATATAAACTTCATCCTCATGGTGCACGACATGCTGGAGCCCGGATCGATCATGGCCCGCGTATTCAGGCACTTTGACCGGTTCGTTGACACCTATATCGCGGTATCCGAAGCGGTACGCGAACGGCTCGTACTCGCAGGAATTAATAAGGAGAAAATCGAGGTTATCTACAACGGAATTGATCCGGGTATTACACCGCACACCAAAGGCAAATCCCCAGTCGGAAAAACGGGAGAATGGACCTTCGGATTTGTGGGCAATATAGAGGAGAACAAAGACCCCCTCGCGTTTGTTCACTTTCTACAAGAGTACCGGCACGCAGGCGGCTCACCGCGAGCCCGGATGGCGTATAAGCATTCCGATGAGCCGTTGCTCTTTTCATTGAGGAATTCGATAGATAAGGCGGGGGTGCACGTGGAGCTGGCCGGATCAATATCTCGTGAGAAGATAGGCGATTTCTACCGCGGGATCGACTTCCTCTTCGTTCCCTTCATCGACAACTCCCTCCCCACCGTGGTGCTCGAGGCGTTCAGTCACGGCGTTCCCGTGATAGGCAGGAAGAGTGGGGGCATACCGGAAATGGTGGACCATGGAAAGAACGGCTTCCTGTTTGACTGCGAAAAAGATTTCCCAACCCTTTGTGAGTGTATTTTAAAGATGAAAAACGAGCATTATAAAAGCATGTCAGTAAGGGCAAGCAGCACGATTGTGGAAAAATTCAGTATTCAGAAAAAATGTAAGAAGCTCGATTTACTGGTACGTCCATGACACCGGACAATACCGGGTGAAGAAGCCTTCGTATTCCATCCCAAAATCAGGAAGAATCTGCGGCGACCCCTCTATCCTCGATTTCCCACAGCAGGTGCGGTAAAAACAGAATAAACCAGTGGACTTGCCAGAAAAGGGTGTTTATTCCGAAGCTAAAAACAGCCGTGGCAATGACAAGAGACAGGATCCCCTTGTATGATCCGTCGCGCCGATGCAGCTTGTACGAAAACCAGAGAGCGCTGCCTAATAAAGCTATATAAAAAAGAAACCCGACTATTCCATTTTCAGAGAGGGTTGCTAGATAATTGTTGTGAATGATACCCCAATTGGTTTCCTTTTCCTTCAAACGATCCAAGTACTTATATTGGTTTTCTTTATTTTCGAATCCCATTATACCGATACCGAAAACCGGATGTTCTTTAAAAGCCCGTGACGCCACCTGGTTCTGCTCCCTACGTGATCCAAAGCTTCCGTAGCTAAGCTTTACGGATACATAATACACGATGTCGGGCAGGAGGGAATTCCGCTCCAGAAAGATATTCAAATTCTTCACCGTGCCCTTCAATACATAATCAAGGGCCAGACGATTAACGTAAAGACGATTGACGAAATGAGTCTGGAGATACTCTGAGTGAATCTTATTCATTAAGGGAAACAGCTCGCAATCCTTGAACACATGACTCGACTCCATAAAATACTCGTGCATCCGATATCCCGTGTAATCCCTCACTATATAATTCAAGAGCCCGGAGAGATCCTCCTCTGTATTGATATCTCGTAGATACTTTTCATGCACAGTAAAGTAGTCATGATCATCCAGTATACTCATGGCATCCTCAAGTGTTTTTCCTCTTACTAAGATATTTTTTTCTGAATACTTATAAATCTCCCCACTCTGGAGATTTGGAAATACACTATAGAATACGAGATAAGCCAGGAATGCAACAATCGCCAGAATGAAATATCTGTAAACAGCTTTCAGGTCCCATATGAGATAAATCAGCAGGCCGATAATAAAGCTTATGTAGGAGCCAAGAGAATTGGTAAAGAATAAAACGACCATATTTAGAACGAGTGTAATAGAGAAGAGCTTTGAGCCGATGCTTCTCCTCTTCTTCAAATATAAAAGAAGCATCAGGCACGTTACAATGAATGCCCCGTTGTAGTTATTATCCAGCCAGACACCTTCGACCTTTGTAAAAGACAGAAACACCTTATCGGCATACAGATACTGCGGAAGCATGACGTTTCCGAACAGCTGCAGGCCGCTGACCAGAGCGTTTAGATACGAACCGGCGAGGACATAGAAAAGCAGCACCTTACTCAGCAGTGAAACATTCCCCCTGTCAAATACAGTGTAAATAAAATAGAGGAAGAGGAAATGTACTCCGATGCGAATAATGTAGAATATTTTCCTCGTCATGGAATGAGGATTCTCCGATATGCCGAAAAGCAAGAAGGTTGTAAGTATATAAATAGCAAAAAGAGTGAAAAAATGATGCCAGACCAGTTTTTTCCTCCTAATAAGCCAGAAAATGAAAATCAGACTTGCAAGGAAAAACGCTATCTTGTATACGGTAACCGTTCTAAAATAAATCACATTACCGAATGCAATACCAGCAACGAAAAGGAATAAGATGATCTGATAGTTCCATTTCATCCATATTTTCTTTACAAATTCGATCATAATTATTATCCCTAGGTTGTCTTATCATTAAAAGGATTTATTCGGTGTCCGGTTTGAAGGTGGCAGTCCAGCGTATAAAAAATAAAAGGAAGGGACTGAACAAGCCAGTAGAAGTTGAAGTAAAGGTTGTTGATTGTGTTCGAGACAACGAAGGACGCGATTTGCATACCGAACAAGCCCGCATACACGGCCTTTTTTCTGTACAGCTTCCATGAGTAGAACAATCCGAGAAAGACCAGCGCCAAGTAGGGAATAAACCCCGCGAGACCGTTTTCTCCTAGGACCGCGAACAGATTCGAGTGTATTATCCAGCCCCTCGGATTGTCGTAGTGCAGATCTATCGCCTCAGCGTAAGTGAGATAGTTATTCGCGTTCAAGAATCCCGTGGTACCGATACCGAATATGGGGTTCTTTAGAAATGCATGCCACGCTACCCTGAAGTGATCTATCCTGGATCCGCCGCTTCCAGAGCTCAGCTTCGTCTGCAGGTAGTATATGATCCTGTACTTGAAGAGCGTGATATCCTTTCCGCTGAAATCATACCCCTTCACCAGAAAAACAAAATGCACCCCCACAGCGATCAGTACGATCAATCCGACCGCAATTATAATGCGCCCCCGCCGTTCAATACGCAGGAACAGGAGCACGACGGCCCCGAGGATGAGTCCGATAAAAGCCCCGATTGAAAGGGAGAGAAACAGGATAATCAGGTTGAGGACGAGAAAGACCCAGAACCACCTCCTGGATACCGCGCGGTTCAGGTAAAGGTGGAGAAGCAGGAACACGCAGATACATACGAAGAATCCGTTGTAGTTCGGATCGAGGAAGAGCCCGTCCCCCCTCAAGATATAGAATTCGTGGGGTATCCTGAGATAGCCCGGCAGAAGCCTGTCGTTCAGCAGTTGGAGTCCGTTTACCGCTGCGTTCACGGAAGAGGAGGCATATATTATCATCGCGAACAGTTTATTTAACCTGCCCTCCTCGGCTCCCCGCACGAGATTATAAAACAGATACATAACCGCCCCATGACCTGCGAGCCGCCCTATGAAGAAAAGCTTTTGACTCAACGAATGCGGGTTCTTTAAAACTCCGAACATGCAGAAATTCGCGGCGATGAAAAGTGTGAAAAAGGTGAAATATAAATTCCACGCGGGCTTTCTTTTCTCACGAAGGAGTATGTATATAGTAATAAAGGGAAGAAAGAGGGAAACCGCTTTGTATATCGTTACGGATCGGTAGTTAATCAGGTTCCCGATGGAAACCGAGATGACAACAGCGAGCGCCACGATCATGCCCAGACGTCCGGCGCTCGATATAGCCGAAGATTCCGTGAACCCCTGGTTCCTGTCAGAGCTCATTCCGGGTTCTCCCGTTTATCCGTCTATAAAGGGGAAAGGTTTTCCGCTGTGCGGCTGTCAACAGAAAAGGAAACATTAAAACGAACCAGTAGAAATTAAAATAGAGCGTGTTTATGATGTTCGAGTTTATGAACAGCGCGATTTCCATCCCGAGAAAGGGGAGATAATTCCCGTCGTTTCTGTAGAGCCGCCACGACAGCAGGAGCGCGAAGAAAACCAGCGCGCCGTAGGGGACGAAGCCGATTATCCCGTTCTCGCCGAGCACGGCAAAGAGATTGGAATGTATAACCGTTCCCCGCTTGAATGCCCTGTTCAGATCGAGACCCTCCCTGTACCTGCGGTAGTTTTCGTCCTCGATGAATCCGAGGGTTCCAATACCCCAAATCGGATTACTGGTAAAAGCGTTGACTGCGACTTTGTATTGATCGAGTCTGAGCCCCGAGCTCCCGCTCGTGAGTTTTGCTTTCGCATAGAATATAAGCTTGTATTTCAATGTAGTACTACTGATAGTCTTTAAATTGTATGATTTGATAAAAGGGAGCGTAACCAAGGCTGAGGCAATCACGACCGCAATAATAGATATGAAAACAATCCGTTTCTTCCATCTCGAATCGATGAAAATCACGGCCGCTCCCGCAACCAGTAATCCGGCAAAAGCCCCGATGGAAAGTGACAGACAGAACGCCACGGCGTTACCGATTAAAAGCGCAGTGAAAGCCACCGGGCGTATGACGCCCTTTCTCCGAAGATGGAGGAGAAGAAATATACATATACAGATAAATAAACCGTTGTAGTTCGGGTCCATGAAAAGACCCGTACCGCGCCTATAGAGATTGTAGTATTGAACCGGAGCAAGATGTGCGGGAAGAAATCCCGCCTTCACTGCCTGCAAGCCGTTGAATACCAGGTTCACTGTTGACGAAACGTAGAGCATGGGGGCAAGTAACTTGTTGATCCTGCCCTCCTCTTCGCCTTGTACCAGGTTGAACAATAAATACATGACCATGCAGTGTCCCGCCAGCCGCCCGATAAAGAAGAGCTTTTCACGTATGGAATGCGGATTCTTCAACATACCGAACATGCAGAGATTCGCACCGATAAAAATGACGAAAAGCGTGAAGTACATGTTCCACGAGAGTCTTCTTTTCTCACGTATGAATATGAAAACGAAGAAGAACGGTAGAAAGAAGGCAAAAACCTTGTATATGGTAATCGAACGGTAATTGATAAGATTGCCTATGGAAACAGCGATCACACCTGCTATGAGAACCGTGTAGCGTATTCTTTTAGATCCGATGTCATGGGTCATGGTATGAAATCAATTCACGAACTTGTTTGTGTCGCGCATCTGATGATTGTACTCGTTGAAGTCGTAATTGTGGACTATTTTCTGTATGAAGGCGCGAATTGCAACCGGATCGTAGCGTACGATAGTGCTGAAATCCATGTCCACGAGCTGCTCTAGCTTCTCCTTGTTATAGTCCAGCCTCTTCGCGTCGAGCATCCAGATCTTCTCGTTCCCCGTTTTCAGAAGGTTCTCGTTATCGTAGTAAAGTTCTTCATAGAGTTTTTCGCCGGGACGAAGGCCCGTGAACCGAATCTCGATGTCTTTGTCCGGCTCATAGCCGTAGAACCTGATGAGATTTTTTGCAATGTCCAGGACCTTGCGCTGCCTGCCCATGTCCAGGACGAATAGCTCGCCGCCGTTCGAATAGGAGGCCGCGTTTATAACAAGAACGGAGGCCTCGGGAATGGTCATAAAGAACCGTTTTATCTCAGGATGCGTTACCGTTACCGGTCCTCCCTGCCTGATCTGCTCCTGAAAAAGCGGTATAACCGATCCCCTGGACCCGATGACATTTCCAAATCGGACAACGGTGGTTAACAGCCCGCACTCCCGGTAAAAATAAAGCGTTATGAGCTCCGCGATTCGTTTCGATGCGCCCATCACGCTCACGGGATTCACCGCCTTATCCGTGGAGATCAGTACGAACTTGCTGATACCGTTCTTCAAAGAAGCCTTGAGCACCTGAAGAGTCCCGAGTACGTTGTTCGTCAGAGCCTCCGCCTCGTTATACTCCATGAGCGGAACATGCTTGTGAGCGGCCGTGTGGAACACGACATCCGGTTTATATGTCCTGAACACCTCGTCCATCTGGCTGAAATCCTTGACGTCCGCGATCCTGTAGGTGACGTTGGGATAGACATCAAGGTTGCGTACATGCTTGTCAATGTTCTTGACGAGGTTATACATGGAATACTCTCCCCGACCGAGCGCGATGAGCTTCTCAATGTCGAAGCCCAGAAGCTGCCTGCATAACTCCGAGCCTATCGATCCACCCGCACCGGTAACCAGGACGGTTTTTCCGCTGAAACTCTCCCGAATACTTGCGACATCCACCTTCACCTCCTCTCTCCCGATCAGGTCTCCTATGCCGACCTCGCGGAGCGACTGGATGAGCGGCCTGTGCTCGAGACTTTCAATGATAGAGGGAAGGATCTTTATTGAAATATTCTTAAAGCTCTTCTTCATTTCCGTCACCATACCGCTAACCACATCGGAGCCGGCGGAAGGCATCGTTATCAGCACCTGTTCGATTTTATGCTCTGAAATCATATCGGTGATTCGGTCCGTCCCGCAGAAGATCTTCTTGCCGTTGAATATCCTGCCGATCTTATTGGGATCATCGTCAATAAAACCGATGACGTTCTTCCCAAGTCCCTGCCGTACCAGCTCCGCAAGAATCGTCCTTCCGGCTTCGCCCGCACCGACGATAAGTACCTTTTTGGAACGCATGCGGTCTTCATTATTTTTATTCCCGTTCCTATTGTAGGGACCCTTTGATGCATAATCACGAATCAATACCCTATAAAAAACCGTTCCAATCAAAATGAAGAAGAAAGCCAGAATGAAGGTGAGGCGGGAATAGTCCATTCTGAAAACGAACACGATGAATATGAATGTTATGAAGCCGGTAATATTCGCAATACCGAGCCGGTAGACGTCCCGAATATTCGAATATTCCCACATGACGCGGTAGAGCTGTAAAAGATAGAATGCGATGAGGTAGGAGAAGCAGAGCACGGCATAATAGACGGGCTTCAACAGGAAGACGTGGCTTGCCAGATCGGGGTAAAACCTCAGTAAATAGGAGATAACATAGGCAGCTACGATAATAATGATATCAGCAGCTATGTAAAGCAGCTTTCTCTTACCAATCTCGTATATTAAGCTCACAAGCGCTCCGACGGGGTTGTTAATCGTTATGCAGTACTAGCGGTATCGACATGGATAAACCCCAATTAATATATTATCACTTAAATATTTCAACGATAGTCCTGAATATGATTTTTATATCTTTAGCGATGTTTTTTTCCCTTATATACTTCTCATAGTATGTAATCTTTCTGGGTAGTATATCGCGGATATACTTCTCCTCCACATTCTCGACGCCGTTCAGTATATCATTTTCATTCTTATATTTCACACTCGCATAATCAGTCATACCGGGTTTTATCTTTAAAATAATTTCGTACTGATCTCTGTATGTATTCACAAATCTCGGTACTTCGGGCCTGGGGCCGACCAGACTCATCTTCCCGGATAAGACGTTGAACAGTTGCGGCAATTCATCCAGCTTGTATTTTCTTAAAAATCTGCCTGTGCCGGTGATTCTCCTGTCGTCACCCTTGCTGATCAGGGGCCCCATCTCCTCCGCTTTATCCACCATGGTTCTGAACTTATATATTTTAAACAGTTCCCCGTTTTTTCCGACCCTGATCTGCCTGAAAAAAACGGGACCCTTTGAATCCATTTTTATCAGCAGCATAATCGTGAGAAAAAAAGGGGAAAGAATTATACACCCGAAAAGAGAGCCGGCTATGTCGACAGCACGTTTAATAAATTGATACATAAGGAGTCTGCATTATCTCTGTTAACTGGTGATTATATCCAAGGTGTTATCAATAACATAATCGACTTCCTCTTTCTTCATCCCGGGAAAAATCGGAAGTGAGACGATCCTGTCGAAAACCCAATCAGTGTTCGGATAATCCTTGCTAATATAACCCATATCCCGATAGCACGTAAAGAGATACAGCGGTATGAAATGAACACTTGTTCCTATTCCCCTTTTCTTCATCGTCTCGATAAAATCGTCCCTGCCGATCCTCAGCACACTCGGATCGAGCTTCAGAGGGTAGAGATGCCAGGATGATCTTCTGTCGGATTTAACCTCATATACGATAAGACCGGGATTCTCCCTGAAGGAACCGTTATAACGATTTGCAATTTCCTCACGAGCGTGCCACATCGATTCCAGCTTCTTCAACTGCGTCAATCCCAGTGCCGCGCAGATATCCGTGGTGTTATATTTATAACCCGTTTCCAGTACATCATACTTCCATGATCCCGCGCTCGAGTATCTTTTCCACGCATCCTTACTGATACCGTGAAGCCTGAGCACCCGGATTCTGTCCGCCCATTCCCCGTTGTTCGTGACAACCATTCCGCCTTCACCCGTGGTCAGTGTTTTCGTTGCATAAAAACTGAAACAGGTGATATCACCCATGGTGCCGATTTTCTTTTCTTTATACCAGGCTGGAAGAGAATGCGCGGCATCCTCAATGACAAAGAGATCATATTTTTCTGCAATCTGAACAATCCCGTCCATATCGCAGGGCTGTCCCGCATAATGAACAGGCATGATTACCCGTGTTTTTTCAGTTATTTTCTCTTCGATTTTTTCCACCTGCATAAGATGTGTACCCTTATCTATATCAACAAACACGGGTCTTGCGCCAAAGTACCGCACAACCTCAGCCGATGCGACAAAGGTCATCGCAGGTATGATGACCTCGTCCCCCTCTTTCAGGCCGACCGCTTTTAAGGCAAGATGAAGCGCGGCCGTCGCTGAATTCACTGCAACGGCATGGGACGATCCTATGTAATCCGCAAATTTTTTCTCGAATTGGATAGTTTTTTCTCCCATTGTGATCCATCCCTCTCTGAGGGATTCAACGACGCCGTCTATATCATCCTTTGATATGAATGGCCTGTGGAATGGTACCTGCATAGCAATCCTTCCTTTTCAATCACAATAAAGATTTACCCCGCATGAAGCAAGAGTACCTGTAATATACGGGGAGCTTCACCAATTTACCGAGACAATCTCACCATCCCCGGATCGGTATTCCTTTTCCTTCTGAACGGATTGAATCGCACTATTCCCCTGAGATACCCCGTACCGTACCCGTAATGGACCGTAGCGAAACAGCAACACAGTGGAAAGAAAAGCCGTATTCCGTTGCGAAGGGCAAGTCGAAATGAGAAATACAGGTTGACGATACAGTACATACCGACAACGGCACACGCCGCGTAGAAAAGAGGCAGCCATGCCGCGCCCAGGGCGGCCAGTACTGCGGGAAAAAGCACGAAAAGCGGGGGGGCAAACTGCCTGAGGTTCGACGGGGCCCCGGTCTTCACCATGATCAGCGGTTTGAAGAGGCCGTACTGGTGGTACATGCGCCACAGCTGACCGATCTTCTCCCTCGGATAATAGACTATCCTTATCTCGGGCACGATGAATATTTTTCCGCCCTTACGCTTCAGCCGCATGTTGAACTCGTCGTCCTGGTTTCGAATCAGATCCTCGTCAAAGAGACCGATGTTGTCGAATACTTCCCTTTTGTAGCACCCGAACGGAACGGTATCGACCTCCCGAGGTTCTTTTGCACCGATTCGAAACCAGGCATTACCCACCCCGAACGGATGTGCAAGTACGATGGCGACCGCTCGGGCGGCCGGCGTTTGGCTGACCGGCATCGCCTCGGCTATTCCGCCGACATTGTCGGCGTTCAATTTTTGCTGCCAGTGGAGAAGTCGTGAAATATAATCATTCGGGTATACGGAATGGGCACCCATGATAATTATGTTCTCCCCTTTTGCGAGCCGGATTCCCCTGTTCAGTGCATGGGGTACGACCCGCTCCTCGTTGTCCACCAGCGTGATATATCCGTAACGTCTCTCGTATTTCTCTACGATCTCCCTCGTGCCGTCATCGCTCATCCCGTCCACCACGAAGACTTCCATATCCTCCTTCGGGTGCGTCTGGGCAACGATATTCTCGAGAAGGTTACCGATGTAATTTCTCTCGTTCCTGCACGGTATGATCACCGATACTTTCATGAGCATGTACACCCTGTTGCTTATGGATTCATATTCTTCACGTATGATACTATTTCGTACAATCCATCCCGGGCTTTTCAAGGTACCGCTTCGACATCACTTCAAAGGTATGGTATTTCCGGCGGATTCTAGAAAATCCCGTGCATCATTTTACATGTAAACCCGATTCATTTCATTGAAATAATACATGTTACATCTTATTCACAAAGCATCGCCACGGTGATAAAAAGGATTGAATGGATTTATTGCCCAATAGAATAATATATTTATGTGTTATTCATTGCAAAATAGAAGAATACGTTGCTGGACGGTCTAAAAAAAACTAATATTGGAAATCGACAGGTAGTGGAGAAATGCATAATATGATGAATATAATAAAAAAATTACTCTTTCTGCTCTTATCCATTAAATGGATTAGAAAATTAACTGTATTCTTTGTTAGAAAATTTATTATTAAAAACAATTTCATAAATGAAACTCTTGATCAAATGACGGATCCGGAATTGCACGTGTTCTTCAGTAAAATGATTTTAAATAAAAGGTTGCAAAGACTTTACTCACAAGATTGTTTTACAGAGCCCTTTTTAAAAAGCGGTTCTTTTTTTAAAAACCTGTTGGAGAATAATCAATTCTTTGAAGAAATTATTCATGAAGATATTTTCCTCCATAAACTTACCACCCATGATCAATTCGTAGTACTCAAATCGCCCGGCAAGGAAGACCTATCGACTCATCAGTCCGTTCATATACAGCCGAAGCTGAAAAATGCCAGGGTTTCAATACTCATTTGTACGCCGGATATTCAGTCAGAATTTACTAAAAGATGTACCGACAGCGTGAAGAAGTATACCAAAGGGTTTACGTATGAATTGATATATCTGGAAAACGGCAACTTCCATGATTTCAATCATGCGAGAGAAATGAATAGAGCAATGTCATTGGCATTGGGCGATTATTTTGTTACGCTCGATGAAGATGTCGAGGTTACACCGAACTGGCTCGAATCATTACTGGCATGTGCCGAAGATGACGTGGGTGTGGTCGGATGTATGAATCTAGATTCCAGCACTAATAAGGAGGATCATATAAGATATACCGGCACATGGTTTGATAACAACGGCGATGTGCAAGCCTTCAATGAGAAAATAAACGAACCCATCTACTCTCCATGGGTGTGTTCGTGCTGCATATTGATCAATAACAAGAAATTGAAATTCAATGAAAAATATGAAAAGTATTATTTCGAAGCTGATTTTTGTTACAGAATATGGGAATCGGGTCAGCGGGTCGTTGTGGCACCTCATTCAATTTATCATTATACACAGGGCACCCTGAAGACAATGGGACACGATCAATCGAGTATGACTGAGATGATTTTAAGAGACAGGGTCCTTTTTAAAAAGATATGGGTAGAGACCGGCAGAATGCAAAAACTGTACAACCAAATACAACCATTTATTCCGTTTCGAATTGGGTAGCTTTTTCTATTCTTCTAAAGAATAGCTATTTACAATACATGGACAACACTAGATTATTCTTTCTGAGCTTCGGTATACATGGTTTCCAATTTTCTACCTGCAATATCCGGTTCCAAAGCTCTTATTTCGGGAATCCCACTTTCATGCAATGACTTTTTCACAATTTTTCCAAACCCGACCATTTTCAGCACGTGGTAAATGGAATCAAAATCATAATTCCATTTATGACCCCAATTGTGGACCTGCGACATGAATATTTCACCCTTCGTCCTCACGGACGGGTGAATCCCGGGGGAAAAGAGTGATTTGTAATCATCAAAAAAACCGGTGTCATCCCCGCTGTATTTCTTTATCCACATTTCCATGTCGGGACAGGTGAGCCTGATGATTCCCCCGCTCTTCATTAAATCGTGGCATTGCTTTAAAAAACCAATGCCCTCCTGAAAATCAAGATGCTCGATGAAATGGCTCGCATATATATACTCAACGGAGCCTGAGGCTATCGGCAGGCGCTGTCGCATGTCGAAGTTCAATACGAGCCCTTCACCTGTATCCGCCAGGGCATTTTCAGGTATCTCTTCCGCGGGAAAAAGGCCGATGTTCAACCATCCACTGACGTAATCGTGCCCGCATCCGATGTTCAGCCTTGAAACGTCTCTCAGTTCGTTCCTCAATCCGTGGAAATCATTATCGCCGTCTCCTCCCGAACGTCCCTCGTCCCCTTTCATAT
>Ga0272442_10005442_pt1 | contig 17023 bp, 9 predicted proteins | sample SSMForm2O_FD_200262 | JGI IMG/M metagenome (GOLD analysis project Ga0272442, IMG submission 200262) | Marine sediment archaeal communities from Little Sippewissett salt marsh, Falmouth, MA, United States - SSM-Form-2O | ecosystem: Environmental > Aquatic > Marine > Wetlands > Sediment ... | reverse complement strand
GGCGTCCGTCACGTAGCCCTCGCTCGAATCGATGTACTCGCCATCCTGGTCGGCGCTCCGCTTCGGGCCGTAGAGCCGCTCGCGGATCTCCGCGTTCCACTTGTTCTTGAAGTCCGTCACTTCGCCGCGGATGCCTGGCATGCAGTTGATGCTCCACACCGCGCCGTTGCACCACGGGGTGTCGCGGAGCCGTGCGGGAAACGCTCCCGCCTCGTTGTGGAAGCCGCTTGTGAGGAAAGCCTTGGCCCTGCGGTCACCCTTCTCCGCCGCGAGCCGGCGAGCCTCGGCCAGAGCCGCTTCCATCGTTCGCGGCATCGTCTTGGGCATCCGCATCCACCACGTCAGCGGCTCGGTGTAGCGGAAGGTCAGGATCCCGTGCTCGTCGTCCCACTTCGTCTCGTTCGTCCCCTCCTTGATGCGGAACCCGAAGTCCTCCCACCCCTTGACCGCGCTGATCTTCGCAAATGGCATCCACAGCCCCTGCTCGCGGACACGGGTCGTGAACGCCTCCGGGAACAGCTCGTAGTACCGGGCCAGAGCCGCGCGGAACCCCCAGTCGGGCGGGAACGTGAACTGGCAGAAGCGCACGCGCGCCGTCGGCTTCTCGGGAGCCAGCCCGATGTCGTAGGTCAGGAACAGCTCGCCCGTGCCCGAGTTCGCGCCCAGGCGGAAGAACGCGGGGCTGGCCGTGTCGATGCCCAGCCCCAAGCCGCGATTCGTCTTCGCCACGGCAGCGAACGGATAGCGCGACAGCCGCCCGCTCGCGCCCACGCGGAACTGCGAGGCGTTCACATACTCCCGCCGGGGCGCTGCATCCTCGGCCCGTCGCGGATCGTGCAGCCAGCGCCAGCCGTCCTTCCCGATAGGGATCGCATACACCAGCGTCACCGCCCGATCGCGCCCCGTCGTGTCGCGCAGCGTCACATCGTAGAACGTCGCGCCGTCCTTCCTCGTCTCCGTGCACGCCAGCTTCAGCCCCAGCGCCTGCTGGCGAATGCTCACGAAGCCCGAGCCTGCGGCCACGTCGCGCACCTGGAAGCCCTCGGCGGACGCCGCCTGGGCGACCACCGGCACCCCGTCGAACAGGCACGCCCCCTCAGGAGCCTTCACCTCGTGCAGCGTCGCGTCGCGGAACCACACCTTCCCCGCGTGGCGGCGCAGCAGCAGGTGCACGCTCACCATCTTCACCGGCTTCTCGGGAAGCACCAGCACCTCGCGCCGCTGCCAGTCGTGCGTGCCCACGGCGAACGGCGCCGTCTGCCCCCACAGCGGCGTCCCATCCGTGTAGACGAGGTCGAGGTAGAGCGCGTAGTCGCTGTTCGGGCTCCCGCCCACGCCTTCGGCCTTGCTCCAGGCTGTGGCCACGATGGGTCGGGGCACCGTCTGATTCAGCTCCACGGCCTGCGAAGCCCCCCGCTGCACGACCGCGTCCGACCCGTTCTCGCACACCAGCAAGGCATCGCTGCGAACAAACCCCTTCTGCCACGCCCGCCACCCGCCGGGCTTCAGCAGATTCTCGCCCGCGCCCCCTGCGGCGAGCACGCCCTTGACCACCATCCCATCTGCCGCTGGCGCGCCAGCCGCTCCACACACCGCCGCACCCTCCATCGAGAGCCACACCCCGATCGCAACGCACACGCCCACACACAGCCGGGACACGCCGCCCATCGCCACCCTCCTGTCGCAGGACCGAAGTGCCGCTCGCCGCTCACTCGCCGGCGATTGTACTCCATCCGCGCCCGACGGGCAACACCACCCCCGCTGGCGAGCCCCGAATGCTCTCCACTGGACGGGTCCATCTTGACACCCACGCCCCCTGTCCGCTATAATTTCCAGTGGCGGTGTAGCTCAGTGGTCAGAGCAGGGGAATCATAATCCTCGTGTCGTGGGTTCGACTCCCTCCACCGCTACCACACAGCAGCGCCAGGACTTACGCCGTAAAGCCCTGGCGCTGTCTGCATTTGCGGGCGGAGCTGCGGGATCACTCGCAGGCGCCGCCGCAAGCAGGCTCGCCCTCGTCTTGAATCCCCTGATGCTCAATGGTAGAACGTACGAGGCCCAGCAGGAGATGCCTCATGATTCCACAACGTGCGGCGCCCCTGGCGTCGCTGCTCCTGATTGGGACGGTCGCCTTGGGCGCTGAGGCGACGCGGCCCAACACCGCGCAGCTCGTGAAACAGCTTGCCGGCCCGAACGCACTGGCCGAATGGCGTGCAGGCAGGAAGCTGGTGGCGCAGGGGGATGCGGCGGTGCCCGCGCTCGAGCAGCTCGCGGGCTCGACCGGCCCGCTGGCGCCGCGGCTGGTGGCGGTGGAGCTGCTCGGCGAGATCGCCACGCCGAAGGCCCGCGACGCCCTCGTCGCCCTGCTCGCCAAGGAGCGGAAGGCCCTCGCGGTGCGGGGCCAACTGTGCATGCAGCTCGGGTATCTGCGCGAGGCGCGTGCGATCCCCGCCATCGCCGAGTGGCTGGGAGCCATCGGGCCGCGGTCGCTCCACGACGTGCGCGCGCCGAAGGAGGCGCTGCCAAGCACCGTCTATGCCCGCCACGCGGAGGCGCTGGGGATGATTGGCGACCCCCGCGCAATCCCCATTCTCGAGACGTTCGCGAAGAAGCTCCCCAAGGGCGTCGGCTACGGCGGCTTCATCTCCAACTTCGTCGCGGGCGCCGCGCAGAGCGCCATCGCCGATCTGAAGGAGAACGCCGCGTTCTGGGAAGCCGTCCGCAAACAGCCGGGGCTCGAGGCCAAGCTCGCCCCGCTCTTCGACCACTTCCGCACCGACCGCGTCGCAGCATTCCGTCACCACGAACGCGAGGTGGTGGGCGGTACGCCACAGGGCAGGACGATCCTCCGCGACCTCGCCGCCAGCCCCAACTCGCCGCTCGCCGACGCGGCCAAGGCTCTCCTGACGCACTACGGGAACCGACACCAATGAGTATTCAGAGGATACGACGAGTCCTCGCGATGTGCGCCCTTGGGGCCGTGGTGCTCGTGGCGGCCGCCCCGCCGCTCTTCGCCCTGCGGGCCAACATGACCCGCGACCTCAAGCGCCTCGAACAGATGGGCCACTACGAGCAGGTCGTCTACTACCGCAAGTCCTCGATGGACATGGTGACCGCGCTCCACGCCCGCCTCTCCGGCATCGCCTTCGACCCGCAGATGGACGGCGTGTACCGCGAGCTCGACCGCCTGTTCGGCAATGGCCAGCGCACGCGACACCAACTGGTCGAGACCCGCGTCGACCGCCGCTACTGGAACGTCGTGGACGGCCAGCGGCGCGCCCTCGTGGACCTGCTGGCGAAGGCCAAGCTCACGCCCGTGCTGAGTCAGCGTCTCGACACGCGGGTCCGCGTCTACCTCGAGGACCACATGGCCCCCGAGTTCGACGAGATGGGCAACTTCTTCTTCCAGCGCAAGGCGTGGATCTTCGAGCGAGCGGGGCTGTTCTGGGACGCCTCGTTCCGCCGCCGCCTCACCGGCCACTACGAGTTGCGCGTGTGTGTGCCCTACTACGCAACGATTGCCGACGAGGCAGCCGCGCAGGGCGACCGCACCCTTGCAGCAGCGTACCGCCGCAAGGCCGAGTGGTATCGCGAGGAGGCCGTTCGCGAGCTCCGCCGCTCGAACGGTGACCGCCTGCTCTCCGAGCTCCAGCAGGGCCACCGTCGCGAGCGCCTCACCCACGACCAGGTGGTCACCCTGCTCGAGAAGGGCATTGCCTCCACCGAGAGCGACGCACGGTTCGCCGCGGCACTCGTCCTCGGCGACCTCGGCCAGCTCGATGCGCTCAAGCCTCTCGCAGCCGACCCCGATGCCGACGTGCGGGCCGCCGTCGCCACCTGGCTCGCGCCCCCCTCGGCCCCCGGGCTCCAGCCGGGCATACGCGTCGACTACTTCACCCGCCCCGGCCAGAAGAAACCCGTCGCCAGCAGGACCCTCGCGCGCGTTGACTCGGGCTTTCGTGGCAACGGCCGGTTCCCCGACCTCCTCCGCCCCCACTGGGAGAAGGACGAGGCGTTCCCGCCCAACGCACGAGGCCCGTTCCTGCTGCGGTTCCGCGGCAGGATTCGCCTCCCCAAGGCGGGGCGCTGCCGCCTCTACGTCAAGACTGAGCTCGGCAACCGTGCCACCGTCCGCGTGGGCGATGCCTCGAGCTCTCTGGCCACAGTCATCTCGCCGCGCAACGACTCGAAGCTACTCTACGCCGACCAGGCCAACTGGAAGGGCGGTCGCCTCTACCGGATTGACTTCTCCGAGCCTGTCGTCCTGAAGGATGGTCTGGCGCATCTCGAGATCGACTATCAGGGCGGCCAGGCACACGGCAAGTTCGGCTCGGCCGGCATCCGGCTCTACTGGAGCTCCGAGGACCGCGTGATGGAGCTCGTGCCCGCCACTGCATTCTTCCACGAGCCCTAAATGTCCCTATTCCACCCAGTGCTGGCCGTGGTGCCGATACGCCCCAACCTGCTCCAGCAGGCGATGGCCTTCCTGCCCCACGCGGTTCTCGTGCTTGTGGCGGCGGCCGTGGTCCTGGTCCTCGCGCTCAAGTGGGGCCGCCGCGCCGCGCTGATCGGCCTCGGCGCGACCGTGCTCGCCGGGGTGCCGTTGGGAGTCGTCTTCTATCCGCGCCGCACGGCGCCCGCGGGCGGCGGCGCAAGTGCGTCCGTCTCCAGCGGCCCGTGGCTCACCTTCATGGGCAGTTCCTGCCGCACGGGCACGGCGCCCGGCACCGGCGGCCCTGGGCGCGGCGAGAAGCTCTGGGCGTTCCGCGACGGCGCGTCCCGAGCCCCCTTCGCCGCATCGCCAGCCGTCGTGGGCAACCGGGTGTATGTGGGCAGCGACAACAAGACACTCTACTGCTTCGACGCGTTCGACGGCAGCGTCGTCTGGGAGTTCAAGGCAGCCCACGAGATCTTCGCCTCGCCCGTCGTTGCCGACGGCCGGGTGTTCACCGGCGAGGGCCTCCACTACTCCCAGCACTGCAAGCTCCACTGCCTGGACGCCGCGACGGGCAAGGAGCTCTGGGCCTTCCAGACCGCCAGCCACATCGAGTTCGCACCCACCCTCGCCGACGGCAGGCTCATCTTCGCCGCAGGCGACGATGGCGTCTACTGCATCGACGCGAAGATGGGCAAGCAGATCTGGCGCTACGCCGATGCCCAGGTCAACATGTCGCCCGCCGTCACCGAGAGCGGGGTCTTCTTCGGCAATGCGCGCGGCGAGCATCGCTTCCTGTGCCTCGCCCCGGCCGACGGCTCGGTCCGCTGGTCCACCCCCGCCCCCTATGGCGTGTGCGGGAGCCCCGCCACCGACGGCAGCCGCGTCTACTTCGGCCTCGGCAACGGCACCTTCGGGATGAGCCACGCAAATCCAAAGGGCTCCGTATGGTGCCTCGCGGCCGCCGATGGCAGCAAGGTGTGGGCGCGCGACGTGCCCGACGCGGTGCTCACCACGGTGGCCCTCGCGGGACAGTCCGCATTCTTCGGCAGCCGCGACGGCCGGCTCTACTGCGTGGACACCGCCACGGGCGAGCCCCGCTGGTCGTTCCCCACCGAAGGCCCCGTGCTCTCCTCGCCCGCCGTCGCGGCAGGCCGCGTCTACTTCGGCTCCAACGACGGCCGCGTCTACTGCCTCGATGCTTCCACGGGCGAGCTCGCGTGGAGCTACGACACCGCGCAGCTCACCTTCAGCGCCGATTCCCGCGTCGTCTCCTCGCCCGCCATCGCCCACGACCGTCTCTACGTCGGCTCGATGAACTTCTTCTTCCTCTGCCTCGGCCAGCCCCCTTCCCCTGCCCCCCAGGAGAGCAAGTGATGCCACCGACGGACTGGTTCCACGACGCCCGGTGGGGCGCGTTCACCCACTACCTGGGCGCGCCGCCCAGCTCAGACGGTGGAGGCGAGCTCACCGCCGACGCCTGGAACGCCCAGGTGGATGCCTTTGACGTGGCCGGCCTCGCCCAACAGCTCGAAGCCACGCAGGCCCGCTACCACTTCATCACCCTCGGCCAGAACTCCGGCCACTACTGCTCACCCAACGCCACCTACGACGCCATCGTGGGCATTCAGCCCAGCAAGTGCTCGCGACGCGATCTCGTGGCCGACATCGCCTCGGCCCTCGAGCCGATGGGCGTCCGCCTCCTGGTCTACCTGCCCGCCGGCGCCCCCGCCGCCGACCCCGTGGCCATGGAGCGGCTGAAGTGGCGGTGGGGCTATCGCGGCGACTGGCCCAAGGTCCACGGCGGGCCAACCCGCGGCGAGCGCCTGGCCGAGTTCCAGCGCCATTGGGAGGCCGTCATCCGCGAGTGGTCGCTCCGCTGGGGCACCCGCGTCCACGGCTGGTGGATCGACGGCTGCTACTTCGCCGACGACATGTATCGGTTCGACGACGAGCCGAACTTCGCGAGCTTCGCCGCCGCACTCAAGGCGGGGAATCCCCACTCCATCGTGGCCTTCAACCCCGGCGTGAGGGTGCCTGTCATCTGCCACAGCGAGCACGAGGACTACACGGCGGGCGAGATCGCCGAGGCGCTCCCCACCTGCCCCGGCCGCTGGGTGGAACGCCACGGCCACAAGGCGCAGTACCACATCCTGAGCTACCTGGGGACGACGTGGTGCCGGGGCGAGCGCTCCCGCTTCCCCGACGACCTGGCCGCCACTTACACCCGCTACGTGGCCGACCGAGGCGGCGTGGTCACGTGGGACGTGCCGATCGGCGCCGACGGCCTCATCCCGCAGCCGTTCGTCGACCAGCTCGCGGCCATCGGGCGGTTGATGGGGTAGCCGTGGGACCACTGGCCCGCCCCCGGCGCAGATCGTGTCTTCACCGCGCGGCGGGCTACCCTTTGAGCTGGGCGGCGACGGTCTCGAGCCACCTCCGCGCCAGCAACTCGTGCCCTGCCGGCGTGGGGTGCACGCCATCCCAGATCCAGTAGTTCGGCGGCGTCGTCCGGGCCGCTTCCTCGAACACGTCCTGGGTGGGCACGTGGATGGCTTTGAAGGTCGTGGCGAGCTTCTTGACGATGGCGCGGCGCGTGTCCACCTCGACGCGCGAGCGGGAGTCGGGCTTCTCGCGCGGGTTCACGAACGGGTCGCAGAGCACCAGCGTGATTTTGGGCAGGGCGGCCGTGGTCTGTGCGAGCAGTGCCGTGTACATCTTCGCGTAGTCGTCGGCCGGAAATCTGTAGCGGCCGTTGACCCCGATGAGGATGCTCAACACATCGGGCTTGAGGTCCAGCGTATCCCTCTGCCAGCGTGCCTGGAGCCTCTTCACGGTGTCGCCGCTCACTCCGCGGTTGAGGAAGTGCAGGTTCTGCTGGGCCATGTCCGCGCCGAGTCGTGCGGCGATCAGGTAGGCGTAGCAGTGTCCCATGTAGTGGTTGAGGTCCCTGCCGCGGCCGCCGTGGGTGATGGAATCGCCCTGGAAGAGGATGGTGGAGCCCTTCCTGAAGGCCGGCTTCGGCGTGTTGTAGGAGGCCGCCGTGCTCTGCTCTGCGCCCTCGGCGGGTGCCGAGCGGGCCAGAAGCACGCCGCCCGCGCACAGGGCTGCCGTTCCCAGGACGTCGCGCCGTGTGCTGCGACGTGTCGCCATCCGTTTCTCCTCTCCTGTGTGCCGCCGTACCATTCGAGCCCGAACCCACCGGCAGACTTCATGCTCTGGGGCGCGGGCGGATCCTCACGTCTCGCTCCATCGTAGTGTACGAACGCGGCTCCGTGACTGTCAAGGCCACGTGCGGCCGGCACCGCACAGGGTGTGCCGCACTTGTGCTGTCCGCACGCGCCGGCTAGAATCGCTGGTGACCGAGCATCCCGGGTGAGCCCCAGGGACCAGGTTGAAGGAGACTCGAGGCCATGGCGAAGCGCAAGACATCGAACAGGAAGAGCGATCCCATGGCGTGGTGGCGCGAGGCGCGCTTCGGGATGTTCATCCACTGGGGCCTCTACGCCGTTCCGGCGGGCACGTGGAAGGGCAAGAAGATCCCGGGCATCGGCGAGTGGATCATGTTCCGCGCCCAGATCCCCGTGACCGAATACGAGCAGCTCGCCAGCGAGTTCAACCCCGTGAAGTTCAATGCCGACGAGTGGGTGCGCATCGCGAAGAGCGCGGGGATGAAGTACATCGTGATCACCGCCAAGCACCACGACGGCTTCGCCATGTACGACTCGCCATGCAGCGACTACGATATCGTCGACCGCACCCCCTGGGGCAAGGACCCCATGAAGGCACTCGCCCGCGCGTGCAAGAAGGCAGGACTGAAGCTGTGCTTCTACTACTCGCAGTCCCAGGACTGGCACGACCCGAACGGAGCGCGGAACTTCTGGGACTACGATGAGGACAAGAAGGACTTCGCGAAGTACCTCGGCGAGAAGGTGCGCCCGCAGGTCACGGAGTTGCTCACGCAGTATGGCCCGATCGGCCTGATCTGGTTCGACACGCCGCACACGATCACGCGGGAGCAGAGCCTGGGCCTCAAGCGGCTCGTCCACCGCCTCCAGCCCGAGTGCATGGTGAGCGGCCGCGTGGGCCACGACGTGGGCGACTACGGCTCGATGGGCGACAACCAGATCCCCGTGGGCCGCGTGGACGGCGACTGGGAGACGCCCGCCACCCTGAACGACACGTGGGGCTTCAAGGCCCACGACCACAACTGGAAGTCCGTGCGAACCCTCCTTCATCTCCTCGCGGACCTGGCGAGCAAGGGGGTGAATTACCTGCTCAACGTGGGCCCGACCGCCCAGGGCCTTATCCCCAAACCGAGCATCGACCGCCTGCGCGAGATCGGCAAGTGGATGAAGGTCAACGGCGAGGCCATCTACGGCACCCAGGCCAGCCCCTTCCCCTACGAGCTCGAGTGGGGCCGCATCACCCAGAAGCCGGGCAAGCTCTACCTGCTGATCACCCACTGGCCCCGCCGCCAGCTTGTGCTCCACGGCCTGCGCAACACCGTGAAGGCCGCTCGCCTGCTCGGCGGCACCAAGCGCAAGCTCCCCGTCGAGCAGCACCACGACACCAACCTCGACCACCACGTGGTCGACGTGGAGCTGCCCGCGAGGAGGCCGGACAGGCACGTCTCGGTGGTCGTGCTCGACATCGTGGGCGATGCGGACGTGGATGAATCGCCTCTCCAGCAGCCGAGCGGCACCGTGTCGCTCCCCGTCCACCTGGCCGAGCTCCACGTGCCGAGGATGGGCCGGCAGTTCCGCATCGGCCGCGGCGGCGTGGTAGAGGGCTGGCAGACGAAGAGCAACTGGCTGAGCTGGAGCTTCAAGGTCTCCACGCCAGGCGAGTTCACCGTGAAGGTCCACACGGCCGTTCGCGGCCGCGAGTGGAAGGGGGGCCACAAGGTGGCGCTCACCGTGGCGGGCCAGAGCCTCTCCGGCAGGCTCAAGGCGGACGAGACAATCGACAGCGCCCGCTCGAAGCACGTGCCCGAGGCGGCCAGCGTGCTGGGCACCGTGGTGATCCCGTCTGCGGGCGCCCACACCCTCAAGCTCAAGGCCGCAGCGATCAACAAGGAAGCGGGCACGGGCCTGTGCTTGAGTGAGGTGCGCCTGGTGCCGGCCTGAGCGGCGTTCCCACCGTGAACGCCGCCTGGCGTGTTCAGGGAGCAAGCGCGCGAGCGGCCTCCGCCGCGATCCCGTAGAGCCGCCGCGAGCGGGCCTGCCAGCCGTAAGGATAGGCCTCCATGCTGTGCACGATGGAGTTGCCCTGCACGAAGTTCGTCTCGTCGAAGTGAGCCTTGAGCACCTTCCTTGCCCGCCGGGCGAGAGGCTGCGGCACGCCGCCACGATGGAGCGCCTGCTCGACGAAGATGCGGGCCTCCGTCTCCTGAATGCCCTCGAGCAGCATCTCGAAGCGCGCGCTCGGCTCGGCACCCTGCTCCCCAGGCCACAGAACGAACAGCACGGGAACCCCCGTGAGCCAGCGGGCGATGTCCATCCCGTCGAAGTGCACGCCCGCCCATTCGTCCGCCCCCACGCGCCCGAAGCCCGTGCGGCCCATGGCCAGCGCACGGTCGACCATCAGGCGGTAGGCGAAGGGCAGCGACGTGGTGTGGAGTGCAAATGAGGTGCCGCCCACCCGCGGGCTCGCCAGATGCGTGATGGGGCTGCGCCACCCCTCGTCCGTGCGGAACTTGTTCCAGCCCCACTGGTAGCGGATGTCCGTGATGATGCGGTAGAACCGCGTGTTCTGGCAGTACTTCGCGTTATACATGATCTCGTGGCCGTAGGCCGTCCAGTTGACGTCGGGGGTGGCCGCAGCGAGGAGGGTCTTGAGCGAGGGGTCGGCCTCGGTCTCGAGCGGCGCTCCCCAGTACATGGCCTTCTCCAGGCCACGCGCCTTCATGTGGGCATAGATGGCGGTGGCGAACTGGCGCCAGGCCGACGGCGGGAGCTTCCCCACGGGCTTCTCCCCCACGGGCTCAGGCGGTTTCCAGCCAGGCTGGTTGCGCGGGCGAGGCTGCGCCTCATTCCGCCCGATGGAGTAGAGAGCCGCCTTGCCCGTCGCCTCGTCGTGCACCATCACCTTGGGCGGCGTGGGCGGCACGGTGGGGCTCTTCATCCCCTGCATCACCACGAACTGGATGCACCGCGGCGTGCCCAGATGGCGCACGGCGAGGTCAAGATAGCGATCGAGCACCGACGTGTCGAACGCCAGGCTGCCGTCGCGCTTGCGCACCCAGCGGATCATCGAGTCGTTGACGTTCCCGAACTCGGTGCGCACGAGCACGGGCACATTGAGCCACTTGCTGCCGATGCGGGCGAGCTGGCGGAAGCTCGGCTCCAGGAGGCGAAGGTGCTTGGCCGACCACAGTTCCACGCCGTACTGGCGGGCCACCGCGTAGGGGTTCTGCTCACAGGCCACGAACGTCTTGAAGTCGCGGGGATCGGGCACACGCCAGTCGATCACCTCGAGTTCGAGCGGCAGCGACGCCGCCTTCATCCCCCCGGCCGCCACCTCCAGCGTTCCGCGATACTGCCCCGGCGCGGCGTTCGCAGGCACGGTGAGCGAGAGCCACAGCGGGCACGCCGTGCCCGCGGGCACGGAGGCGGGTGGCTTCGGCCGGAGCCAGTCGAAGAGATGCCGCTCGTCCTTGTCCTTCATCCGGGCATAGCCGGCGAGTTGGGGGTTCGTGGGGAATGTGGCGCCGAGGCCGCGCTCGTCGCCCAGGTGCTCGAGGCTCCACCGGCTGGTCGGGAAGGGAGCAAACCAGGCCGTGCGGATCGCCGAGGCGGGGATATGCCCTCCGCCGCCTGCCTGCTTCAGATCGCTCGGCCTCGCCGACAGCCCCTTGAGCGGCTTGTCCGTGCCCACGACCACCTGCGCGCCGTACGTGCCGTTGCGGGCGCCCACGAAGCGGATGGTCCCCGCCTCCTCGCCTGGCGGCAGGAAGTCGGTCGAGAGCGTGCGATGGTGCGCGTCCTCCACGTAGACCTGCACGCCAGCGGGCCGCCGGATGCAGCGCCGCACGCCGTCCGACGCCGCGTGGAGCTGCACGGAGAAGAGCCTGGCGTGGGGCCACGGGCGCATCGGGCCGCCCCAGTTCGGCTGGATCTTGTTGCGCATCACGATCGGGTGGAGGTGGCTGCCGCGGATCTCCACGGCCACCACGTTCACGCCCTTGCGCACGTGCTGTGCGGGGATGGCCACGGACCGGATGCGCCGGCGGCACAGCCGCTCGCCGTTCGGGCCGTAGGCCTCGGCAGGATAGTCGGCTCCGGCCGTGTCGGGCGCAAGCTCGCCCTCGGGAAGGTGGCCGCGGACGATCTCGTGGCCGTTCACGAGCACCCGCGCCCCGCCCGTGTACTCGAGGCTCACGGAGAGGGAGCCGACGGCACGGGCGTCGTCGACCACGAAGCGCGCGCGGTAGCACGCGGAGCGGAGCCGCAGGTCGACCGATTCCTCATACTGCCCGAGCATGATCCGCGTGAGCTTCGCCTTCGGCCCGCCCTGGAAGGGGGCCCGGTCGCGCACCCACGAGCGATCGTCGAAGTCGGGGGCCGCCCAGTCCCTGGGGGGCGGGGGCGTAGGGAAGATCGCGAGGGCTCGGGCGCCCCGCATCTCGATGGCCGCGTGGTCGCGCCAGTCGACCTTCGCCAGGTTCACTCCCCTCTCCCGCAGGGCTCGCTGCACGTCGCGCTGGAGGCGTGCGAAGAGGTTCGGCTTGAGCACCTGCCGCCCCTCAGCCTTGAGCACCGCAGCCGAAATGCGCAGCCTCCCGAACCGGTAGTAGCGCCGCCAGCAGCACGTCTCGTGGAGAACCGTCCTGCCCTCCTCCGCATGCACTGCACACGCAGCAAGCCCGATCCACAGTGCGAGCACGGCCTCAACCCTGATGCACCGACCCATCCGATCCTCCTAGCACAACTCGAGCACAATGAGAAGCACCACGGTGATCACGAGGCGTCGCCACAGGCTCAGCCCACCGCGGCCGCTCTTGCGGCGGTAGAGCTGCCCATCCCAAGGCGTCTCAGCGGTGCGGGACGAGTTTGACAACGAAGGCATCCGTCTGGCCCCCGATCTTCTTCTGCATGGCGTTCGCCGTCGTGGGAAAGTCGCGCGACGAGGTGCTGCCGGCCAGGAACACCTCGCCGTTGGGCCCGAGCGCGATGCCGCGGATCAGGTCCGCGCCGCTTCCGCCCAGATACGTTGCGTAGAGCAGCTTTGAGCCGTCGCGCGAGACGACGGCGAGCACCCCGTCGCCGTCCCACTTGCCGGCGGCGCCGGCGAAGCGGCTCTGAAGGGCATCGGGCGTGACCGGGAGGTCGCGCGAGCGCGAGGTGCCGACGATGTAGATGTTGCCCTGGGCGTCAGGCGTGGGCATAAGGAAGAACTCGCCATCCGAGCCGCCGAGGAAGGTGGAGAAGACGAGGCGCTTGCCGTCGGGCGAGAGCTTGGTCAGGAAGCCATCCGTCTTGCCCCTGAACCGAGGCTGGAACGCGCCCTCGGTGGTCGGGAAGTCCGGCGACGCCGTGACGCCGGTCAGGAGCACGGAGCCGTCGCGGCAGAGAAACGGACGGTGCTCGGCGAACTCGTTCTCCGTGCCGCCAAGGTAGGTGCCGTAGAGGAGGCGGCCGCCGCCGCGCGAGAGCTTGGCGAGGAGGCAGTCGGACTCGCCGCCGACGGTCGCCTGCGCTGCACCGGGCATGACGGGGAAGTCGCGCGACTGCGTATGACCAGCGACGTAGACGCCGGACGCGTCCACCCGCACGCCCATCAGGCCCTCTGCGTCGCCGCCGCCGAGCAGGGTGCTCCAGAGGAGCTCCGAGCCGTCGGCCTTGAGTTTGACGATGGCTGCGTCGCGCTTGCCCTTCCGCTGTCGCTGGTAGGCACCCTCGGTGAGCGGGAAGTCAGGCGAGTCGGTGCCGCCGACCAAGTAGACGTTGTCCTCATCGTCCACAGCCAGGCCGCCGCGCGGCCAGTCGGTCTTGCTGGCGCCCACGTAGGTGCACCAGAGGAGCTTGGTGAGGTCGGGCGAGAGCTTGGCCGCGTACATGTCGGCCTTGGCCCCGCCGTACTTCCGTTGGTAGCAGCCCTCCGTGGTCGGCAGATCGGGCGACCTGGTGGCGCTGCCGATGACGATATTCGCCTTGGAGTCCAACGCCATTCCGTAGACGCCGCGCTCCTGCCTTGAGCCGCCGAAGTACGTCGCGGCCAGGATCGTCGTCCCGTCCGCACTGAGATGCACCACGAAGGCGTCTCCGCCGTAGATCCCACCGTGGCCGAGCGCCGGGTCGTCGCCTCCGTACTTGGGCTGCACAACGCCCGCTGTGGTCGGCAGGCCGCTCGATGCGGTCATCCCGCCGACGAGCGCCGAGCCGTCGGGGTAGGCGATGACCTCTCGCGCCTGGTCCCAGTGGCTCCCACCGAAGTAGGTTGCCCACGCCACCCGGTAGCGCGGCCGCTCCGACGCCGTCGCGGCGGCAAGGGCGCAGGAGACAGCCAGAACACAGGTCAATGCTCTATCGCGCCACACAACGTGTTCCTCCTGTCCTCACCACCCGAGCAGATTGAGCATAACACGCTCGGCCACGGGATCGTAGTGCGGCGTCGAGCGATCGAGCCGGCGCTGCACATCGAGCTGCGAAACGAGGATCCGGCCGCTGCCCGAGGCGGCGGGCACTTCGGCGGCCACGATCGTGTTCGGGTCGCACACCCAGAGCAACTTCTCCGCGCCCTTGAGAGCAGGCCCCTGAAGCCGCCCGGCGGCCACGATGCCAGGCAGGCCGTTCCAGCGGGTCAGCCAGTCGGGCGCGATGCCGCGCAGCATAAGGTGCTGCACCCCTTTGCGGACGAAGGCCCGCGAGCCGGCCGTGCCCTCAAGACGTATAGCGCACAGCTCCGGCCAGTTCCAGGAGCGCGCGGCCAGCACGACGATGCGGCCACCCGCCGCGGCGAACGCGCACAGAGCATCCGCCTGCTCCCGATGCTTCGCCGCCACGCGGGCGGGGTTCCACACGATCACCGCGTGCCTGCGAGGGTCGAGGCCCTCGAGGCTCGTCGACGTCGTCAGCCCCTTCGAGGCGAAGAAGGCCGTGGCTGCACGATCCCCGCCGAGCACGACGAACGTGCGGCGCTTCGCCGCCTCGGGAACTTCGCTGGGCGATACCGCCCGAACGAACCGCTGGCTGAGCACGGGGCGCCCTGCAATGCCCGTCGTGCGGGCAGTGAGCCAGTAGCTGCCCTCGGCCTCGGGCAGGCGCCACGAAACAGGGACCGTGCGGACCGCGTCCGCCGCCAGCTCAAAGTCGAAGCTCCACTTCGCCACCGGCTTCCCGAAGCACTCTGCCTCGGGGATGAGCTCCGGGCACTCACGCGTGAGCAGCAGATCCACGTGGATCGCCGCGTCGTGCCAGGTATCGTTGATGAGGTGGAGCGGGGTGGTCATCTCCTGCCCCGTCGCGTAGTTCGCATCGAAGAGCTCGAGGCTGGCGAGCACGGGCGACAGGGAGCTGTGCCAGCAGGCCGAGAGCGGGCGCGCGTAGCCGCCCTTCCACACGTCGTCGCCGCGTCGGGTGCGGGTCCACCCCGCATACATGTAGGGCAAGATGGCGTCGACACGTGCCCGCCGCATCGCCTCGGTGTGCTCCAGGCCGATCTGGGCGACCGCCAGTGCGTCGGCCCCCTTGTCGTCGGTGCCCGCCCACTGCCACGGCGAGCGCCTGAAGACGTTCATATACTCGCTGTTCGTCACCGTCCGGCCCTTCGCCTGGCGGAACCAGCCCCGGATCTGGCCGTGGAGCCGGCCCTCCTGGAGGTCGTGGGAGACGTTGCCGCAGGTGTGGACGTCGAAGTTCTCCTTCGTGCCCGTCGTGCCCGTGCGCATGGTGGGCCGCGTGGGGTCGAGGCGGTTCACGAGGTCCTGGTAGGCGCCGGTCTCCCACGCATTGTCGCGGCGCGACTCGTTCGAGAGCACCCACATGACGACCGACGGATGGTTCCAGAGCCGAGCCATCCAGCCCGCAGCATCGAGCAGGGTGTTGCGGTGCCACACCTCGTACTCATCGGGGGTGAACCCGTAGTCGCGGTAGTTGTAGAGGCAGGGGAACTCAGCCAGGATCATCGGGCCGTGCTCGTCGCAGATGTCGGCCCACAGCCGTGGCGGGGGCTGGGTGTGGGTGCGGAAGCAGTTCATGCTCATCTCGCGGGCCTCGGTGACCAGGTAGTCGACCTCCTTGCCCCTCACCGTGTCGCCCCAGTTCCACTCGAACACCAGGTTGGAGCCGCGCAGCCACAGGTTCCTGCCGTTGAGCTTGTAGTTGCCGTCGACGACGCGGATCTCGCGCATGCCGAAGCGGAAACTCGCCGCGTCGAGCACCTTGCCGCCCTTCGTCGCCTTCACATGGGCCGTGTAGAGGTTGCGCTCCTCATGCGTCCAGGGCTTGAGGCCGGGCATGGTCACGTTGATGAAGAAATGCTCTCCGCCCAGCGGGTCGGGGTCGGGCACGAGGCGGGCCGGCGCCTCTCCCCTGCCAATCGCGGGCCCGTCCGGCCACGGCTTCACCTCGGCCGTGAGCGTGAGGCCGTCGACGCGCGCCAGGCCCGAGGGCGTTGCGCGGATGCGCACGCGGCTCCCTGCCAGGTCGGGGATGGCGAGCACCCACTTGAGGTAGACCGAGTCCGCGAAGTCGATCCACACGTCGTCGGTCACGGCCGGCATCCCACGGCGGTGGCAGGTGGAGAAGCCCGAAGGGAACAGGAAGTAGCCGCTCTTTGCCTTCCGCACGCCCGCCGCGCCGGGGATCTTCAGCACGATCTCGTTCTCGCCTGGCTTCAGCACGCCTTCGGGGAGGATGACCTGATAGGGGCCTGTGGGCTCGTTGTATCCCACCTTGCGGCCGTTGATGAAGGCGGTGGCGCCGAGGGAGATGCGGTTCCATCGCAGCACGGCCAGCCGCCCGGCCTGTGCCTGCGTGACCGTGAACTTCCGCCTCGCCCACACGAAGCGGACGCTGGTCGCCAGTTTCGGGTCCCACTGGAAGAACTGGCCGGGCAGCGTCACTGGCTTCCACTGGAGCTTCGCCTGCCCTGCCCCACTCTCCGCACGCTCATCGCCGTTGCCGCGGGCGAACTGCCAGGGACCGTTGAGGAGCACAGCATCCGCGCGCTGCCCCTCGGAGGCCAGTGCCGACGAAACGACGCACACGAGCAGCATGACCGCCAGAATGGTGCAGGTGCTCACACGCACTCCTCCAGAGCCTGAGCACGAACTCGGCGACGTAGGCCTTCCTCGCGCGGCGAGCCCCACGTGAGACCTCCTATGCTACCCCGCCTCCAGAACGCACGGCAGCAGGGCTCTCGCCTCTTCGGCCAACTCCAGCAGGAACTCCTGGGAGCGCACATACTGCGCGAGGCGTTCCTGAAAACAAGGACGGCTGTCCTCGCAAAGCGACTGCCGGCGCGCCTGTCCGTCGAGCGATCGCAGGAGATTGAAGCTCCAGGGCAGCGCCAGCCGAGCGATGCAGGCAAAGCGCGCGATGGCCGGTTCGCCTGCCCACCCTGCATCCCGCAGCCCGGCAAGAT
>Ga0272442_10005441_pt1 | contig 17034 bp, 13 predicted proteins | sample SSMForm2O_FD_200262 | JGI IMG/M metagenome (GOLD analysis project Ga0272442, IMG submission 200262) | Marine sediment archaeal communities from Little Sippewissett salt marsh, Falmouth, MA, United States - SSM-Form-2O | ecosystem: Environmental > Aquatic > Marine > Wetlands > Sediment ... | reverse complement strand
ATGCGGATGTTATGGAGTATTTCAGGAATATCCTGAATAAATACTACGGAAAAGATATAAAGCCCGTAAAAAGAGGTGAAACAGTATACCATCTTTCATATCACAGTAAGTATTTTGTGGATTTCTTTTCATTGCTCGGCCTTAACTCCTGCAAAGCCGGCGATAAAAGGGTGCCTGAAAGTATTTTTACCGCGCCGCGGGAAGCAGTTGCAGGTTTTTTAAGAGGGCTTTTTAGTGCTGACGGCACAATTGCCTTGTCAGGCAGGTCGAGAAGATATGCCAGGCTTACTTCAAAGTCAAAAAAGTTGATTGAAGATGTCCAGCTTTTACTGCTTAATTTCGGAATAAAATCAAGAATATATGACAGGAGAAGAAAAGAGCGTTCAGGTTTTCCTTATACAAATAAGGAAGGAGAAGAACGGGAGTATGTGCTTGACGGGATTCTTTATGAGCTTAATATATCGAGAAAAAGCCTTAAGTTATTCCTTGAAATTGCGGGTTTTTTAAATAAAAAGCATGAAAAAATATCAGGTATATTAAAGTCGGCAGAATACTATAATGATTTTTTTGAGGAAAAAGTAGTAAAAATTGAGAATTCGGGAGAGGAAGATGTTTATGATCTAACAGAACCGCTGACGCATTCATATATAGCCAATGGGATTGTAATATCAAATTGCGGAGAACAGCCCCTGCTTGCGTACGAGGCGTGCAACCTCGGGTCGATTAACCTGGCACAGATGGTTACCAAAGATAAAAAGGTTGATTATAAAAAGCTTGCTTCAGTAATAAAAAGGGCGGTTCATTTTCTTGATAACGTAATTGACATGTCAAAATACCCCCTGGAAAAAATAGATGAAACAGTCAAGGCAAACAGAAAAATAGGCCTGGGCATAATGGGCTGGGCAGACATGCTTATCATGACGGGTATATCTTATTCGTCCGAAGAAGCGGTGAAGCTGGGTGAAGAGGTTATGCGCTTTATCCGCGATGAGGCAGAGAAAGCTTCGCTGGAACTGGCAAAATTGCGCGGCGAATTCCCTAATTTTAAAGGCTCGGTTCACGAAAAAAACAATAAAAATCTGAGAAATTCCACTCTTACGACAATAGCGCCTACAGGCACCCTTTCAATGATAGCCGGGTGCTCGTCAGGCGTTGAGCCGCTTTTTGCGGTGGCCTACACAAAAACAGTAATGGACAACGACAAGCTGCCCGAAGTAAACAGGCTGTTTTTAGAGGAGGCAAAGGAAAAGGGGTTTTACAGCGACGAGCTGGTGACTGAAATAGGCAAGACCGGGCATGTAGCCGGCGTTGAGGGCGTGCCCGAAGATGTCAGGAAAATATTTGTTACATCGCACGATATTGAGCCCGAATGGCACATAAAAATGCAGGCGGCTTTTCAGGAATACACCGATAACGCGGTTTCAAAGACCGTTAATTTTAAGAACAGCGCGACAGTGAAAGACGTGCAGGAAGTTTACGAGCTCGCCTATGAAACAGGGTGCAAGGGGGTTACTATTTACAGGGACGGCTCGCGCGATTCCCAGGTCCTGACGGTATCTGTCGTGGAAAAAACCGGAGACATGCCGGCAGAGGCGAACCTTCACCAGATTGAACCGAGGAAAAGGCCGGGTATTACCTACGGTAAGACGATAAAAATGAAAACAGGATGCGGCAACCTTTATGTAACAATCAATGAGGACGAGGAAGGGCTGTGCGAGGTATTTACTGCCATGGGTAAGTCAGGCGGCTGCGCGGCGGCGCAGTCGGAAGCAATAAGCCGCCTTGTTTCAGTAGCGCTCAGGGCAGGGGTAAAACCGGAAGTTATCATAAAGCACCTGAGGGGTACAAGGTGCCCCGCGCCCGCGTGGCAGGAGGGCGGAATAGTGCTTTCGTGCCCGGATGCAATAGGTATTGCGCTTGAAAAATACCTGCATGAGAAAAAAGGCAGCGGTGAAAAATTCGTATTTAAAAATACAGAAGAAAGAAAAGCTCTCGGGGAAACATGCCCTGAGTGCGGCGCCACGCTTGAGCATGAAGGCGGCTGTGACGTGTGTAAGGTTTGCGGATACAGTAAATGCCTGTAATAGCCATGTAACCATGTAGCCATATAGCCATATAACCAGATACGTGGTGATGCGCAAATACCTGACCGCCGCAGCTGTAAGATTGCTAAACAGCGAAGGTGGAAGCAAATGAAATCTAATATCTGAAATCTTGAATCTGAAATAAAAAGGGGTGCGATATGTCTGACGACGGATTGATGGGTGAGCTCAGGCTCCCGGGCGAAAAAAGGGAATACCCGAGAGTGCCGATGAACGTTAATGTGAGATACAGGGTCATAGAAGGCGCTGAAGCAGAACAGGCGCTTGGCAGGAATTTTGACCCTGATACCATTCTTCAGCAGTATAATGAGGGTGAAACAGTAGATGTTTCGCGTACAGGGGCCCTTATGTACGTGAATGAGGAAATAGGGGTTAAGTCAGTGGTTGCCGTTAACATGCATATTTCAATACCCGGGATATCCTGCAACTGCAAGGCCCTGGCAGAGGTAATAAGGCGGCAGAAAACAGCTGAAAATGAGAAATATGAGTACAAGGTAGCCCTGAAATTCCTTAAAATTTTGCATCATAACCTGAAAAACTATAAATTCCTTAATTTAAACGACCTTTTAGACGTGAGGGACAGCGGGACATAAAAAAAACTTGAAATACACCCCTATATATATTATAATTCTCTCTACATTTTTAGAATTATGGGTAGGTGTATTTTTGATTTAAAAAATACCTTTATTTTAAGGAGAAATTTTACCTTATGCCAAAGCCCATTACCGTCATAGGTTCAATAAACCTGGACATGATAGTAAAGACAGAGAGGATGCCTGAGCGCGGGGAAACCGTTGCCGGGGATAATGTATATTTTCTTCCCGGGGGCAAAGGCGCGAACCAGGCAGTGGCGATTGCCCGGCTTGGCCACAAGGTGAATTTTATAGCAAAAAAAGGGTCTGATACGATTCCGGATGTTACGGAAAAAAACCTTAATCACCCCAACATTAACCTTGATAATTTTTTTACTGACGAAAATCTGCTTACCGGGATTGCCCTTGTAAATACCACGGGCAGGAAGGGCAACAAGGTAACCCTGTTTACGGGCGCTAATGACGCTCTTTTGCCCGGTGACATAGAAAAAGCAGAGCCGGCGATAAAGGAATCATCCGTTGTTGTTGTGTGCACCGAGATACCGACAAAAACCGTAAAAAAATCAATAGAGCTTGCCAGAAAAAACAAGGTTAAGACCATACTGAGCGTGGGCGCGGCAGGTACAAAAAACAGGGAAGAAATCTTAAGCATGCTTGAAGGCGTAGACATAGTCATGATGAATGAAAGGGAGGGCGGTTACCTGACAAACAGGGTGATATCCCACATGGAAACGGGTACGATAGCCGGGCTTGAGCTGAGAAAACTCGGGGTCAATCACGTAATAATAACGATGGGAAAAGAAGGGACCCTGCTTGTAAACAGGCACGGCGCGACCGTGTTTCACAGGTACGGAATAAACGTAATAGATACCATCGGGGGCGGCGACGCGTTTGTCGGCGCCATGGCAGTTTCAATTGCAGAAGGGAAATTCGTTGTAGAAGGGATAGATTACGGAAATGCCGCGGGCGCCCTTGTAACCCAGAAAGTCGGGGCGCAGGAAGCCCTTCCTGAAAAAGAAGAGCTTGAAAAATTCATCCTGCAGAAGAAAAAGGACGGCGAGGGGAAGGCGTATAAGGATTACAACGATACTATTAAAATGCTTGAAGAGAAGACAAATAAGATGAGGATGGACATAATAAAAATGCTTGGCTGCGCCCGCTCGGGCCATTTGGGCGGCTCGCTTTCGGCAACAGACGTAATAGCGGCGCTTTATTTTCATGTAATGGATATAGACCCGAAGAACCCGAAAAAAGAGGGCAGGGACAAGTTCGTGCTTTCAAAGGGGCATGCGGCCCCGGCGCTTTACGCCGCGCTTGCGGAAAGGGGATTTTTTCCTGAAGACGAGCTGTGGACCCTGCGCAAGATCGGCGCGAACCTTTCGGGCCACCCGGACATGAGAAAGACGCCCGGTATTGACATGACAACCGGCTCGCTCGGCCAGGGGCTTTCAGTAGCCAACGGCATGGCGCTGGCCGCAAAGCTTAAGGGCCTAAAATCCAGGATATACGTGATGCTCGGCGACGGGGAGATTGAAGAAGGACAGGTATGGGAAGCGGCGATGACCGCTTATACCAGGCGGCTTGATAACGTGTGCGCGATCCTGGATTATAACGGGCTGCAGATTGACGGCTCAATAGGAGAGGTTAAATCCGGGCTTGAGCCTGTGGTTGAGAAGTGGAGGGCATTTAACTGGAATGTGATTGAAATTGACGGCCATAATCATGAGGCAATTATAGAGGCGTTTGAGGACGCGAAAAATACAAAAGGGCTGCCTTCAATAATAATAGCAAGGACAGTAAAGGGCAAAGGAGTTTCCTTTATGGAAAGAAAAGTGGAATACCACGGCGTTGCTCCGACCGGGGAGGAATGCGAAAAAGCGCTTAAAGAGCTGGGGTGTGAAGAATGGCAGACCAAGTAAAAAAGACCTCAATGAGAAATACCTACGGGGATACCCTTGCCCGGCTCGGAAAGAAAAATACAAATATTGTTGTTCTTGACGGAGACCTTGCCAAGTCGACCCAGACCGCCCGTTTCGGAAAGGTCTTTCCCGAGAGGTTTTTTGACATGGGTGTCGCGGAGCAGGACATGATGGCAACCGCGGCAGGCCTGGCCGCGGCGGGGATGAACCCTTTTGCCTCGACATTCGCGATGTTCGGTTCGGGAAGGCCGTGGGAACAGATAAGGAATTCAATTGCTTACCCCAACCTGCCGGTTAAGATTGTTGTGACCCACGCGGGAATATCAGTCGGCGCGGACGGCCCGACACACCAGGCGTGTGAGGATATGGCTATTATAAGGGCGCTGCCTAACATGAAAATAGTTGCCCCTGCTGATTCCGTTGAAACTGAAAAGCTGATTGAGTTTTTGGCGGGATACTATGATTCTCCTGTATATGTCAGGATAGCAAGGATGACAACCCCTGTCGTGTTCGGCAATGATTATAAGTTTGAGTTCGGCAGGGCAAAGATAATCAAAAAAGGAAAGGATATAACCATAATAAGCACAGGAGTCATGCTGTTCCAGTCCCTTAAGGCTTACGAGATCCTTAAGAAGAAAGGAATATCAGCCGAAATAATACACATGCCTACAATAAAGCCTATTGACGGAAAAACAATAGCAGAGTCCGCTAAAAAGACGGGGAAAATAATCACAATAGAAGAGCATACTGTCATAGGTGGGCTGGGCTCGGCAGTAAGCGAGGTTTTAACGGATAAGTGCCCTGCCTTGCTCCGGCGCATAGGGATAAATGACTTATTCGCGGAGTCAGGCGAACCTGACCAGCTTTTTGAAAAATACGGGCTCACGGATAAAAATATAGTAAAAGTTGCAGTTCAGATGCTTAGAGATCAGAGATTAGAGATCAGTAAAACTAAAAAGAAAAAGAAAGCTAAGGAAAATAAAAAGAAAGCTAAAAAGAAAAAATAATATTTAACCCCCACCTGTATCCTCCCCCTTTATAAATGGGGAGGAAAATGGTTGGTGGAACATAATACGGAGGTTTGATTAAAATGTACAGAAAACAGCAGATAATAGCTATAATAACAGTGATACTGATAGCGCTTGCTATCTGGAAGATATATCCTCCTTTTGACATTAAGGACATGGAGGGCGCTGTTATTGAAAAAGGAAAGATCAAGCTCGGGCTTGACCTTCAGGGAGGAATGTATTTAAAGCTCGCGATAGATGATAAGAACCTTCCCAAGGATACAAAGCTGGAAGAAGCCGTAGCAAGGGCCCTTGAAATCCTGAGGAACAGGATTGACGCGCTCGGTGTATCAGAGCCCCTTATACAGCGCGAAGGCGAAAAATTCATAGTTATACAGCTGCCCGGCGTAAAGGACCCGGAAAGGGCGCTTAAAATTATCGGTAAGACGGCGCTGCTGGAATTCAAAATGGTAAGCGAAACATATAAGATGTCGGATCTTGTAGATTCCGACGGCAACACCGCTTCAGGAAAGGTGCCTGAATCGGTTTACGTGCTCCGTAACAGGGAAGGAGAGCGCCTTGTGCTTGATAAAAGGGACATGCTCACGGGCGCTGACCTTGTGGACGCAAAGGTGCAGATGGGGCAGTACGGGAGCCCTATTGTGTGGTTCAAGCTTTCTCCTGCAGGCGGGAAAAAGTTCGCCGAGATAACTGGCGACAATGTCGGAAGGAAGCTTGCGATTATACTTGACGATACTGTTTATTCGGACCCGGTAATAAGGTCGAGGATAAGCGGCGGCGAGGGAATAATAGAAGGAAGCTTTCCCCTGGAAGAGGCAAAGGACCTGGCGCTTGTGCTCAGGGCAGGTGCCCTTCCCGCTCCTGTTAAAATAGTCAATAAATACGTGGTAGGGCCTTCTCTGGGAGAGGACTCAATAAGGAAAGGAAGCAAGTCAATACTGTGGGGCGCGCTTTTAGTCGTGCTGTTTATGGCAGTTTATTACGGAGTCTCGGGCCTTGTTGCTGACCTGGCCCTTGCCCTTAACCTGCTTTTTGTGCTCGGGGTGCTTGCGGGGCTTAATGCGACGCTTACGCTGCCGGGTATTGCAGGGCTTACGCTTACGCTTGGTATGGCGGTTGACGCCAATGTCCTGATATTTGAGAGGATAAGGGAGGAATTGAGGACGGGCAAGACCGTGCGCGCCGCGATTGACGCGGGCTATAACAGGGCGCTCTGGACCATCATTGACTCCCACGTTACGTCGCTTATTACGGCGGCCATTTTATTCAATTTCGGAACAGGGCCCATAAGGGGATTTGCCGTAACCCTGTTCTGGGGGGTTACAATAAGCCTGTTTACTGCGTTTTTTGTGACCAAGACGGTTTTTGACATGAGAAAACAATATAAGTCATTGAGCATATAATCGATATTAGATTTTAGATATTAGATTTCATATATGAAAGAAAACAATGCAGGTAGTCGCAACCTTCAGGTTGCGCCTAGTTAAGTGAGAGAATAAAGTAAAGGCTTTGATAAGCGCAGTCTAAAGACTGCGGCTGCCAAAACCAATTTAATACATTACAATGGAGGTAACAATGTTACAAATCATAAAGAATACAAACTTTAACTTTATCGGGATAAGAAGGATAGCGTTCATAATTTCAGCCATCCTGCTTATTAACGGGTTTTACGGACTTTACCTTATTAACGCGGGTAAGGCCAACATGGGCCTTGATTTTACGGGAGGTTCCACTGTCCACGTGAAGTTTGCAAAGGAGATAACAGTCGGGCAGATAAGAACCATCATGGCTGAGAACAATTTCAGCAAGGTTACGATACAGCAGGTGGGAAAGGAAACAGACAATGAATACCTGATAAGGCTGGGTGTCCATGAGGTTGAAACAGGGGACGCGTCAGCCAGGGTTACGGGAATACTTAAAAAGGATTCAGGGGATGATAAAATTGAAGTCATGGGTTCAAGCGAAATCGGGCCGGTCGTATCAATGCAGCTTAAGCAGAAGGCCATGCTTGCTGTTTTCTGGGCGGTTATCGGGATACTGGTTTATATCTGGTTCAGGTTCAGGTTCAAGTTCGCGGTTGCAGCGACATTCGCTACTTTCCATGACGTAATAGTGGTCCTGGGAATCATGGTGCTTATGGGAAGGGAAATAGACCTTCTTGTAATTACTGCTCTTCTTACCCTGGCCGGTTATTCGCTTACGGATACCGTGGTGCTTTTTGACAGGATAAGGGAAAATCTCAGGAAGATACTGAAAATGACATATGAAAAAATTGTAAATGATTCTATAAACGAGGTTCTCAGCAGGACGATAGTAACCTCGGGCACAACCCTTTTAGTTGTGGCTTCCCTGTTTTTATTCGGCGGGCACGCGCTTAATAATTTTTCACTTGCGCTTCTGCTCGGCATCCTGGTGGGCACTTATTCTTCTATTTTTGTGGCGAGCCCGCTGGTTGTTGAATGGGAGAATTTTGAAAAAAAGAACAAGCATAAATAGCTTTTGCCTTAAACAAAAATGAGCAACGGTTAAGGAGCTGAATAATGTCATTTCATGTAAACTCTTGCGGTAAAACAGGGTAGGTTTTTATGCATGAGGCTGCCTTAGCTGTTTTTATAATCCTTTCATCTGCCGCTTTTTTTATCAGAAAGCCTTTTTACGCGGTTTTTTACATTTACCTGGTTGATTTGCTGGCTGCGGCGGGGCTGTATCTTTCCGGGGTTGAAGTGGAGGTTCTCCTGGTTTTTATCGCGGCGGCTGTTTTTATGAACGCGGGCATTTATTTCGCGGCAGGCGGTAAAAAAGAGGCGTTCACAAAAAAAGACGGGTTTTTCGCTGCCATAAACCTTTTGCTTGCGGTTTTTATTGTGCGGTTTATAGCGTCCGGTAATTTGCAGCCTTTCCCCCCGGCGGGGATGAACGCGGTTGAAACCGCAGGCGCTGTTACCGCGCTTTTTCTGATATTTTTTTCGGGATACCTTTTTATCGTAAAAAACATGAAGGAAACCGGCGATGAGTAGCGTTCTGCTCGGCCTCGTTGTCGCTTTTACAGCCGCGTCATTTTATTTTTTTACCGTAAAAAGGAATACGTATTTCACCGTTTTATCATTTATAATTTCAGCTAAATTATCCATTTTGTTTATTCTGACGTCGTCCGGGGCCGTTTACCCTTTGCTCACGGCAATAGCGGCCGGCGGCCTTGTTTTTTCGGTGATGGCAAAGGTCTCCGCGGCACCCGCGGAAAACGGAGCCGCGCGGGGAAGCAGGGAATATATTATTTCGGCGGGATTTTTAATACTGCTTGTTTTTATTCTGGGCGGCTGCACAAAAAAGGAAATCAGGATGCCTTCGGTGCAGGCGGAGCTGGAGTTTAAATTTATTCCTTCTGCAATAGCCGAGGCAGGGAAAGACTCCATATACATAGGCTCCGAAAGAGGGAAGGCTGTATATCTTTATTCTCTTGTCGGCAAGAAAAGGAAGAAAATAATTGAAACAGGGTATAACCCGTCGTGTATTTTAAGGGACGGCAACACGCTTTATATTGCCAATAAGCGCTCCAATTCCGTTACGGTTTACGACGATGTCTCCGGCGACAAATACGACATAAAGACAAGGGGCAGGCATCCCTGCGCCGTAATACTTAACCGCGGCAAGAACCTTCTTTATGCCGCGAATACGGGAAGCGGGAACGTGGCGGTAATAGACCTGGCTGAAAGAAAAGTGATAGAAAGGATAAGTACGGGAAAATGGCCTTCGGACCTTTACCTTTCACCTGACGGAAGGTTTTTGTATGTTTCGTGCAAATATACCAACACCGTGGAAATAATTGACGCGGAAAAACAGAAGCATCTTTTTACCAAAATAGATACAGGGATCTCTCCGGTTAAAATGGTGCCCCTTAACAGGCGGCTTATTGCCATTCTTAATGAGTGGGAATACGCTTTTAACCACCAGTCAACAATCATTGTTTTTGACACAAAGGAATATTCGCTCAAGAGCTCGATAAGGGTTGACGGAGGGATTTTTGACGGCGTGCTTTCAAAATCAAAGCGTTACATGTATATTACCGTGCCGCTAAAAGACAAGGTGATATTTGTCGATATAAAGAAAAGGCAGAAGGTTTATGAAATGGAATTTAAGGACCAGGTTCCAAAACGCCTGGCGCTCTCTGCTGACGGAAAAACACTATATGTCGCGGGGCAAAATTCAAAAAAAGTCATACTGATAGGAGTAAACGGGCTGCTATGAACGAATTCAGCTATTCGCTTGTTGAAAAAATATTTTTTTACATTCCCCAGGCCGTTTTTATTATACCGGGGGCCGTTTTTATTGTGTCCGCGCTACGGGGGCGCGCCCTGCGCCTTGTAAGGTTTTTGGGGTTCTTTACGGCGGTTTATTTAGCGGGATTTACTTATCTTTTTATGGTATCCGGGTATGCGGAGATAAACGGGGCGGGTATTCACAGGGGTGTTGTTTTAATAACTGCGATGCTGGGCTGCGTTCTTATAAAAAACAGCGTGCCGCGCGGAAAAAACAGCGCCGCGGCTGAGATGTTTTTTGCGGGAGGGGCGGTAGTTGCGCTTTATTATGAAAATCCGCTTGTGGTTGTAATGGCGCTTGGAGCTTCCGGGCTTTCGGAGTTTTTCCTGATGGCGGGAGGCGCGGAAAAAGAGGATGAAGGCTGGAATGAAGCCGCGGTTAAAAAAGCCGGATACCTTGCGGCAGCAATTGTTTTCGCGGGATTATTTGCAGCGGGCGGGCAGATTCATGCTTTAAAGCTTTCAAAAACAGCTTTTACCGCTCTTGTGATGTTTTTGATCATGGCTTCAGGCCCGGTACTTGTTACAACAGGCAAGCCTGCCGCGGGAACAAGGCCGCAGGCGAGGGCCGCGAGGTTTATATTTATGGCTTCAGGAGCATCTGTCCTTCTTTGCGCTGTTTACAGGCTTGTTTTTGCAAACCCCGGGATTTTGTCGCCGGTTCCCCTTATCATTGTAGTTTCATTTCTTTTATGCCTGAGCCTTTTAAGGACAGTTACAGAGGAAAAATATTATCTTTTTGCGGAATCCGACATTATTAATATTTTTTACCTGGGGCTCCTTGCGGTTTTTTCTTCGGATTTCAGGCCGGAAATATTTTTCCTGATTCCCGCCGTAATGCTGCTAATCGGTTTTATAAATTCTGATTTTCTTGCAGCCGGGGAAAATTCAAGGCTGACAATAGCAAAGCTTAAGTACAACATTCACAGGATACAGGGAGGCGCAGCTGCGCTGGCAGCTGTTTTTCTGGCCGTGGCGCTGGAAATTTTTATATTTACCCTGATTTTCAGGGGTATAAAGGGGACCGGGTTGATCGAGATAACTATGTATTTGATTCTTATAATATACTCCATAAATATGCTTAATAAGTTTTTTATAATGCTTTCAATGGCAAAGAGGGTAACGCCTGGAACGGGTGCCGGTAAAACCGGACGGGGCGGGATTCTGTTTGCGGTTTTTGCCGCTTTGCTTGTTGCTGCCGGAGGGCTGATATGAAAAAAAAGATCTTTATTATTTTTTACCTGCTGATAATGGCGGGAATTACGGTTACGGTGTTCATATTTATTCCTTTTTCGATTACCGCGGTTATTGTTGCGGCGGCTTTTATCATTAATTTGCTGCTGTTCGGCGATGAGCTCAGGAAAAAGTAATGGCTGATATAATGATATTCGCCGCCTGCGCCGCTGTCTGCGGTTTTTTCTGCAGGAAAGAGCTTTATTTCGGAAAGCTCAGCGGTGCGGAAGCGGTTCTTTTTTTTACGCTGGCATTTTCAATAGCCGTTTTTTTTACAGGAAAATACCTGGTCAGGCCGGAATCGGTTTGCGCCGCGGGGCTGTGGGTGCTGGTTGTTTTTGCTTTCAATATATTTTACGGAATGATGTCTGCCCGTCTTCTTATTATTGAGCTGCTTTTTGTCTCCGCCCTGCTCAGTTTTTTTATGCTGGAGCCGGGGGATTTTCTTATGCTTGTATTTCCCGCAAGCACTGTAATAGTGATTTATATAAGCAGGATTATGTATAAATATATAAGGAAAAACAGCGGAAATATAATGCTGCCGTTTTTGTTCCTTTTATGGTCTGCTTTTTCCCTTCACGAGCTTATATTCAGGACGGTCATGAATTTTTACGCGGAATTTCTGCTGATTTTGCTGGTGGCAGTGCTTTTTAATCTTCACAAATCAACAAACCTTGAGGATATTACCGGGGAAGAAGGGTTTTTAAGCTTTGCCGCGGCTTTATACCCGGTTTTTATGATTCAGTGCTTTATCGTGGTTTTAATTTTTAAAAACCCGGTACTAAATTAAATGCGGAGTGCGGGACTCGGAATTCGGAATTAAGATAAGAACAAGGGAGGCGGTTATGCTGAAACATGTCATTCTTTTTAAGCTCAAGCCGGAAAATAAAGAGGTAAACGCCAAAAAGCTTGTAGAAAAGCTCAAAGGCCTGAAAGAAAAAATCGGGCAGGTCAGGGAGATGGAAGCGGGAATAAATATTTCTTCGTCGCCCAATGCTTATGACGTGGGGATGTATTCGGAGTTTTCCAACAATGATGATTTGCAGGCGTACAGGGTAAGGCCCGAGCATGAAGAGGTTCTTGATTTTATTAAAGAGGTCACCGAAGAACTGCATGTGGTGGACTATACTATATAGCCATTTAACCTTATATCCATATAGCCATATAACGTAGAACTAAATCTGTGTGGATTTTAGGTATTACAGTTACATGGCTACAAGGCTAAATGGTTATATGGTTAAATGGATTAATCACCTGTGTTTTTTAAAGAATTTATCTATTGCTTCCTTTGCCGGGCTTGCTTTCAAATCCACGTTTGAATGCCCGGTTCCGGGAAGGGAACAGAAAGTTTTTTCTTCTGACCCCGCGGCTTCATACATCTTTTTTCCTATATCCTGGGGAAAAGTCCCGTCATCTGTTCCGTGAAGAATAAGTAGCGGGGCTTTTATTTTTTTTATCATTTGTTCGGGCTGGGGCTCCGCTTTTACCAGCTTTTTATCGGCCCTGAGGTATATCATCCAGCGAAAGGGAGGTATGAGGAATTCTGTCATTCTTTCCACGCCTTCCTTCGCGTTTGTAAAGGGGGCTTCCATTATTATGCCGCTGATTTTCTTCTGTCTTGCTATGTTAAGGCCTGGTACGGTACCTATGGACTGGGTAAATATAAGGATTTTCCGCGGGTTATATGTTTTTTTTGTATAATCATAAATAAGGAGGGCGTCGGAAAGCAGGTTTTCAAACGAGGGTTTGCCCTCGCTGAACCCGTAACCCCTGTAATCAAAACATACAACGTTTATTTTATATTGCCTCGAAATATAATACAGCCTTTTTTGGATTTCATATACTGACAGGCCGTTGCCGTAAAAATATATAAGAAAATCATTCGAGTTTTCGTGCCTGACAAGCATTCCTGAAAGAGTAACGGAACCCGAGGCAATTAAAGATATATTTTTGCGGGTTATTTCTCCCATTGTCCTGTCAGGAAGATACCCGTGTTTTTCAGGGAAAAAGAAATTTTCCTCTTTAAGCGTTATGCAGGAGGTTGTTGTTAATAATGAAGCCAGCGCAACGGCCAGAATCAACAGCTTTTGTTTATGTGTTTGCACTATAGCCCTCCTTAAAAAGAGTCAATGTCATCACGAGGAGCGCGAAGCGCGGCGTGGTGATCTCTGTAGTAAGTATAGAATTTCTTGCTTAGTCTCGCTTCGCTCAACTGCTCAGAATGACAGCGATAGGTTTTATATAGAAAGTATAACATTAAAGCAGAAAAATATTACTTAAAAAACGCAACAATTTGGTGTTATAATTGTATAATGATAGTGTCGGAAAAGGTATTTGTACTTGTTTGTCATTGCGAAGTTTATGAGAGATATGTGTGTTTTGCCTCAAGCGGTTGGCGAATAAACTGAAGCAATCTCGCTGAAAAACCGTGTAAATGACCATACTTTAAAGCAAGATTGCTTCGTCGGTCTCTACATAGTTGAAGAGCGAACTAAAGTTGAGGTTCGCCCTTCTCGCAATGACAACGTTTTTAAGGCTGTGTTTTTATTTAAAAGGCCGGGTTTTCCGACAGTGTCATAATACTGTAGGGGTTTCATTTATGAAACCCGGTATTTGGGGTTTGATGAATCAAACCCCTGCTATATACATCGAGGTGATGATGAAAAGGTTCGTAATACTGCTGGGTGTTTTCCTGCCCGCGCTTGCGCTGGGCGCAACGGCAAATGTCAGCGTTGATTATAATACGGATATAAACAGTTTTTCTCCTGCGGGGGCTTTTGCCATTAATGCGGGGCAATATGACGCTTACTCGCGGCTAAGAAATAACGTGTGGCAATTTCAGCACGCCGGGTTTAGGTATATCAGGTTTCCCGGGGGTTCAAACTCAAATGAATACCACTGGAACGGGGACGGTTCGTATGATTCTGAGAATGTATGGCACGTGGCGGGAAGCCCCAATCCGACAACTTTCAGCAGGGGATTTATGAACCTTGCCCTTTACCGTGGTTCGACATCCGCGGGTTACGGTAAAGAGGCATTTATAACAGATGCCGGACTTTCAACATCGTGGAAAAGCTTTGCGGGCGAAACAGCGCCCCAGTGGGTATATTTAAACATACAGACGCCTTCCTACCAGCCGGTAACTTTTAACAGGGTGGTAATTGAGTGGGGAACGCCTTATGCTGCTCAGTATAAGATACAGTATTCAAACGCGAACTGGCCGGGAGCGCTTGACGTGTGGGCATACAATGATACCGCGTGGAACGATACATCTATTGGCACGATAAGCGGAAGCGGCGGACAGGCAGACCACACATTTACTTCTGTAACCGCGAAGTATGTGAGGATACTGTGCCTTGTGCCTTATTCAGGCACGCAGTACGAGATAAAGGATATAAAGGTTTATGACGGCGTGTCACAGGTTTCGGTGAACAGTGATGACGCTAAAATACAGACAAAGTCCGTGGCCTCTTCGATGTCCCACGGCGACGAGCCGCATTATTATGACAATATGGATTTTGAACAGTTTATGTCGGTATGCCAATCATTAACACCGCCTGCCCAGCCGCTCATTACTGTAAACTTTTTTACGGGCACTACACAGGAAGCAAAGGACTGGGTTGAATACGCGAATAATTATAAAGGTTACGGGATAAAATACTGGGAAATAGGCAACGAGTGCGCGGGAAACTGGGAAGCAGGAGGGCCCGCCGGGCCTGAGTTTTATGGCAAAAGGTTCATTGATTTTTATGACGCGATGACAGCGGCTGACCCGTCAATAACCGTGATGCCGCAGTTTAATATGGCGACTGACCCGTGGAATATAACCTGCACGGCAAATAACCCGGGGGCGAGCGATTATTATATTGAATCTTTTCTTAAATACCTGCAGGCGCAGGGCAGGCTGGGAATTATTAAGGCGATATCCATTCACAGATATCCGACTTTTCAGCCCGCGTCTGAGGCAACTGTCCTGGGACAGACTGAAATATGGGATACCGAGCTTGTCCCTTTAAACAACTGGATAAATACATATTGCGGGGGGCCGCAGAATACGTCCATCTGGCTGACAGAATACAATGACGGCATAGACAGCGCTTTTACAAACCGGTATTATAACAGCCTTTTTATTTCCTCCTACCTTTTAAGTTACATGAAAAACGGGGGTGATTTTGGCTTTTATTTTACCGATTTTGGAACGCCGGGCCCCGGGCAGTATGACCCTTCTATATACAGTGATTTCGGAGCCATGGAAGGGGGCGCGCTGACAGGCGATTATTTGCAGTTTAAATACCAGCCGCGTTCTTCTTATTGGGCAATGTGGATGCTTTCAAACAGGTTTTCCGCGGAAGACAGCTTTGGCAATACTCTTGTTGCCGCAAATTCGTCGTTGGGAACAATTAAAGCTTTTGCGAATAAAAGAGGGGACAGGAAGCTTTCTGTTATACTCATTAATACAAGCAGTGCGGACGCGGCGGATGTCAGCCTTTTGTTAACGGGGTTTTCTCCTGAAGCTTCAGCAGACGTAACAACTTTTTCGCCACAGCAGTATTCCTGGATTGAAGACGGGTATGATTCCCACGCTGACCCTGACAACCAGCCGGTTGATTCGGTTATAACAGGGGTTTCGTCATCATTCAGCGTAAACGTGCCTGCTTACAATATTAAGGTAATTACCATGTATGACTCAACCCGGCCCACGCTTATACCTTCATCAACGCCCACAATGCTTCCTACGGTAACATACACTCCGACCCCGCCTTTTGAGGGAGGGGTGCTTGTTGATAACTGCGATGACGGGGACATTCAGAACCTATGGGGAGGAACGTGGTCGACATACGGCGACGGGGTTTCTGATTATTACCCTCTCGCAATGAACGTGATGGTATGTGACGGAGGGGCTCTGGGCTCTTCCTGCTACGCAAAAGTGACCGGAACGGTTGCGGCGTCAAGCTGGGGGTTTGGATTAAATTGTCCTCTTAATTCCACGTGGGCGCCTATGGATATAACAATGTATGATGGTGTTGATTTTTATTTTAAAGGAGAACCGTCGCAGAAAAGGATAATTTTTTCCGCGTCTTCAACGCAGGGGGATTACGCGCATTATGGCTATGATTTTACCTCAAATACCTTCTGGACCCGCTACACCATACCTTTTTCCTCGCTTACACAGCCCTCCTGGCTGCAGACCCCGGTTACATGGACGGGCACAGACATACAGGCGCTCCAGTTCCAGATACAGCATGACGGCGGCTATGAAGAAATGTGTATTGACCAGATATCATTTTACGCGTTCACGGCTACCCCCACAATGACGGAAACACCGGCGCCTACGTTTACAATAACAATGACGCCTGCTCCGGCGACTGCCACGCCAACGCCCGTAAAGACAGCGGCTGAAAACCTTGAAAATGTTTTTGTTTACCCGTCTTTTTATACGGAAGAAAGTATTCAGGAAGGTATAGTGTTTTATAACCTTACCGCGCAGGTGTTCGTCAGGATATTCAGCTTAACAGGAGCGCTTGTTTACAGCGTCCACGCAGAAACCCCGCAGGGTGAATTTTTGTGGAGGATTAAGGGCACAAGAAAAGCAGAAGAAATCCCCCCGGGAGTATATATATATATAATAAGCAATGATAGCGGAGAGGTAAAAAAAGGCAAGGTGGCGGTTGTAAGGTAATTATATATTCATTTCGAGTTCCGTTGGGGGACCCCGTAAAACACGTAAAGAGACTTCGTCTCCACGTGTCACGGGGTATTATATTTGTGCGAAAAGCGTCACGTTGGGGGAGCCTTACGCAAGGCAGACAATCAGTCGTCGTTGTAGTGAATGTCCTTATTTT